>ERZ1643247.2081-NODE-2081-length-16597-cov-4.712731_pt1 | contig 16597 bp, 11 predicted proteins | sample MGYA00579264_ERZ1643247 | MGnify/ENA primary metagenome ERZ1643247 (study PRJEB29033, sample SAMEA4952262) | chicken gut metagenome | biome: Broiler Chicken; feature: Gastrointestinal Tract; material: Caecum | place: Ireland | collected 2018 | study: Broiler... | reverse complement strand
CATTGTACCATCTGGGCTGACGGGTCCTCAACTTTCATTTAACTTTACAGTCCGAGAATATTCGTAAGGAGGGGTAAGTATGAATAAGACAAAAGGGGTTCGTTCCTTAGCGCTGCTCCTATGTGTACTCCTTGCAGGCGTGTCTTTTCCCCTACAAGCCAAGGCCGTGTATTTCCGGGATGTGCCGGTCACCGCCTGGTACCGGCAGGCAGTGGCCCGTTTGGCAGACGACGGCATCATCACCGGCACCAGCGACGGCTTTTTCTCCCCAAACGACACCTTGACACGAGCTGCTTTTGTCACCATGCTGGCCCGCTCCGCCCTTTCCGCCACAGAGTTGGAGCAGTATCGTTTCCCGGGAAATTTCAAAGACGTCCCCTCCTCCCATTGGTCTACCCCCTATGTGAATTGGGCCGTTGAAACCGGCGTGGCGGAAGGCTATGGAAACGGAACCTTCCGGCCGGATCGGGCGGTCTCCCGTCAAGAGGCCGCTGTCCTGGTGAAAAATTTCGCAGACAGCACCGGGCGGAAATTCCCCCAAAATCAACCGGCGGGTTCCTTCCGGGACCAGGGAAGCATCGCCTCTTGGGCCAAGGAAGCGGTGCGTCTGTGCCAGCAGGCAGGCGTCATCACCGGGGACCCCTCAGGAAATTTCCGGCCCACAGGCACCGCCACCCGGGCAGAGGCTGCGGTGATCTGCTACCGTTTTCTGGAAAATTGCGAAACAGAGGACTACGCCATTGTGCAGAAACGGGTGTACAACACGCCGGTGCGGGCAGTGATTCTCTCCCCCGGTCAGTTTGACGCCAGCCTGGCCTTGGGACAAAACATGGTGGACGGCGCGGAGAATGTCGTCTCCCTGGTAAACCGGACCGGCGCGGTCATTGCTGTGAACGGGGCGTTCTTCAACATGAGCAACTACACGCCTGTGGGCACCTTGATCAGCGACGGCAGAGTGCTGACCATTGACAACGAACGGGCCCCCTACAAAGCGGCCTTGGTCATGGCCCCTTCCGGAGAGTTCTTTGTAGAGAGCTTTACCACCTATTTTGATGTGACACTCTCCGATGGAAACGGGGAGGTCTCCCGTTTGAGCAAGGTCAGTGTAAACCACTGGCCGACCCATTCTGCAGACGCCACCCGGCTGATTATGACCCGGGATTGGGGCACCCGGCTGAATTTCAGCGCACGAGATGCGCTGGTGGTGGACTCCAGCGGCACCATCACTGCTGTGTACCACAACGTGCAGAATGTGGATATTCCTCAAAATGGCTATGTGCTTTGCCAGCATTCCCGCCGGCCGGAGGAGGGAAACTTCTTTGACAGTGCCAAAGTGGGCATGACTTTGTCTTTGGACAGCAAGTTTATTCAGCCCTCCGGCAGCGAGCTGGGATACGATCCGGTGCTGTCCGTTGGCGCGGGCCCTCGGTTGGTGCAGAACGGACAGGTGTACGGAAACTCCTCCACGTACGAACAGGAGGGCTTTGACAGCAGTGTAACGGCGGCCAACGCTGTGCGCGTATGCGCCGGCATTCTCCCCACAGGCGAACTGGTGCTCCTCAACGCCACAGGGACCCTGCAGAAACTTTCGGAAATCCTGGTGGCCTTTGGCTGTCAGGACGCCATCAACCTGGACGGAGGCGGTTCCACCAACTTGTACGTGGAGGGACAGTGGCTGTACGGGCCGCAGAGCCGTAAATTGAACAACTTGCTCTACTTCACCCGCTGACACAGGGAGCCATGGTTTTCGCCCCTGTCAACCTCCCAGGCATACTTGACTTTTCTTTTCTACAACACACAAGAGGGCTGCTGCTTTCCGCAACAGCCCTCTTGTTCTCATGTATACCGGAGTTTATTAAGTTCCGTGGTACACCGCCACAATATCCTGGGATTGGTCCAGCACCACCAGATCCGCCCGTTTGCCCGGCGCGATGCTGCCAATTTCCCCGTCCATTCCAATGGCCTGGGCGGGAATCAGGGTGGCCGCCTTCACCGCCTGGGCAAAGGGCACGCCGAAACGCACCAGGTTTTTGATCTCCTGATGCAGGTTGGTTACAGAACCGGCGATGGTGCCGTCTGCCAGCGTAGCCTTGCCCTCCCGCACGGTGACCATTTGTCCGCCTAGATCAAAGGGTTCCCCTTCGGGCATGCCATTGGCACGCATGGAATCGCTGACAACCAGAGCGCGGTCCCCCAACACACGGAAGGCCGTGCGGAGCACCGCTGGGTGAATGTGGAACCCGTCGCAGATTAGCTCGCCGCGCACCCGGGAATCGTCCCACACAGCCCCCACGACGCCGGGATCCCGGTGATGGAGGCCGCTCATGGCGTTGAACAGATGGGTGGCATGGGTCACGCCCTTGTCAAAGGCCGCCTTTGCCTGGTTGTAGTCCGAGGTGGTGTGGGCAATGGATACGGTGCACAGCTGGCTGGCCTTTTCCACAAACTCCAAGCCACCCGGTTGCTCGGGAGCCACATCTACCAGGCGGACTATGCCGCCGCTGCATGCAAAGAAGTGTTGGAACAGGGCAAAATCCGGGGCCAGAATGTCCTCTTCCTTTTGAGCGCCTTTCCGCTCTTTGGCGATGAAGGGGCCTTCCATATTGACGCCCACTACCCGGGCTCCATCCTCCACCGGATGGTCCATCAGGTCCTTGGCAGCCAGCAGCGCCTGCTCGATGACGGAGCGGCCAGTGGTCATGGTGGTGGGGCAAAAGGAGGTGACGCCATGCTTCAAAAGGAAGCGGGCCATGGTCTCCAAAGCCTCCCGGGTGCCATCACAAGTGTCCGCCCCAGCACAGCCGTGAATGTGCACATCCACAAACCCGGGGACAATGGTATACCCCGCACAATCCACCGCCAGGTCGGATTCCTTCCGAGGCAGGTTCTCGCCCACCTGCACGATGGTACCCTCTTGAATCTCTATGTCTCCCTGGACCAGTTGAAAATCCTTGTCCAAGTAGGCAGCATGGATCAAAAACATTTGTACATCCTCCCTTTTTCGCCGGAAACCGGCCAAACTTAAAGCATTGCGTGTAACAGCACCATAAGGATCACACCGGGAATTCCCAGAGCGCCTGCAGCCCCCAAAGCCAGGGGGCTCAAGGGCAGGGAAACGCCTGTGTAAGGTCCGCAGAAATTCACCAGCGCCAATGCGGCAAACCCCAGCACAGCCGAAAGCAGAAAACCTTTCATAGGAAGACCTCTTTCCATACCTCTCTTGGATCCATTCCTATGAAACTGCGGGACAGCTTATACCTCCTGCGGCATGAAATCAATGCGCCCTGTGGCCACGTCGGCAGCAGCCACAATTATACCGATCTCCTCGCCCATCATCAGCACGCGGCCGGAGCGCAGATCCCGGTGGGAAACTTCCCCATCGTACTCAAACTCGCAGTTTTCAAAGTCGTTGAGACTGACAAAGCCCTCCGCGTTGTTTTCCAGCTTGACAAAAATCCCGCGGGGCGTCACGCCGCTGATGACGCCGGTATGGCGCTCGCCCAGATGGGCTTTCATATACTCCGCCATATAGCAGTCCTCTGCAGAGCGCTCCCCGGTAACCGCCCGCACCTCTGTCTTGGAAGACTCGGCCGCAGCCAGGGTGGCAAATTCCCCATAGCGGCGCTTCAAGGTGGTCTGGTCTTCCCCGGCCACCAAGTCGCTTAAAATACGGTGGATGGACGTGTCCGGATAGCGCCGGATCGGAGACGTGAAGTGGCTGTACTCTCCCAGCGCCAAGCCAAAGTGGCCGATTTCCCGGTCGGAATAGTGGGCTTTTTCCATGGTGCGGAGAACCCGGGTATTCACCAAAGACTCCCGGGGAGTGCCTTTTACCCGATCCAAAATAGCGCCGAAATCCTTGGTGGAGGGTTTGCCTCTGCGCAGCTCCCGGCAGGGAATGCCCAAACGCTCCAAAAGCTCCGCCAGCTCGTCCACCCGATCCGGCTGGGGACGTTCGTGCACCCGGTACAGGAAGGGGATCTCCGCCTGCAAGGCAGCTTTAGCGGCGGCAATATTGGCGGCGATCATCATCTGCTCAATGAGCTGCTCCGCCTCCCCTGTGGTGCGGGGCAGCAGATCAATACACACCCCGTTTTCATCCAAAACAAACTTGGTCTCGTCGCTGGAGAGATCCATGTTTCCCCGGCGTTTGGCAGCTTCCTGAAACACATGGTACAGCTCGTTGGCAGCCATCAGGCTGTCCATAACCGGGGCGTACTTGTCCAAAATCTCCTGGGTGGCGGTGCCGTCCAGAATGGTGTTCACCTCCGCATACACCCCTCGGACCTTGGAATTGATCACGGTTTTTGCAAAGCGGTAGGAAAGCATGTTGCCCTCTCCGTCAAACTCCATCAGCGCGGAAAAGGTGAGCTTTTCCGTGCCGGCGTTCAGAGAGCACACCCCATTGGACAAAGCCTCCGGCAGCATGGGGATAACCCGGTCTGCAAAATAGACAGAGGTGCCCCGGCGGTAGGCCTCCTGATCGATGGGAGTTTTGGCTTTCACATAGTGGGACACATCGGCAATGTGTACCCCCAGCTGATAGCCCTTCTCCGTTTTGCGGACGGAAATGGCGTCGTCCAAGTCCTTGGCATCGGCACTGTCGATGGTAAAGATTGGCTCGTCCCGCAGGTCCAGACGCTGGTCAATGTCCTCTTGGGTGACGGTCATCTGAGAGATTTCCTCCGCCTGGGCCATCACCTCGGGAGGAAATTCCGTGGGGATGCCGCATCGGACGATGATGGCGTCTGCACAAATGCGGGCCCGCTCCCCGGTGCCAAACACAGATTGGATCTCCGCCTGGCTCCAATCGCCCCGGCTGTCCTGAAGAGGTTTGATGAGCACCTTGTCCCCATCCTGGGCGCCGTTCAAACTTCCCACCAGGTTCAGATCGTACCGAAGGGAACCGTCCGGCGTCACCCGCTTGCCCTCTTCGTCCAGATGGACCGTGCCGGTCATGGGCTCTTCCGAACGGGATACAATGCGCTTAACCCGGCCGCTGGGTCCTTTGTCCCGCTTTTGCAGGTCGGTGAGAATCACCTGGTCTCCCACAAAAGCGCCCTTCAAAGCACTGCCCGGAACAAAAATATCCTCCCCTCCCAACTTGGGACGGGCAAAGCCAAACCGCTCGGAGAGGGAGACAATCTGGGCCTCAATATCCCCGCCCCGGGGCACCAGCTTCACCCAGTGGTCCTTGTCCACGGTGATCTCGCCCTTATCCTTTAAGGAGTGCAGGGCGTCGTAAAAGGCATCCTTATCCCGGACACCTGCTTCCCGCTGCAAAGACCGAGAGGGAACCCCGTCCCCCCCACAGCGTTTCAAGGCGGCCACAATCACTTTTTCCTCCAAGGTGCTGGCGGAGCTGGGAAGCTCGTAGGCGTCCGTGGGGCCAAAGGTGCGTTTCCCAAACCCGCCCCCTCTGCTGCTTCTGTTTCCGTTTCTACTGCTGTTAAATGTTCCTCTTTTTCTCTCCATACACACTCTCTTTCTTTCCCGGGGCCCTGCCCCACATCACCGCAAACGATTCACCAATTCCTTGTAATGTCTCCCGCGGACTTCAAAATTCGGATACAAGTCAAAGGCCGCACAGGCCGGGGACAGGGAGACAATGTCCCCCGGCTGGGCGTGGGCGGCGGCAGCGGCCACCGCCTGTTCCATGGTTTCCACCCGGAGGATCTCCGGGCAGCCTTCTTCATATTCCTCCGCCGCCTTGACCGCGTCCTCAATCTTCTGGGCCGTGTGGCCCAGGAGAATCAACGTCTTCACCTTTTGACACACTGCCGGCCCCAGGGGCTCAAAGGGGATGTGCTTATCGTAGCCCCCTGCAATCAGCACAATCTTCTGGGGGAACAGGGACAGCATGCCGGAGATCACCCGGGTGGGCGAGGTGGCAATGGAGTCGTTGTAGTAGCGCACCCCGTGGAGTTCCCGAACAAACTCCGCCCGATGCTCCACTCCGTTAAACGTTGCCGCTACCTGCCGGATGGTCTCCGGCTCCACGTCCCCCCACACGGCCGCAATGGCCGCCATATAGTTTTCCACGTTATGCCAGCCGGGAATCCGGATTTGAGAGAGGGGCATCAGCTTTTTCCCTTGCACATACAGGGCTTCCTCATCGCACCAGACGCCCCGCTCCACCGCCTCGCCCCGGCGGAACAGCCAGCAATCTCCCCGCACGTCGGGGGCAAAGGAGGCTGTGATTTCATTCCCAGCGTTGAGCACAGTGCGGGAAAAGGCGTCCTGGTGCAGCAAAATATTTTTCTTGGCATCTATATATTCCTGCATATCTTTGTGCACGTCCAGATGGTTGGGGGACAAATTGGTGACCACCGCCACGTCGGGGCTCTCCCGCATGGAGATCAGCTGGAAGCTGGAGAGCTCCACCACAGCGCAATCCTCTGGACGAATGGAGGCAATCTCCGGCAGAAGGGGCCTGCCAATGTTGCCTCCCAGGTGAACGGTCCTTCCCTGGGCTTCCAGCAACGCAGCCAGAATGGAGGTGGTGGTGGTCTTCCCATCGCTGCCTGTTACAGCATAAATCTTGCAGGGACACAGCTTAAAGAAGACTTCCATCTCGCTGGTGACGGCAGCTCCCCGGGCGCGGGCAGCCTCCAGCTCTGGGAGGTGATAGGACATGCCCGGGGTGCGGAAGATGATATCTTCGCTTAGGTTTTGCAGATAGTCTTCCCCCAGAAGGAGAGAGACCCCCCACTTTTTCAAAATTTCCCCGTTCTCCCCCAGTTCTTCCAACGGCCGTTTGTCCCGAACCGACACAGGCATGCCCTGTTCGCAAAACATTTGAATCACCGGCATATGGCTGCGGCCCACGCCGCAGAAGGTGACGGTTTTTCCCTTGATACTGGCAAAAAATTGTTCCAGGTTCACTTGTTCCACTTCCAATCTTTCCGGGACATTCTCAATCCCCTGCCAACAGGGACCGGTCGTCCGCATAGCTGCTATACAGATGATAGTACAGGCCTCGCTTGGCCATCAATTCCTCATGGGTGCCCTTTTCTTCGATCCCGTTATGAGTGAGCACAAGAATCACCGAGGCATTTTTAATGGTGGTCAGCCGGTGGGCAATGGTAAAGGTGGTGCGCCCTTTGGCCAGTTTCTCCAAAGACTGCTGCACCAGCTTCTCGCTTTCGTTGTCCAGGGCAGAGGTAGCCTCGTCCAAGATCATAATGGGCGGGTTTTTCAAAAAGGCGCGGGCGATGCTGATGCGCTGCTTCTGCCCACCAGACAGCTTGACGCCCCGTTCCCCCACAAAGGTATCATACCCATGCTGCAGTTCCAAAATGAAGTCGTGGGCGCCAGCTTGCTTAGCCGCCTGGATGACTTCTTCCCGACTGGCTCCAGGCTTGCCATACTGGATATTTTCAAACACCGTGCCGGAAAACAGGTACACATCCTGCTGCACAAAGCCGATCTGATCCCGCAGAGATTTCAGGGTCACATCGTGCACATTCTGCCCGTCAATGAGAATACGCCCCTCATCCACATCGTAGAAACGGGGAATCAAGTTGCACAAAGTGGTTTTGCCGCCGCCGGAGGGACCCACCAAGGCCACGTTCTCCCCTGCCTTTACCTGCAAGTTGATGTGAGAGAGCACCTGCTTGCCGTCGTCGGCGTAGGAGAAACTCACGTTCTCAAAGGTCACGTCGCCCTTTTTGATCTCCAGGGGCTTGGCGCCGGGCTCATCAAAAATCTCCACGTCTGCGTCCATCACCTGGAAGAACCGTTCCACACCGGTCATACCCTGCTGGAACTGCTCGGCGAACTGCACCAACCGACGGATGGAGGTGATCAGCGTGCCCACATAGAGCATATAGGCCACCAAATCCGCCGGCTGAATTTGGCCGTTGATCATAAACAGAGCCCCGGCCACCAGCACCAACAGGTTCATGAGCCCGTCAAACAGCCGGTTGGAGGCCTCGAAGCCGCCCATGTAAAAGTACCGGCGACGTTTGACATTGTAGAAAATCTGATTGCCCTTTTCAAATTTTTCCTTTTCCAACTCCTCGTTGGCAAAGGATTTGACCACCCGCACCCCTAGAAGGCTGTCTTCCACCTGGGCGTTGATCTCTCCCAGCTGCACCCGCTGGCTGCGGAACTGCTCTTTCATCTTTCCGTTGAAGTAGATGGCAGCCACAATAATCAAGGGCACAATGGTAAACATAATAAAGGTCAGCCACACATTGACGCCGCACAAGATGATAAAGGAGCCCACAATTTTAATGCCCGCAATAAAGAACTCTTCCGGGCAGTGGTGGGCAAACTCCGTCACATCAAACAGGTCCGTGGTGATGCGGGTCATAATCTGCCCCACCTTGGTGTTGTCAAAATAGTTGAACGAAAGCTTTTGCAAATGATCGAACATAGCACTTCGCATGTCCGTTTCGATTTTGGTGCCCATAATGTGTCCCACGGACGCCATAAAGAAATTGGCTGCCGCGTCCACCAGACGCAAAAACAAATAGAGCCCACCGATTTTGAGCACCAACCCCACGGTCAAGGAGGCCAAATCGTTGATGCCCGCGTTGGTCACATACCGTACCAGCATGGGCAGCACCAGCTCGCAGACGGTGGTCAGCGCCGCACAGAACAGATCAAAAAAGAGTACGCCTTTATACTTTTTAAAGTAGGGGATAAACCGGCGAACCAATCCCTTGGGGTGCTTCTCCTTTTTCGTTACTTCCTTTACGTTTTCCAAATTCCCACCTCAACTCTTTCCTAAAAACTACCACTTTGCATTATGCCACAAACCACGGCCAGAATCAAGCCCCCGGGTGGAGATCTGCGGCTTTGGGCGGGGAAAAACAACCTATTCTATGGAAGAAGCCCACAGCAAAACCAAACAAACGCCATGGAGCAAAGCCATCAAAAAGGGCCCCATCGTGCGGAGGAGGCTTTTCCTGCCCAGCCCCACCAGGCCGTCCACCGCCTGCACCAGCAGCATGGCTCCTGTGACAGCGGTCAAAAGCATTGACGAGTGAAAGAGGCAGGGAACAGCCGCCAGAAGGGACAAACCTAAGCTCCGAGCCAGCATGTACAGGGCGTTGGACCGGGCAGACCCCTGTTCCCGCCGTACGGCCCCTAGAGAGAAAACCACACCCAGGAAAGCACTGGCTGCCGTGACCACCGCTGTGACTCCATATTCCACGCAAACCACCTCCGATATTGCCATTGTAGCACATACCTTTCCCCCGGCAAGGTTCCTCCTTTCCTGCCCGCCTTCCGGTTGCAAAGAGGAGTTGGAGGATGTATAATCGAAGGGGAAGGAGGAGAAGCCCATGAACATTGTGGTTTTGGACGGAGGCACCACCAACCCTGGGGATCTCTCCTGGAAGCCTTTGGCCCAGCTGGGACATCTCACCGTGTACGATGAAACATCCCCCGAGCAGGTGGTCGGCAGGCTTTTCGACGCACAGGCGGTCATCCTCAACCGGGTGGCCTTGGGCCGGGAGGAGTTTACACAGCTGCCCCGGCTGCGCTATGTGGGCACGCTGGCCACAGGCTACAATACCATCGACGTAGAGGCCGCCAGGGCCTTTGGTATCGCAGTGTGCAATGTGCCCCACTATTGTGAGGAACCTGTGGCTCAGCACGCGCTCTCCCTGCTTCTGTGCCTGTGCAACCACGTACCTGCTTCCAGCACCCTGGTACGAGAGGGAAAGTGGGAACAAGCCGTGCAGGAAAGCCACCGGACTCTCGCCCCCGTGGAGCTGGCTGGCAAGCGGCTGGGGGTGTTGGGGTATGGAAACATTGGGCGCCGGATGGCCGCCCTGGGCCTGGCGTTGGGCATGGAGGTGCTTTTATACAGCCGCCGGGAAAAACCAGCGCCGGGCGGGTGCCGGTGGGTGGATCTGGAATCCTTATTTCGAGAGAGCGACGTGGTCTCCCTTCACTGCCCGCTGACAGTGGAAACCCGGGGCCTGGTGGGGACGAAGCAGCTCTCTTGGATGAAACCCACCGCATTTCTCCTGAACACCGCTCGGGGCGCCTTGGTGGACGAAACGGCCCTGGCAGAGGCCTTAAACCAGGGCAGGCTGGCCGGGGCCGGGTTGGATGTGTTGACCCAGGAGCCTCCCCCGCCGGACCATCCCCTGCTCTCCGCTAAAAACTGTGTGATCACGCCCCATGTGGCCTGGTCCACCAAAGAGGCGCGGGCCAGGCTCCTGCAAACGGTGGCGGATAACCTGCGTGCCTATCAGGCGGGAACCCCTCAGAATCAGGTAAACTGATCTCCGTAGGGATGGTTTTGTTTTTGCCCGTTTTGGAAAAACATCTATTTGCCTTTATAGGAAACAATTTACAATGGAAAGCACTAGAGAACGGATTTGGAACATAAAACAACTGTAAAAGTAAAGAAAGGAAGGATTGCGGCTATGAACAATTTCACATTTTGCGCCCCCACCAAAGTGGTCTTCGGCAAGGGCGTGGAAACCCAGGTGGGAGAGCTCTGCAAGGAACAGGGCGCTACCAAAGTGCTGGTCCATTTCGGCGGGCAGAGCGCTAAGAAGAGCGGCCTGCTGGACAGGGTGTTCGCTTCCCTGGACGAGGCAGGCATTCCGTATGTGTCCCTGGGCGGGGTAAAACCCAACCCTCGCCTCTCCTTGGTGTATGAAGGCATTGACCTCTGCCGGAAAGAAGGGGTGGACTTTCTGCTGCCCGTAGGAGGCGGCAGCGTGATTGACTCCGCCAAAGCCATTGGATACGGGCTGGCCAACGACTTTGACGTGTGGGATTTGTACGACCACAAGAACACCGCCAAGGCCTGCGCGCCCCTGGGAGCGGTGCTGACCATCGCCGCTGCCGGCAGCGAAATGAGCGACTCCAGTGTGATCACCAAGGACGAAGGGGGCATCAAGCGGGGCTACAACTCCGACTTGTGCCGCTGCCGGTTTGCTGTTATGAATCCGGAGCTCACCTACACTTTGCCTGCTTACCAGACCGCCTGCGGCGCCACCGACATTATGATGCATGTGATGGAGCGGTACTTTGTGCAGGATGACACCCTGGAGCTCACCGACAGCATGGCGGAAGCCCTGATCCGCACCGTCATGAAAAACGCTCCCATCGCCCTGGAAGATCCGGAAAACTACCAGGCCCGGGCAGAGATTATGTGGGCCAGCTCTCTGGCTCACAACGGGTTGATGAACTGCGGCGGCCCCAAAGGGGATTGGGCCTGCCACCAGTTGGAACACGAGCTGGGCGGCATGTTCGACGTGGCCCACGGCGCCGGCTTGGCCGCTGTGTGGGGCAGCTGGGCCCGGTATGTGTACCAAGAAAAGCCGGAGCGCTTTGCCAAGTTTGCCCACAAGATTTTTGACATTCCCTGCCACGGCAATGCAAAAGAGACCGCCCTGCAAGGCATCGAAGCCATGGAGGACTTCTACCGCTCCATCCACATGCCGGTGAACATCCACGAATTGGGCTACGATTTGACCAAGGAGCAAATCAACACCCTGGCGGAAAAATGTTGCTTTGGCGGCAGAACCATTGGGCTGTTCCGCGTTTTGGGAAAAGAGGATATCCAAAAGATCTATGATAGAGCAAAGGGCTGCTAAATTCTTTACAGCAATTTATAAGAGAGTTTTTTGAAGTTACGCAGCAAATTGCGAAAAATTCCTAGTGTGTTTCACAGAAAATTGACGAAAAAGGAAAAGGACCGGCGAACCGGTCCTTTTCCTTCTTTTGGGGAGGAGTTGTATTGAAAAGTGCGGCTTTCTGCCGCGTGGCTTGTACTCTTGATTACGGCTATATTATAGTCGTAGCACGGGCAAATGTCAACCGTTTCACGGAGAATCTACCTTTTTCATAATCTCAAAAAAGCGAAAAAGCCCTTTTTATAAATTTAGCACAAGTAAAACCGGAGAAACCCGCGCCCCGCTTGTGTTTCTGGGAGCTCTGTGCTACAATCAAGGCAGTTTACAGAAGGGAAGATTCGGATGGCAGCTATCGAAAAAAATCAGTTGGTGGAACTGGAAATCACCGGGATGACCGCCCAGGGGGCAGGAGTAGGCCGTGCACACGGGATGGCGGTTTTCGTACCCCTCACCGCCATTGGGGACAGGGCCTGGGTCCGCATTGTCAAAGTTACAAAGAAGTATGCCTATGGAAAGCTGATGCAGCTGGTGGTCGCCTCTCCGGACCGCATGGAGCCGGACTGCGCCTGCTATGCCCAGTGCGGCGGATGCTGCTACCGGCACATCTCCTACGAAGCGGAGAAAAAAGTGAAGGAGGAGCGTGTGCGAGAGGCCCTAGTGCGCATCGGAGGTTTTTCTCAGTTGCCCCTCTCCCCTCTTGTGGGCGCCGCCTCCCGAAACGGGTACCGAAACAAAGCCCTTCTTCCCCTGGGGCTCTCCAAAGAGGGGGAACTCACCATGGGTTTTTATGCGGTGAATTCTCACCGCATTGTGGATTGCAGCGCTTGCCTGTTGCAGCCCGCCGTATTCAACCAGGCCATGGAGGCCTTTCGCGCCTGGGCCAAAACCTATGGGGACCCTGTCTATGAAGAGTCCACCCATTCCGGGCGCATGCGCCGCCTGTACCTGCGCTATGGAGAAAAAACAGGGGAAGTGCTGGCCTGTGTGGTGGTAAACGGCAACGGGCTCCATCACGAGCCGGAGTTGGTGGAGGCTTTGCGTCAGGCGGTGCCGGGCTTGACCAGCGTGGTGATCAACTCCAACCGGGAAAAGACCAATGTGGCCCTGGGAAAGAAGTGCCGCACCGCATGGGGACGGGACACCATTCAAGATCAGCTGTGCGGCTTGACGTTCCAGATCTCCCCCCTCTCCTTCTATCAAGTAAACCGCACCCAAGCAGAACGCCTCTACCAGCTGGCAGGGGAGTACGCCGAGCTGACCGGAACGGAACTCCTTCTGGATTTGTATTGCGGAACCGGCACCATCGGCCTCTCTCTGACCAAAAAAGCCCGTCGGGTGATCGGCGTGGAAATCGTCCCGCAAGCAGTGGAAAATGCCCGGGAAAACGCCCGGATCAACGGCATTGAAAACGCAGAGTTCTTCTGTGCAGACGCGGCAAAAGCTGCCCAGATGCTGGCCCAACGGGGAGAGCGTCCCGACGTGGTGGTGCTGGATCCCCCCCGCAAGGGATGCAGCCCCGAACTGATTCAAACGGTGCTGGACTTTGGCCCCCGGCGCATTGTGTATGTCTCCTGCGATCCGGCCACTCTGGCACGGGATCTGAAGCTGTTTGCCGCCCTGGGATATGCCCCTGTCAAGGCGACGCCCGTGGATATGTTTCCCGGCACAAGCCATGTGGAGACAGTCGCGCTCCTTGTGCGGCAAGAGTGATAAAAAACGCCTCCTATATGGGCAGGATGCGCCCTCGCCCTTTTGTTGAAACCACTTGAAATTTGCGCTATACTATACCGTAGAACTGTGCACGTGATGGGGTTCGCAAGCTGAACTCGCCTGCTCTGGGACGGGGTCTCTACACGCCGCCAGAAGAGGGCAGCCTGCGTTCCTCTCCGCCAGAATCCGGAGGAGCCCTATCCTTGCATAGAAAAAGGATCTTTCCGAGGAGGAATCCTACCAGATGGCCAATATTCGCGAGACCATTGCAGAGGTTGAAAAATTGAATCCTGCCTTGGCACAGCAGTTGAAAAAATACGTCAAAGACCACTCCTACGGTCTGGTGTATGAGAACAATTTACCGGAAGCCGTGCGCCTTTACACAAAGCTTCCGGCCGTGGGGGACACCGTGAACCTCCTTCCCCCCCGGGGACAAGAGGAAAAGCCAGAGAACAAAGTCTCCTGGATTGTGAAAAGTATCCAAGGAGAAGAGACTGTGTTGGAACGGGACGGCGAAACACGAACCCAGCCCCTTGCCGATCTGGTGACTTTGGTCAGCTACCGGGACGTGATCTATCCCGGCTTGCGGGAACTGGACCGCATAGAGCGGGGAAAACCGGACGATCCCTACCATGTGGTCATCGACGCGGAAAATTACCACGCCCTGGAAGCGCTGGCCTACTGTATGCCCGGCAAAGTGGACTGCATTTACATCGATCCCCCCTACAACACAGGGGCAAAAGATTGGAAATACAACAACAACTATGTAGAAAGCACCGACCAATACAGGCACTCCAAGTGGCTGGCTTTTATGGAGCGCCGCCTGAAGCTTGCCCGACAGCTTCTCAACCCCCAGGACAGCGTGCTCATCGTCACCATTGACGAAAAGGAGTATCTCCGGCTGGGGCTGCTGCTGGAACAGTTGTTTCCGGAAGCCACCATCCAAATGGTTTCGGACGTGATCAACCCTGCAGGCGTTGTCCGTAAAGGACAGCTGTCCAGAAGCAATGAGTTCCTATATTTTGTCATGTTTGGCGACGCCGTCCCAGGCGTCCTTCCCGACGTGGAAAACAGCAGCCGTCAGAAGGCCTTGGTGTGGAACACCCTGCGCCGGCACGACCTTGCCTCCCGCAGAGGCACGGTGAAAGGCGGGACCGCACAGTTTTATCCCATCTATGTGGACAACACCACCCACCGCATTGTAGGCGTGGGAGATCCCATTGGCCCGGAGGTGGACCGGCACAGCGTCCCGGACCGTCCTGGCTGCGTGACGGTCTTCCCCATTCGGGACGATGGAACGGAGATGAACTGGGGCCTGGTGGGAGAGGAAATGCTGGAACGCCTGTCCAAAGGCTATGTGAAAGTGGGCAAATACACCCCCAAAAAGCCCCAGCCCTATCCCATCGCCTACTTGACCTCCGGCTACATTGCGGACATTGAAAGCGGGCGGGCTGTAATTGTGGGCTATGAGGAAAACGGCGCCGTCCGGTGCAGCTATCGGGAACAGCACGGCATCAAGCCCACCACCGTTTGGAATTTGAAGTCCCACAACGCCAACTCCTACGGCTCCGCATTGCTGGAAAACATTCTGGGGGAAAAAAGGTTTTCCTTTCCCAAGTCCCTGTACTCGGTGAAAGACTGCCTGTCCCTCTTTTTAGCAAACAAGCCCCGGGCCTTAGTGGTGGACTTTTTCGCAGGATCCGGCACAACCCTTCACGCGGTCCACTTGCTCAATGCAGAAGACGGCGGGCAGCGCCGCTGCATCTGTGTGACAAACAACGAGGTCTCCGCAGAGGAAGCCAAACAATTCACAAAAAGCGGGCTGCGGCAGGGAGACCCGGCGTGGGAAGCCCACGGCATCGCCCAGTATGTGACATGGCCTCGGACAAAATGCGCCATAGAGGGGAAACGTCCGGACGGCACCCCTTTGGAAGGGACGTACCTGGGTACCAACCGCCCCTTGGCTCAGGGATTTTCCGCCAACGCCCTCTTTTGCCAGCTCACCTACGAGTCCGCATGGCCCATTCGTTTAGACCGAGCCTTTGACGCCATTGCACCGCTCTTGTGGATGCAGGCAGGCTGCACTGGCCCCATTCTGCGGCGCATCGGAAAAAGCTATTTGACAACGGACACCTACGGGGTGTTGTTTGACTACAACCAAGCCTCGAAGTTTTGCGACAAAGTGAAAAGCACCCCCTCCATCCAAACCGTATACGTGGTAACCGACGACCAGAGACGATATTCCAACATGTGCAAGCGCCTGCCCACCGTGCAGGTACACCGGCTGTATGAAACCTATTTGCGGACCTTTGCAATATGTGGAGAAGGGGGCCTGGACTGATGAAATACGAACTGGCGGAGTTTCAGAAAAACGCGGTACATGACCTGCTTCGTAAGATGCAGGCCATGCAGCACAGCTATGAAACAGACGGATACCTTTCGGCGGTTTCTTTGACCGCCCCAACCGGCGCCGGCAAGACGGTGATCGCCGCCGCTGTGGCAGAGGGGCTGTTCGCCGGAAACGAAACCTTTCCGGGAGACGATCGGGCAGTGATTCTCTGGCTTTCCGACAGTCCCAGCCTCAACCAACAGACGCTCAAGCGATTTGAAGCGGCCTCCGACCAACTGCCCACCGCCGCCACCATGCAGGTGATCGATCCGGAATTTGCCAGGAGAGAACGCAAACTTTCGCCGGGTCACATTTACTTTCTCAACCGGCAGCTTTTGTCCGCCCGTGGTAAATTGACCAACGAGACAGAAGGGAGCCGCACGTTCTACGACCTTTTGACAGACACCTTAGAGGACCCGGAGATTCACTTGTTCCTCTTTATTGACGAGGCCCACCGGGGACTGGGAAAAGACGCCACACCGGAAACATTGGACAAAACCATCTACGCCAAACTGATAGACGGTCAGAAAGGGAAAAATCCCCCTATGCCTGCCGTGGTGGGCATCTCCGCCACCCCAGAACGTTTTCAAGCCGCTATGCAGGGACGGCAAAACCGGGATATCAAAGCCCCGGTGGAAGTGCCTGTTTCCCAAGTGCGGGATTCCGGCTTAATTAAGGACACCATTGAACTGCGCACCCCTAAAAAAGCTGCGGACACCAAACACCAGGACTTAACCCTGGCCTGCATCAAGCTGGCGCAAGTGTCCAAAACCTGGAAAGAGTACTGCGGGGAGCATCAGATTTCTCCCCCGGTTTTTCCGCTGCTGATTGTACAGGTGGAAGACAAAGTGAGCCTGGATACGCTGAGCAGCCTGTGCGCTCAAATCCG
>ERZ1643247.2080-NODE-2080-length-16597-cov-20.710374_pt1 | contig 16597 bp, 16 predicted proteins | sample MGYA00579264_ERZ1643247 | MGnify/ENA primary metagenome ERZ1643247 (study PRJEB29033, sample SAMEA4952262) | chicken gut metagenome | biome: Broiler Chicken; feature: Gastrointestinal Tract; material: Caecum | place: Ireland | collected 2018 | study: Broiler... | reverse complement strand
GATTGTTTTTCGTGCGGCGGGAAAGCACCTGAATGATCTTATCGATCTCCTTTTTTCTGCCGATCACGGGATCGATCTTGCCCTCGCGCGCCTTTTGCGTGAGATCTACGCCGAAACGGAAGTTCAGCCCCTCTTTGGATTTCGCTCCCTGCGCGGGCGCGCCCTGACCCATCGCGTCATGCTGCATTTTCGCATACGACGCGGAACGGAATATAGACTCGCTGCCGTAGTCTTCCTCTTCCATCTCCTCGTCGCCGATCTCCTCCTCCAACGCGGCTTCGAGCGCGTTGATGTCCGCCCCGAGCGATTTCAGAAGGCGCACAGCTACGGAATCTTCGTCGGCTATGATCACGTACAGCATGTATTCGGTGCCTACGCTCGCCCCCACGCCGTCGCGGTTGACGGCGAGCTCAGACGCCTTTTCGAACAAGTTTTTCGTGCGGGGCGTAAAGCCGCTGATCTTGCTGATCTTATCCAGCGTGCGCACGAACGCGCTGCGGTATTCGGGCTCCTTCACCCCTGCAGAGCGCAGTATCTTGCAGGCGCGGCACTCGGGCACGTTGAGTATGCCGAATAAAACGTGTTCGCTGCCCACATAGCTGCTGCCGTAGTATTTTGCCGCATCTATGGAGAGTTTGAGCGCTTTTTGCAGGTTGATGGAAAATCTGTCAAAGTAGTTCATGTATGGCTCCGTAAAATTATTTTGCGTTTTCTCCGAGTACGGCACGGCACCGTTCCGCCCGCAGTATGTCCCGCTCGGCGGCGCTCGGTTCGCCGTCTCTCAAAAGAGAGATGTTGGACGGGCGCAGCGCCTCGATCAGATCGTCTATCACCGACGCGTCGCTCACCTGCACGAACCCGAGCGCGGCGCCCAGCTTCACGTCGGATATGAGTTTGATAAATTCGCCGTACGAAATTTTTTCGCAGTTGGTGAGTATCCCGTAAGCGCGGCGGCAGCAGTCCTTTACGCCGACGTAATCTTCTTCCACGAGAGAGCGCCGCGCCTGCGCTTCCAGCCCGACGATCTCCAAAACCGCCTTCTGCACTTCGGACAGGATATAGTCTTCCGTAACGCCGAGGGTGACCTCGTTGCTGATCTGATACATGTATCCTTCCGCCGCGCTCCCTTCGCCGAACACGCCGCGCACGGTATGCCCGAGGCGGGAGATCTCGCGGATCAGCTTGCTCATTTTATTCATGCGGGTAAGCCCGGGCAGAAAGAGCATGACCGACGCCCGCAGCCCCGTGCCGAGGTTTGTGGGACAGGCGGTAAGATACCCGAGTTTCGCGTCGTACGCGAAACGTATCGACTTGGAAAGCGAATCGTCTATTTCAGACAATTTGAGGTACGCCGTATTCAGCGTAAGCCCTCTCGCGATGTACTGCTCGCGCAGGTGGTCTTCCTCGTTGATCATGATCGAGATCTTATCCGCGCGGTCTTCGCCGATCTCCTCAAAGTCGCCTTCGTCTATCAGGGCGGCGCCGTACTTCTTGTTTGCCGCCAGCTCCGCGCTGATGAGGTGGTCGTCTTTTAACGACATCGCCACGCTCTCCGTGATCTCGTCCATATAATACAGCTTGAAGGCGCGCAGCCTGCTCGCGGCGCCCGCCACGATGCGGACGATCTCCTTTGCCTGCTTTACGCTTTGCAGCCTGTTCGGAAAGGGATAATCGGCGAGATTGCGCGCAAGGCGTATCCTCGTGGATACGACGGTGCTCTCGATATTATTCATTCTCCTCCCCTCCGAAGTCGCCGCGGTACAGAATGCGGCTGATCTCGCGGATATCCCGGTTGAGCCGTTCCGCGTCTTTCATTCTCTTTTCTTTGAGCGCGCGTTCGAGCTCCGCCCGAAGCCGCTTGCGCTCGTCGAGCAGCTCGAAGAGCTTTCCGTCGCCCAAAGGGTGCTTCCCGACATGCGCCGTTTTTCCGTGAATGCGCCGGATAGAGGGCAAAAGCTCCCTGCCGAACGCCTCGTAACAGTGCGCGCACCCCACGAGCCCCGTGGCGGAATAATCGGAAAGGGTCGCCCCGCAAACGGGGCACTGCCGCTCCTTTGTATCGTCTATACCGAGAAAGGAAACGAAAAAATCGGGCTCGGCGCCGTATTCCGCCGCCGCGCCGAGCCGTTCAAAACAGTCGTCGCACAAAAATATGTCGCCCGAATCTCTCTCAATGCAGTGCGTCGCCATATTCTTTTTGCAGTTGGAACAGATCATGAATGCCTACGCCCCCGATGCCGCCGCCCGCGAAGTTCCCGCCCCGCGCGGCTTGTCCGATACCCGCCGCACGATGTGCGGGCGCATAAATCTTTTTTACATCTCTATTATACCACGAAAGGCGCGCCCTGTAAACAGTTTTTCCAAAATTCTCCTTCGGCGCGCACGATCGCCATGCCGTTTTCCGATTTTTTGCGCAGAACGCGCCGGGTCAGCCGAAAAATTCGCCCTCGCTGACGGCGGCGCGCACCTTTTCGATCGCCCTCTTCTCTATGCGGGAGATATAGGAGCGTGAGATCTTCAAAAAAGCCGCCACTTCCCGCTGCGGCATGGGTGCGCCGCCTTTCAGCCCGTAGCGCAGGCAGAGTACCGTAAACTCCCGCTCGGAGAGCGTTTCGGCAAGCACTTTCATGAACTTTTCCTTGACCAGTTCAGACTCCACTTTCTGAAAAACGCCGTCTTCCTTTTCAAACAAAAGATCCATGAGCGTGAGCTCGTTCCCTTCCTTATCCACCCCTACGGGATCGAACAGGTACACGTTGCCCTTGTGCTTTTTATTGCTGCGTATGAGCATAAGGATCTCGTTTTCGATACATCTTGCCGTGTACGTAGCAAGCTGCGTGCCCCGCCCCGGGCGATAGGTATCGATCGCCTTGATCAGCCCGATGCTGCCGACGGATATGAGATCGTCCGTCTCCGCGGCGCCGTTGTACTTTTTTACGATATGCGCGACGAGGCGCATATTGTGCTTGACGAGCATATCCTTCGCCTCCTTATCCCCCTCGGCGGCAAGGCGCAGATATTTCGCCTCTTCCTCGGGCGGCAGCGGCTTGGGAAAGGATCCCTTTCCGCCGATCGCGGAGGTAAAAAACAGAAGTTTACCGAATATCGTATGCAGAAATTCAAAAAACACAGACAAAAGCCCCCCTTATTCACTGCTTTTAGTCTATGATTTTTTCGGCTTGTACCATGACAGAAAGAGCCGCAACGCCATAATATTTTATTTTTGCCGCCGCCCGCGGCACAACGCAAACACCCGCTGCATGCCGAGCGATAAAAACGCCGCGCGGGAAAATTCCCGCGCGGCGTTTTGCCGAAAACCGTTAACCTTCTTTTTTTTCGTTCGCATTCATAAAAGCGCGAATGCTTGCGCACGTCTCCTCGCTCAGCACGTGCTCCACGCGGCACGCGTCCGCTTCCGCGACCTTCGCGTCTACGCCGAGCAGCATAAAAAACGCCGTAAACATTTTATGCTTTTCGTAAACCGCTTCGGCATACGCCCTGCCCGTCTCCGTGAGGTGGATATGGTTGTCTACGATGTTCACATACCCCTTCTGCGTGAGGATACGCATCGCCTTTGTTACGGCAGGCTTTGAAACACCCAACTCGCGCGCGACCTCCACGGAATGCACGTCGTCCTTGACGGCGGAAAGCCGCAGTATCGCCTCCAAATAATCTTCGCCAGATTCGTTATCGATCATCTTTTTCCTCCGGTAACATTTGTTTGCTGCAAAGGAGCTCTTCGCTATCCACCGTTTTTTTCAAAAGCCGGATAAGCTCCGTGATGTCCTGTTCTCCGATCGCGTCGATGTAAATATCGAAATAGTGCTGAATGAACGCAAATTTTTTGCTGAAATGCGCGCGACCCGCCCCGGTGAGTTCCACATACATTTTCCGACGGTCGTCGTCGGCGATCTCCATGCCGATCAGTCCCTTCTGCCTGAGCGAGCGGAGGATATTCGCTGTTCGTGCACGGCTGATATTGAGCTCTTCGCTGATCTGAGAGGGATTCACGCGCATGCCCTCGTGCCGCACGAGGTAGCCGAGTGCCGCCGTTTCCCCCTCGACGAACTCCATCAGATGCACGATGATATCCATTTTATACATGCGCCAAAGCTCGTTCATCAACGCGTTGCGCAATTCTTCTTTTTTCATAATTCTTCCCTTTGCGGCCAACCTCATTCGTTCGATTTCAGCGAGTCCGCCATATTGATCTTATTGAGTTTGATGAGCATAAAGGCATACACGATCGCCGCAAACGCGATGGTAAGCAGAAACGCCCACAAATAGCTCAGCCCGCCGATCGTGCGGCCGAACATCATCATAACGCTGTCCACCCTGCCCACGATGAACATGTGCAGCAGGAAGCCGAGCAACAGTCCGAGCAGCGTTCCCGCGAGCGTCAGGATCGCGCTTTCGCGGTAGATATAACCTGCGACCTCATACTTTTTATAACCGAGCACGCGCAGCGTTGCGATCTCCTTTTTGCGCTCGTCGATATTGATATTCGTAAGATTGTACAGCACGATCGCCGCGAGCGCGCCCGCACTGATGACGAGTACCGCGATCACCAGCCCCATGGTTGAGCTGAGCGCGCGGAAAGTATCCAGCGTGTCGTCCGTAAAGGTAACGGAGGTGACCCGCCCGTCCTGCAAAAGCCGCTCCGTAGCCGCGCCCGTATCGGTAACGCCCGACTTTACGAAATAAGTGTTTTCCGTGAGCTGCGCGTCCGGTTCGAGGGCGAGGAAAGCTTCTTTGCTCATGTACGCGACGGAGCCCGTATAGTATTCGCACACCGCCGTTACGCGCACCTCGTGCACCTCGCCCGCCGCGGAAACGTAAGTGATCAGATCGCCCGCCGAGATATCGTAGACGGTGGCTATGTTTTCCGGCAGGATCAGGCCGCTCTGTTCGTTCATATTTATTATAGCAGATTTTTTCCGGGTGCGCAACTCAACGAGCGAAGCAAATTTTCCGTACGTTTCCGGATCGGCGGCGTCTACGACGAACATTTCTATGCTTTCCCGCGAATCACCCATGAGCAGCTGCCCGTTTTCGCTGTAAAGGGAAACGCTCTCCGTGCCCTCTCCGTTCAAAAACTCGTCAAGATAGGAATTTTCCCCCTCCTCCGCGGAAGGATCGTATTCCACGATCGAATCGTATTTTATGATCTCCTTATACTGTATATCCTGCACGGCGTCCACGGAATCGCTCAACCCGAAGCCCGTAAGGATAAGCGCAGTACATCCCATTACGGAAATAATGGTGAGCACCATGTTCTTTTTGTAGCGGAAAATATTGCGGATCGTCGCCTTCCATTTGAATTTGAGCCTGTTCCAGAAAAAGCCTGCCCTTTCGAGCAATATGCGCTTGCCGGGTTTCGGAGCCTTGGGCTGCATGAGCGTTGCGGGTTTCTCTTTCAGAGACGCCCCGCAGGCAAATACGGTCACTGCCGCCGTTCCCGCCAGGGCGATCGCAAAAACGGCAAGGGCAAACCAAGGGCTGAACAGCAGCGAGAGCGACGGCAGATAATACATCGTGGAATACGCCCGCCAGAATATGCTCGGCAACAGGCTGAATCCGATCAGAATGCCTGCCACGCACCCGATAAAGCTCGCAAGACAGCAGTACAGCAAGTACTTCGACACGATCTTTCCGTTACCGTAGCCCAGCGCCTTAAAGGTACCGATCTGCATGCGGTCTTCCTCCACCATGCGCGTCATGGAAGTGAGCGCGACCAGCGCCGCCACCACGATAAAAAAGATGGGAAAAATGCCTGCAATATCCTCAACTTTTTCAACGTTGAGATCGTAGCTGACGTAACTCACGTTCGAACTTGCGCGGTCGAGCACATACCACTGCGCGGAAGCGGGCACGGAAACAGAGAGGCCCATTCCCGCCAGCTGCTCGTTCAGGTCTTCTATCTTCTGATTCAGAGCCCCGCTCCGCTGCGTGCCCAAAGAAGAGAACAGATCCGCTTTTTCCAAAGTGAAAGATTTATGCTTTTCCGTAAACGCCTCGTATTCGTCCGAACCGGAAAGAGCCACCCAGCAGTCGGTATACGCAACATCGGTACCCAAATAATTTTTGAGCAAACCGAAAAGCGTGCCTCCGGAAAGGTCGTAAATGCCGTCCCCCGCGCCGTCCGCGCTGTCGTATGCCTGCCCGTAGATGACCGTCTCCACGACGCCCGTGCCGATAGTCGTAACTTCGCGCCCGTCGCGAAAAAAATAATCGGGCGAAGCGACGATGCCTACCACAGTATATTCCTCTATGGCGTATACGTCGCCGTACTGCTGCTGACCTCCCGACACAACGGAGATCTTATCCCCCACGGAAACATCGAGAAAATAATTGTTCGCCCGCTCCACGACGACTTCACCCGGGGCGTCCGGAAATTCGCCCTCCAAGAGCTCAAATTTATTCAGGTAATCTCCCGCACGCACCTTTTCAAAATCCAGCCCCACGACGCGCCCTACCGTCTCCGTGTTCCCGACGCGCACTATCGTATCCGTTGAAACGACGGGCATTACCTTTGCGGCGATCGTATTGCCTTCACTGTCGGTCAACGCTTCTATTGCGGAAACGTCTTCGGCGGTCAACCCAAACGAACCCTTTATGTCTATATCGTAGATATCAGATTCGCGATAGTATCTGTCCATCGAGCGCTTCATGTCGGGCGTGGCCTGCATCACGCCGATCAGAAAGCCTACGCCGAGCGCTACGATCGCCATGATCGCGATGAATCGGCCGAAGCCGGTCTTAAATTCCTTGGCTATGTTTTTGCTAAACTTTTTCATGCCGCATCTCCTTTGCCGGAAAATATGCGCAGACCGTTACCATTCGATCTTGGAAACGTCTTCGGGCGTCGCAACGGTCTCCTCCGAAGATACTTTTCCGTTTTTGATGTGTATGACCCTGTCTGCCATGCGCGTGATCGCCTGGTTATGCGTGATCACTATGACCGTTTTTTTGTTTTCCCTGCACACGTCGTGCAGGAGTTTCAAAATGTTTTTGCCCGTCTCGTAATCGAGCGCGCCCGTCGGCTCGTCGCAAAGCAACAGTTTGGGATTTTTTGCAATGGCGCGCGCTATGGAAACGCGCTGCTGCTCGCCGCCCGAAAGCTGCGCGGGAAAATTGTTCATTCTCTCGGCAAGCCCTACCTGTTCGAGCGTCTTTTTCGCGTCGAGCGGATCTTTGCAGATCTCGGACGCGATCTCCACGTTTTCCAGCGCCGTAAGGTTCTGGATCAGATTATAAAACTGAAAAACAAAGCCTACGTCGTACCGCCTGTATAAAGTGAGCTGCTTTTCGTTGTAAGAGCTTATCTTGGTGCCGTCAACATAGATCTCCCCGCCCGTCACGCTGTCCATTCCTCCCAGCATGTTCAGCACGGTCGTCTTGCCTGCGCCGCTCGGCCCCACGATCACGCAGAATTCACCCTCCTCAATGGTGAAATCCACGCCGTCCGCCGCCTTGATCACGTTGCTTCCCATTGTGAAAAATCTCGTCACATTTTTAAATTCAACAAAGCTCATTTTTCTGCCTCCCGTCCTTTACGCCGCTCCGCATGCCGCCCGCCGTCATGTTTTGCGGGCAGATTTGTCATGCCTTGTAACAACCAATTATGACAATAGTGATAATAGTTTTTACTAATAACTATCTTGTACTTTTATTATATGCCATCAAACGAGATTTGTCAATATTACGGTGTAAAAACAGTGTAAAAATTTGGCGAAATACAATTTCTTTCCCCGTTCACAAAACGGTGCGACCGCGCTTGTTTTTTTACCGCGCCCCTCTTTTGACCTTGCCCGCTCCGTCGTCGTATACTATAATTTAAAGTGGAAAAAGGAGCGGCAAAAAGCCGCTCCTTTTCCGTGCTTTGCTTTATACTCGCTCGTCGCGGTGATTCGTAAAACGCAGAATCCCGTTCGCAAACACGGTATAAACGATCAGCCAGATCGCTGCCGCCGCAATGACGCAGTACGTGATGATCGCCCCGACGCTCCTGTCGCCCATAAAAATGGCGGAAACGAGGTTAAAATTAAAAATCCCGTACAGGCCCCAGTTGACCGCGCCAAGCAAAACAAGTATATAAGATACCAGATTCGCTATGATCATGTGCGTTACCTCCTTTTCTTAGTCTGTGCCGGGAGCCTCGCTTTTATAATGGTGAATTTTGTCAGGCGCGCAACGAGCGCGGTTTATATTTTTGCCGACCGCTTTATCCAGCTCGGCGCGGCGGGCGCTTCGCCCGTTTCGGGAGCGTTCAGCCACGCCTCGTACCACGCGGAGAGCTCCGCCCTCTGTTCTGCCGTCAGTTTATCGTACCAAAGCGTTCCGCGGTCGACAACGGAAAAACATTCCGCCGCGCGCCGGGTGCGCAGCGCGTCCGCCCGCCGCGATTCCAATTCGCTTTGCGTATACGGCACGAACACATAAATATCTTCATACTCTTTGTACGCCGCCCGCGCGGTCTGCGCGGGAACATCTACGATCCACTCCACGTCTTTCCCGCCGTTGGGATATTCCGCCTTGGTTTCCCAATGCCCGCGCTCCGCAACGGCCTCTTTCGCGGCGTGGCGGGCGACCAGTAATTTATCCTCCCGCAAATAACCCAGCGAAAGATCGGGCGAAAAAATTTCCTGCTTCTTTTCCTCATCGAATATTCTCATACTTGCACCTCCCTTTATGCAGTTCTGCGCCACATATATACCACATAATAAGGCGGCATATTGTTGTGCGCCGCTCCGCCGCCGGTATACTGCGTTGTCAGCGTGTTCGCATTGTTCGTATACCAGCCGTCGTACTGGATATGATTATACCCTCCGCCCGCGTTGCCCGCTTCTATCACCGGCACGCCGTGATTGTGCGAAGGCATTTCGCTGACGCTCAGCGCATGCGTTTCCTCTCCGCCCGTCGCGCCCGCGCCGTACGTTCCCTGCGCATACAAAAACCTGTTCTGTATCTGCGTCCACGAGCCGCCGAACAGCGAAGCGGGAGAGGTGCCCTGCAAAGAAATGTAGACCGACCCGACGGGATACGTTTTATCGAGCAGTGCGGCGGCTTTTAAATAAACGGCGGCAATGTTGTCGCCGTTGCCGTCCTGCGCCGCCTTCACCGCGTTTTCGGCATTCGTCGCATTGCCCACCGACATACTGCTGTACGTGCCGTTTTGCCTGGCGTAGACGGAAGCGATGTTTTCCCCGTTTCCGTCCTGATCCGCCTTCGTCGCGCTGCCTACCGACAGACCGGGGTAGTTTCCCGAAACATTCGCCTTTTGACCGAGGGCCGCCTGCACCGCGGCGGATACGGGCTTGTCCGCGTCTGACGTGTTTTCCACATTGCCCAAGCCGAGGTCGGATTTTGTGACTGTCTGCGCCGCGGAACCGTTAAAGCTCTTTTCCCCGAACGTCAGCGCGTTTGCGAGTTTCTCCGCCGTACCCGCCGTCAATGCGTTTTGCGCGTTTTCGGCGTTCACGGCATTCTGCGCATTTACGGCAGTCTCTGCCCCGCCAACCGTCATATCAGGATAGCTTCCGCTTTTATGCGCGTAATCGGAAAGATCTATGCGCGTAGACCCGATAAATTCATAAGCTGATTTCGACGGCACCCAGATATATTCGTTATACGAATCCTCCGCCGCGCCGCTCTGCGCGTTCGGGATCAGATAGAGAAACTTCGTGCTCCCGGGAACGGGAAGATCTTTCGCATCGGTATAATCGGTATTCGGCTGAATGCCGAGCTCCGCATACCGCTTTGCGAGCTGAACGCTCGCCTGCGCTTCGGCAGCGTACCCCTCTGCGGACGCCTCGGCGCTCACCGCCGCAAAACGGGCGGTCTCCGCGTCCTGCGCGGCGCTTTGCGCCGACAGAGAAAAGCCCTGCGCTTCGTCTTTGAAAGCCTGCGCGGTGGCTTTATCCTCCTCTGCGGCAGAAGCAGCCGCCTGCGCCGCCGCTTCGCTTACCGAGGCCGCCTGTGCGCTCGCGCCCGCGTTTTCCGCGAAAGCCTGCGCCTGCTCGCTCGCACTGTGCGCCGCCCCGAAAGACAGCATTACCTCCCAGTAGTCCGTCTGCAACGCCCCGTCTGCATACGGTGCGTGATCGTTGTCTGCGACCTTCGAACGCAAAAGAACGCCGTATCCTTCCGCATCGGGCACAAACGCGAGCTCGTTCGCCCCGTATGTATAGGCGTTGCTCCACGCATAGAGCGCGCGCGACGGATAAAAGCCTCCCGCAACCTCGCCCGATAACGCGGCAATATTGGAAAGGATCTGCCCGTACACGTCTGCCGAGGGCGTTTCGGGCAGCTGCGCGCGCACCCCGCGCGACACGGCAAAGGTGGCTTCTCCCGAAGCGGTCACTTCTCCCTCGCTTTCCGTATAAAAGTAGAACTGCACCGCGACCGTTCCGTAACGCGCCGCGACTGCCGCAGGAACGGTAAACGTCCACCCCGACCAGACAGCGCCGCCCTCCTTCGTTGCCACCCTGCCCGCGGGCGCCATCGCCGACGGCGCCAGAGTGCTGCCGTCCGCCAGCCGAAACGCCGCCATGACCTGCGTATTGCAGGCAAAGGGCGCAAACAGCGCGATCTCGTCGGCATTGGCCGAACCCTGATGCACCGCCCCCGGCAGGCATTTTACGATCGTGCCGTCATGATCTGCAAAAAATATCAATTCGATTTTCCTCCTTCTGGCGGCAAACGCCGCAAGTTCGGGGCGCGGCAAGCGCCCCTCTTTCGATTCCATTATAAATCATGCGGAGGACAAAATAAAGAATACCTGCCACAAAGACGCAGGTATTCTCAAAAAATTGAATTTATAACGATTTATGCGTGGCATAGTACAGTGCAAATTCATTGCCTGTACATCTTTTTGTTCAGATACAGCGATAAATTTTCAGGAAGGACTCTGCCCGCAAAAGCATAGAATTTATTTTTTTTGCCGCATTGAATTTCGCAGGGCGGCTTTTTCATTGCGATCACGTCCGCCACGAGCTTCGCCACTTCCCCCGCGTTCAGCCCGCCCTGTTCCATATTCGCGAGCGCGGCGGTCGCCTTATTTACGCGGGAGGAATAATCTTTATTGTCTTCCTCCGAATAAATTTTACGCTTGAAGGTAAAGCTCGTGGAAGTCCCGCCCGGCTGTACGCTGGTAACGCGGATATTGAAGGGCGAAAGCTCTATATCCGCGCTCTTGGCAAGCATATCGAGCGCCGCCTTCGAACTCGAATAAAATCCGTCAAAGGCGACGGGAAAGAGCCCCGCCATCGAGCTGATGAGCACGATCTTGCCGCCCCTCTTTTTCATATACGGCACAACGGCCTGCATCGCGCGGAGCGCGCCGAAATAATTTACTTCAAAAAGGTAGCGATAATCCTTCGGATCGGCGTATTCGAGCGGAGCCGCCATGGAAAAGCCCGCGCAGTATACGAGCGCGCACAGCCTGTCCGTCTTTTCCGCGACCGACCTGATCGCCTTTTCGAGCGTCGTTCCCACAGTAACGTCCGCCGCGTAATTTTTGACCCTCTCCAACGGGCACGGCGTACGCGAAATATTCACGACGTTATAATTGCGGCCGATCAGTTTGAGCGCCGTTTCGTAGCCGATGCCCGACGACGCCCCTATAATGAGTACCGTTTTTTTGACTTTTTCGGCGCGCACCGTCTGCTGCGCCTGCGGCGCGACCGCCGCTTCTTGCTTTTCTTCGTTTACTTTCGGTGTTTCCATACGCATTGAGTTTTACCCAAGCTCACAAAAAATATACGTCACCCCAGAAAAATATCCAAAAACATCATCAGGGAAAAACCGAGCGCCGTACCGATGCTCGCCGCAAATTTGTTTTCGGAAAAACCAGACGGTATAAGCTCCGCGCACACCGCGGCGATCATTGCCCCGGCCGAAAACGCGAGCGCCCACGGAAGCATGGAGGAAATGGCGGAGACCGCCAGCGCCCCGAGAACGCCCGCAGGCACCTCTGCAAACCCGGAAGCCTGCCCGATAAAGAACGCGCGGGGCGCCCGCATGCCGTCCTTTCTGAGCGGCAAGGCGACGCACAGTCCTTCGGGAAAATTCTGTATCCCTATGCCGACCGCGAGCATGACCGCAGCCGCCAGCGCACCGGCCTCTCCCGCCGCCGAGCCGAACGCGACCCCGACCGCAAACCCTTCCGGCACGTTATGCAGCGTCATCGCGGCACACATCAGCGTGCTGCCCCGCTTACCCTCTCCGCTGAACTTTTCCGTTCCGGAAAGGAAGAGGTCCGCAAGCATCACAAAGGCGCACCCCGCCAAAAAACCGACCGTAAGGACGAGCGCGGCATTTGCCTTTCCTCCCTCCGCGGCGCCCTCCATTGCGGGAAGCAGGAGCGAAAAAAAGCTCGCCGCGATCATGATCCCCGCGGCAAACCCCATCGCCGCCGTCAAAAATTTTCCGCCCGATCTTCCCGAAAAAAATACAAGCGCCGCGCCCGCAGCCGTCATGCCATAGGTAAACAAAGTCGCGCACAGCGCCTGCGCCCAAACGGGCAGCCCCGCCAAAAAATCCAAAGCCTTTATCCTCCGTAAGATCCTCCTTACATCTATATTCATCGGCGGGGTGAAAATGTACGCCCTTTTTCGGAAAATTTTGCAAACTATGCCGCACAGAGTACTCGGCAAATCAGCGGTTTAACGAGAAAAAGCGGGAAGGCTTGCACCTTCCCGCACGAGATCTTTTTTATTCAGTTCAAAAAACCTTTGATCACGGCGTCTTCGGCTTCCTGTTCCGTAAGGCCTAAACTCATCAGCTTCATGAGCTGTTCCCCCGCGATCTTCCCGACGGCCGCTTCGTGCACGAGGCTCGCCTCGGGAGATACGGCGTCGATCTTGGGCGTGGATACGATGCGCGCTTTGCCGAGCAAAATGCCGTCGCACTCCACGTGCCCGAAGCATTCGTTTTTGCCCACGAGATCCGAACCGAATTTCTGTACGGAACTGCCCTTCGCCACGCTGCGGCTCACGATGTCCGCGCGGCTGTGCTCGCCGTTGAGATACACCTTGAAGTCAGTCACGGCGCTCTCGTCGTTATCCGTCAAGATCTTTTCCTTTACGATGAGCTGCGCGTTTTTGCCGAGCGTCGCATACGTCTTGCGCACCGTGCTCGTAACGCCGCCCAACTGGGTAGATTCCATCACAAAGCAGGAATTTTCCTTGCAGTAGATCTTGGTAACGGGGTCAAAAGACTTTTTGCCAGTACCGTCGCCGGAGGCGTAATGCCTCTCGATATATTTGACCTTTGCGCCCTTTTCCAGATGAAAGGTGTGTACGCCGTCGTGTTCGGCGTCGCCGCAGGCGTCGTTGTGTATCCCGCAGCCCGCGATAATGGTCACGTCTGCCCCCTTGCCGATAAAAAAGTCGTTGTACACCGTCTCTTTAAAATCGCCCACGGTGAGCAATACGGGGATATGCACCGATTTATTGACCACGCCCGCCTTTACGATGATGTCTATGCCGTCTTTATCTTTTTTGGGAACGATCTCTATATCGGAAGTCGAATTTCTCGCCATCAGCTTTCCGTTTTTGCGGATATTGAAGCTGCCTTCGGGTATATCGTGCAAACCCGCGATCGTCTCTAAAAGCTCCGAATCTGTCCTGTCCATTTTCAGTTCTCCTTCAAGTTGCGCCAGCAGAGCGCGGGCCTGCGGGTCAGAAGCGCAAACAGATCGTCTCCCCTGCCCGCCGAAGTGATCTTGTCTTGATCGAACAAAAAGATCTTGTCCGCCGTCTCCAATATCCTCTGCTGGTGGCTGACTATGATCACCGTTTTGTCGCGCAGGCGGTCGAATATCTTTACCAGATCTTCAAAGCTCCAAAGGTCAATGCCTGCTTCCGGCTCGTCCAAAAGAAAGACCTCTCCGCCCTTCGCCACGGCCATGGCAAGCTCTATGCGTTTGAGCTCTCCGCCCGAGAGCGTGCCGTCCACCGCGCGGTCGATGTAGTTGCGCGCGCACAGCCCCACGGAAGAAAGGCAGTCGCACATATCCTCCGTGTTCATTTTGCGCCCGCTCGCAAGCTCCAAAAGCTTTTTTACCGTAATTCCCTTAAAGCGCACGGGCTGCTGAAACGCGATGGTAAAACCTCTTTTCGCGCGCTCCGTAACGCCGAGGCCGGTGATGTCTTCCCCGTTGAAGAGCACCTTGCCCGCCGTAGGCTTCTCAAAGCCCATCACGAGCTTGATCAGCGTGGATTTTCCGCTTCCGTTCGGCCCCGTGATGACGTTGATGCCCTTTTCCTCAAAGGTAAGGTCTACGTCTTTGAGAATGTCCTGCATTCTGCCCGTATTTTCGTCTTTCACGGAATATGAAATGTTTTTCAGTTCCAGCATATCCGTTTTTCTCCCGCCCCGCCGCACCGCGGCGGAGTCTTAATCAGTATTTCTCTTTGCCACGCAAATTATAGATAGAAAAGCCGCCCGTGTCAACAAAAATCGGGCGGCCGTTTCCTATAAAATCCCCTATGTTTTTGTTTCCGCGGCTTATACGCGCACTTCTCCGCTTTCTCCGAGCAGATCTTTGTGCTTTTCGAGGATCGGATCGATCTCGGCAGACAAAAACTCTTCTACCTGTTCGGGGCTCCTGCCGATAAAATTTTTCGCGTCGAGGATCCCGTCCAGCCTGTCTTTGACAGCCGCAAACATGTCGTCCGCTTTAATGAGTTCGATCAGATTGTTTTCCTTTCCTTCCGCCTTGACGTTTTTGGAAGCCTCCATGGAATGCACGCGGATACGCTCGTGCAGTTCCTGACGGTTGCCCCCAGCCTTTACGCATTCCATCATGATATTCTCCGTCGCCATGAACGGCAGTTCCGCCGCGATATGTTTGGCGATCACCATCTCGTACACGACAAGATTTTCGGAAATATTCAGATACAAATTGAGAATCGCGTCTACGGACAGGAACGCCTGCGCAATGACGATGCGTTTGTTTGCGCTGTCGTCGAGCGTACGCTCGAACCACTGCGTGGAGGCGGTTACCGCCGCGTTTACGGGAAGGCTGAGCACATAGCGCGCGAGCGAGCCCATACGTTCGCTGCGCATCGGGTTGCGCTTGTACGCCATCGCGGAAGAGCCGATCTGATGCTTTTCAAAGGGCTCCTCGACCTCTTTCATGTGCTGCAAAAGGCGAATGTCGTTGGAAAAGCGGTAGGCGCTCTGCGCGATCTGAGAAAGCACGCACAGCACGTTGTAATCGAATTTTCTCGGGTAGGTCTGCCCCGTCACGCCGTACACCTTATCGTAGCCAAGCTTGGCAACGACCCGCTTTTCGAGCTCGCGCACCTTCGCGCCGTCGCCCTCGAAAAGATCCAAAAAGCTCGCCTGCGTGCCCGTGGTGCCCTTGACACCGCGAAGCTTTACCGTCTCTTTCAGGTGCATGAGCGAAATATAGTCCATCTCCAGATCGGAAAGCCACAGCGTGGCGCGCTTGCCCACCGTGGTCAGCTGCGCGGGCTGCAAATGCGTAAAGCCGAGCGTAGGCAACGCTTTATATCTGCGCGCAAATACACGGAGCTTATCCATCACGTTCACAAGTTTTTTGAGCACCATGCCGAGCGCGTCGTCGATGATGATGACCTCCGCATTGTCCGTCACATAGCAGGAAGTCGCGCCGAGATGGATAATGCCCGCGGCCTTTTTCGCCTGCTTGCCGAAAGCCTTTACGTGCGCCATCACGTCATGCCTTACTTCGCTTTCGAATTTGCGCGCGTCGTCGTAATTGATGTCGTCAGCATACTTTTTCATTTCGGCGATCTGTTCGTCGGTGATGTTGAGCCCCAGCTCTTTTTCCGCCTCCGCAAGCGCGATCCACAGTTTTCTCCAAAGGCGGAATTTTTTATCGTCAGAAAAATTTTCCGCCATTTCCCTGCTCGCGTAGCGGCTCAGCAAAGGATTTTCGTAAACGGACGTATCTGCCATAATATTTCTCCCGTAATAATGTTGTCAGATGTATTATACAATAAAAAACAAAAATTTTCCACCGAATCACGCGTACCCGCGCGACAAATTTGCCCGAAAGCATCTGTTTTCGGGCAAAAATCGGGAGACGCACCGCTCGGCCGTCTCCCGATCCGTTAAATATCCGTCTTGTCGAGAAGCTCTTTGAGCGTCTTTACCTCGTCGGGCGCCAACGTTACCCCTTTGCCCATTCTCTCATGATCGGGGCTCCACGTACGAATATCGTACACCGGCTCGCGATCGTTCCAGCTCACGAGGTTGAGCTCTTTTGTCCAGCCGTTTGCCGATTCACTGAGAACGCCCAGCTTTTCGGTGATCTCATATTTCAGTTCTGCCATGATATACCTCCTGTTTTCACCCTTTGGGATCGGCAATATTATAACATATATCCCTTATCTTGTAAAGACTTTTTCCGAAAGGATAAAAAATAGCCCGTTTACAGGCGGTAAACGTAAAAATTTCTTAACGACGGCATTTTTTTGACGAAAAGCTCCGATAAACGATTGACAATTTTTGCCCTATCCTATATAATAAATAAGCTTGTTTATATAAATTCGCTGATATGGCTCAGTAGGTAGAGCACGTCCTTGGTAAGGACGAGGTCGCGGGT
>ERZ1643247.2077-NODE-2077-length-16611-cov-49.731819_pt1 | contig 16611 bp, 13 predicted proteins | sample MGYA00579264_ERZ1643247 | MGnify/ENA primary metagenome ERZ1643247 (study PRJEB29033, sample SAMEA4952262) | chicken gut metagenome | biome: Broiler Chicken; feature: Gastrointestinal Tract; material: Caecum | place: Ireland | collected 2018 | study: Broiler... | reverse complement strand
TCATTCCCAAACAATTTGATTAATTTTTTGTCCAAACTTTGGGGTTCACTTCAAAAGCCGCCGTCTTTTATTACGGATAACTGTTTACAGCATCTTTTTTCTCAGTTCCGCGCCGCTCTCGGGGCAGATATAAGCCGGGGGAACGTCGAGCACGGTTATGCAGCCGCTCTTTCCTTCCTTGCTCATTCTGTCCACCGCGCGGGCGAAAGCCACGAGCACGGAAGAGGTGAACGCGGGGTTGGAATCCAGCTTTAAGGAGTATTCCACGACGTTGTTGTATTCGTCGTTTATGCCCGTCTTGCCGCTGCGGATTACAAAGCCGCCGTGGGGTATTCCGGAATGGTTCTTTTTCAGCTCTTCCATGGAAATAAAATGCACGGTGGTGTCGTAATCGGCAAAATAGTTGGGCATTTCCTTTATCTGCTTTTCTATTTTCGCCTTATCCGCGCCTTCTTTTGCCACGACGTAACATTCGCGCGTGTGTTTTTCGCGGGTGGAAAGGGCGGGGTTGGAGCCGCTGCGCACCGCTTCCAGCGCCGCAGGCACGGGTACGGTGTACTGGCGCGCGTCCGCCACGCCTTCAACGCGCCTTATCGCGTCCGAATGTCCCTGCGAAACGCCCTTGCCCCAGAAGGTGTAGGTGCTTGCGCCGGGGAGAACCGCCTCGCCGTACACGCGGGCGAGAGAGAACATACCGGGGTCCCAGCCGCAGCTGATAAGTCCGAGTTTTCCGCTTGCTTTGCCGGCTTTATCCACATTTTCGAAATGGACGGGGATATTCGCGTGGGTGTCGAAGCTGTCCACCACGTTGAAATATTTTACGTATTCGGGGGTCTGAACGGGCAAATCCGTCGCGCTGCCGCCGCAGAGTATGAGCACGTCTATCTCGCCCGCGTGCTTAGCGGCGTCCTCCGCCCTGTACACTTTCACTCCGGGGGTGAGAGGTTGCACGCTTTCGGGGTCGCGCCTGGTGAATATCGCCGTAAGGCTCATGTCGGGATTGTGCCTGACTGCGGCTTCCACGCCTCTGCCGAGATTGCCGTAGCCCATTATACCTAATCTGACCATAGTTTTATCTCCTGAAAATTATTACGCTTTATTATACATGAAAAGAAGCGGAAAAGTATAGCGTTTTCGCACCAAAAAATATCCGAACAGGAGTAATTCGGATATTTAGCGATCATGTTTTGCCAAGGCGCGGGCAGATACTTTGTCCGCCCTTTTATATCAAATAACCGGTTATATTCCCAAATCGGACAGTCTGAACGTCACCGCCATTATATAGGGATTGGTGGCGGACTTGTCGAATTCGCCGTAAGACACGAGCGTGAAAGTTCCGTCTACATTCGCCGTGCCCGAATAGCCGCAGTCTATATTTGCCGAGGTATCTTTCTCCCTGCCCAGCAGGATAAGAGCGTCGCCGTATCCCGTATCATGGCTTCCCAGCGCCAGATTGAGCAGAGTCTGCGTATCGCCCGTCCACGCCACCCAGCCGGCGCCCATTATGCGGTCGGAAGAAAAGATGGTCTCCTTGCCGGTAAGCACCTGGCGGAAGGATATCAGCCATTTGCCCGTGGTCGGGTCGTATTCGGCTTTGTGTCTGTCGCCCGTAAGGCAGTTGGGCAGTTCCTTGATTTCCGACCATGTCGCGCCCTGGTCGTAGGAAACGCAGGCAAGGGAGCCGGAGTTGCGCGCGTTCGCCCTGCCCAGCAGTATCCATGCGTCGCCCGTGTCGACTATCTCCACTTCGCACATACCCAGCTCCGCGTAGTAATCGCGCTGATCCGGCACGAGCACCTGCGGCTCGCTCCATACGGCGTTGCCCTGTTCGTCAAAGGTAAGATAGGTGTAGTAATTCGTAAAGGAATAGTCGTGGAAAGTGCCCATCCACTTGTCTATATACTGTCCGTCTTCTCCCCTCATGCGGGTGAGAGAGGACATGGCTACGATTACGTCGTAGGGCTTTGTATCGTTTTCCGTTGCCCATTCTTCGCCGTACCAGTTGGTAAATTCCGTCCATTCGTAGCCGTCGCCGTCGCTTACGGAACAGTTGAAGCCGTTTGCTTTTTCCTCGCCGTTCCAGGAAGGACAGCCGGAGATAAGCACCGTCTTTACGCTTCCGTCGGTAAGGGTAAGGCGGTATATCGTCGGGGTTTCCTGTGAATTTTCCCAGCTGGAAGGGGTGTCGAGAAGAGGTTCGCTCCAGGTGCGCACGTTGTTGCCGGCGCTCACTTCATAGCGTTGCATAAGTATTTTGCCGCGCCCGTGTCCCTGCGGATAGACCACTATCAGATCTCCGCCGTCGGCAAGCGCCAGGTCGGGGTGTCCCAGATATGCGTCCGTGCGCGCGACGGTAGTCCTGTAACTTACGGGCAGTTCGATTACCGGTATTTCCATAAGATCGAGCGGATCTTGCAGGGTGCCGTAGTAAAGTCCGAGCAATACCGCGCATGCGGCAACGACGGCGCATACGATCACGACAAGAGCAATCCATTTGCCGGAAAGTTTCTTCTTTCCGTTTCCGAGGGTATCTTTTTCCATATGATTATAATAGCAGTTTATCCGCCGTTAGTCAAGGGAGAGCGCGGCGGAGGACGCTTGCGGCGCATGCAAAAAAAATTATTGCCAATATATATATAATATGTTACAATAATAACTGCGCATTGTGCGAATTTATTTCGGACGCAGCTCGTGCGTCCCGGGGATAGGGATAATTTATGGGAAAATACATTTCTGTCGAACAGGCTTTGGATCTGGTTAATAGCGGCGACCATATCGTGGTTGCGCTGGGCGCGTCCGAGCCGTACGAATTTTTATCCAAATTGCATACGATAGCCGGCAGGGTGAAGAACGTCACCGTCACCAACTGCCTTTCTCTGAGGGAATACGATTACAACACGAATCCCGAATACAAGGAGAGTTTTTTCTGCGAAAGCCTGTTTTACTCGTCGCCCACGCGTCAGGCGCACAGCCTGGGCAGGGCTTCTTTTATACCCAACCATCTCAGACTTTCGGGCGTAAACCGCAGATATAACCGCAGCGCGGATATATTCGTGGGCATCTGTTCGCCGCCGGACAAGCACGGCTTCGTATCCATTGCGCTGAGCAACGTGTACGAAAGGCGGATGATGGACGACGCGGACGTAGTCGTTCTTGAAGTAAATCCCAACGTGCCGCGCACTTTCGGCGACGTGAACGTACCCGCGGAGCAGGTGGATTACTTTATAGCGGCGGATTATCCCATGCCCGAAATAAAAGATCCCGTGCTCGGCGAAAGGGACGTGAAGATAGGCAAACTCATCGCCGGCATAGTGGACGACGGCGACTGCATACAGCTGGGAATAGGCAGTATTCCGAACGCCGTTGCGGCGGCGCTTACGGATAAAAAGGATTTGGGCGTGCACACGGAGATGTTCACCACCGGCATCATGAATCTGATGAAAGCGGGCGTGGTTACGGGCAGATACAAGCAGGTGCACAGGGAAAAGGCGGTCTGCTCGTTCATGATAGGATCGCGCGAGATGTACGACTTTGTGGACGACAATCCCGCCGTGCTCGTGCTCGACTGCAACTATGTGAACGCGCCGGGCATTATCGCAAGGAACGACAACCAGGTTTCCATAAACACGTCGCTGGAAGTGGATATAACGGGGCAGTGCTGTTCCGAATCGCTCGGCAGCAGGCAGTTTTCCGGAACGGGCGGGCAGACGGACACCGCCGTGGGCGCGCAGATGTCCGAAAACGGCAGGTCGATAATCGCGCTTTACTCCACGGCAATGGTAAAAGATCTCGTCACGGGAGAGAGGAAAGAGGCGAGCAAGATAGTAACGCGGCTGAAAGAGGGCGCGGCGGTATCCCTTTCCAGGAACGACGTGAACTTCGTGGTCACGGAATACGGTATGGTCGATCTGAAGGGCGCAAGCATAGCCGAAAGGGCGAAAAAACTCATCTCGATAGCGCACCCCGCTTTCCGCGAACAGCTTGAGCGCGAAGCGTACGAATGCGGCATAGTGATAAGGTGAAAACGCTTTATTTTTAAGAAGGCTTGTGTTAAAATAATATGGATAGGCAAAATCGTTTCGACGTGGCGCGTATGATACAAGAGCTTGCCATGAACGCGGAAAGCGCGGGAGCGAAGCTGATAAAATTCACTCTTTCGCCGGGGAAACTGGTTGCGGAAGACGACGGCGGCGGCATGGGCGCGGAGCAGTTCGCGCTTGCAAAACGCGGGCTTTTCACCACCAAAGGCGAAGGAAGGGGAAAGGGGATAAAGCTCATCGCCGATAACTGCGCGTCCGTGACAATGCTCAGAAGAAACGGAAAAACGGTTATAACCTGCCTGTTTGCGGACCTTGACTGCGGCGATATAGCAGGGGCGGTAAGCCTTGCCGCGGCGGGGGATACGGACGTAATATGGGCGGAAAAGGCGGATAGAGAAAGGGCGGTCTTTTGTGGGGCGGCAAAGGGCGACGCGCTTTTGATCCTCGAAAACAAAAAGAGGATTTACAACGGGAAAATTATATGGTAGCTGGGCTGCCGTCAGGAGGAAATTATGAAGACAATAGCCGATATTCAGGCTATCAGGGAGAGCATGCAACCTGCCATGTTCATCCGTGATAACTCTGACGAACACCTCGAAACGAGGATAGTCGTCGGAATGGGCACGTGCGGAATATCCAAAGGTGCCAAATTCGTGTTTGACGCGTTGGTGGAAGATCTGTCCAAGCGTCGTTTACCCAAGGTGAGGGTATATCGCAGCGACTGCCAGGGTCTTTGCGATTACGAACCTACCGTCGAAGTTTACGTTCCCGGAAAACCCAAGGTCGTTTACGGAAAGATGACCCCCGAAAAAGCTCTCGAAGTGATGGAAAAGCACGTCGCGGGCGGTAAACCCGTGGAAAAATATCTTGTAGAGAACGTTTAGGAGGGGGAATTATGTACAAAAGTCACGTACTTGTCTGCGGCGGCACGGGCTGCACGTCCAACGGAAGTGCAAAGATAAGGGAAGAACTCGCCCGCCAGCTTAAAGCCAACCACATGGAAGACGACGTACAGATAGTGGAAACGGGTTGTTTCGGTCTGTGCGCGGTAGGTCCCGTGGTTATAGTTTATCCCGAAGCGGCGTTTTACAGCGGCGTTCACGCCGACGACGTAACGGATATCGTCAACGAACATCTCATAAAGGGCAGGCTCGTCACCCGCCTTCTGCATACCGAGCGCGTGGGCGAACCGCCCGTAAAAGCGCTTACGGATACCGAATTTTACAGACGCCAGACGCGCGTTGCCCTGCGCAACTGCGGCGTCATCGACCCCGAAAACATAGACGAATATATTGCGCGCGACGGCTATGCCGCGCTTATCAAGTGCCTTACGGAATACGAGCCCCAGCAGGTAATAGACATGGTCAAGGCTTCCGGTCTGCGCGGCAGGGGCGGCGCGGGCTTCCCCACGGGCACCAAGTGGCAGTTCGTCAAAAACGCCGCGGGCGACGTGAAATACGTCTGCTGCAACGCAGACGAAGGCGACCCCGGCGCGTTCATGGACCGCTCCGTGCTGGAAGGCGATCCGCACTCCGTGATAGAGGCGATGACCATAGCCGCGTACGCCGTGGGCGGCACGCAGGGTTACATATACGTGCGTGCGGAATATCCCATCGCGGTGGACAGGTGCCGTATAGCAATCAAACAGGCTAGGGAATACGGGCTTTTGGGCAAGAATATCCTGGGCACGGACTTTTCCTTCGATATAGAGCTTCGTCTGGGCGCGGGCGCGTTCGTGTGCGGCGAGGAAACGGCGCTTATGGTTTCCGTGGAAGGCAACCGCGGCGAGCCCCGTCCCCGTCCCCCGTTCCCCGCTAACAAGGGTCTGTTCGGCAAGCCCACCTTGCTCAACAACGTGGAAACTTACGCCAATATCACCCAGATTATAAGGAACGGCCCCGACTGGTTCGCTTCCATGGGTACGGAAAAATCCAAGGGCACCAAGGTGTTCGCCCTCGGCGGCAAGATAGTCAATACCGGTCTTGTGGAAGTGCCTATGGGCACCACTTTGAGGGAGATAGTCTACGACATAGGCGGCGGCATTCCCAAGGGCAAGCAGTTCAAGGCGGCGCAGACGGGCGGACCTTCCGGCGGCTGTATTCCTCCCCGGCACCTCGACGTGCCCATCGACTACGACAAACTGATAGAGATTGGCTCGATGATGGGTTCGGGCGGTCTTATCGTCATGGACGAGGATACCTGTATGGTGGATATAGCCAAGTTCTTCCTCGAATTCACCGTAGACGAGTCGTGCGGCAAGTGCACTCCCTGCAGGATAGGCACTAAGAGACTGCTTGAAATGCTCAACAAAGTCACCGACGGCACCGCCACCATGGAAGACCTCGACAAGATGGAAGAGCTGTGCTACTACATAAAGGAAAATTCGCTGTGCGGACTTGGGCAGACTGCCCCCAACCCCGTACTTTCCACCCTGCGCTATTTCCGCGACGAGTACGAAACGCATATCAAGGAAAAGCGCTGTCCCGCAAAGGTGTGCAAAAAGCTGGTGTCCTACCATATCACCGACGCGTGCAAGGGCTGCACGCTGTGCAAGCGTAACTGCCCCGTGGGCGCAATCGAAGGCGAGGTCAGACAAAAACACGTCATCGACCAGAGCAAGTGCATAAAGTGCGGCGCATGTATGGACGGCTGCCGCTTCAAGGCTATCGTAAAGGAGTAAGGGGAAATGGCGAAGATAAACATTAAAATAAACGGAAGAGATTACAGCGTGGAGAGCGGTACCACCATTCTGGACGCATGCCGTCAGGTGGGCATTAAAATCCCCACCCTGTGCTATCTGGAAAAGATAAACTGCATAGGCGCATGCCGCGTTTGCATGGTGGAAGTCAAGGGCGCGAGGACGCTTGTTGCCGCCTGCACCTATCCCATCGACAGGGAAGGGACGGAGATATTCACCAACACTCCCAAGGTAATCCGGAGCAGAAAGACCACCGTGGAACTTCTGCTTTCCGACCACGACCAGAAGTGCCTTTCCTGCGCTCGCAACACAAACTGCGAATTGCAGACTCTGGCATACGAACTCGGCTGTGACGCGAACAGATTCCGGGGCGCGAAGAACGTGAGCGAAAAGGACGAATCGTCCGTGTGCTTCGTTCGCGACAACAACAAGTGCGTGCTGTGCAGAAGGTGCGTCGCCGTGTGCGAAAAGGTTCAGTCCGTCAGCGTTATCGGCGCGAACAACCGCGGCTTCGACACCTCTATCGGCTGCGCGTTCGAAACGGACATAAAGGAACACACCTGCGTTGGCTGCGGTCAGTGCGTGGTAAACTGCCCCACGGGCGCGCTTACGGAAAAAGAAGAGATAGATAACGTATTGGCGGCGCTTGCCGACCCCACCAAGCACGTTGTGGTGGGAACGGCTCCTTCCGTGCGCGTTGCGCTGGGCGAAGAATTCGGCTATCCCATCGGCACGGATACGGAAGGCAAGATGGTTGCGGCGCTCCGCAATCTCGGATTCGACAGAGTGTTCGACGTGGACTTTGCCGCCGACCTCACCATTATGGAAGAGGGCTTCGAGCTTGTGGACAGAATTCAGCACGGCGGCGCTCTGCCCATGATGACTTCCTGTTCGCCCGCATGGATAAAGTTCTGCGAGTACAACTATCCCGAACTGCTGCCCAATCTGTCTACGGCGAAGTCGCCCCAGCAGATGTTCGGCGCGTCGGTCAAAACGTATTACGCGAAAAAATTCGGCATAGACCCCAAGGATATCTACGTTGTGTCCGTCATGCCCTGCATAGCCAAGAAGTTTGAAAAGACCCGTCCTTACCAGGACGCCGCAGGCGTACCCGATATAGACGCGGTGCTTACCACACGCGAACTTGCCAGAATGATAAAGCGCGCAGGCATCCAGTATAATCTGCTTCCCGACGAAAAATTCGACGAGCCTCTGGGCGTATCTACGGGCGCGGGCGTGATATTCGGCGCTACGGGCGGCGTTATGGAAGCGGCGCTCAGAACGGTGGCGGACCTTCTGGAAGGCAAGGAACTTGAAGATTTCGAATACACGGCGGTAAGAGGTCAGCAGGGCATCAAGTCCGCAACCGTCACGCTGGGCGGCAAGGAAATCAAAATCGCCGTTGCAAGCTCGCTTGCGAACGCGCGCGTTCTCATGGACGAGATAAAGGCGGGTAACAGCCCTTACCAGTTTATCGAAATCATGTCCTGCCCGGGCGGTTGCGTAAACGGCGGCGGACAGCCCATTCACGACGCGGCTACCCGTCAGAGGCTGGACGTTCCCGGACTGCGCGCCAAGGCAATCTACGCCAACGACAAGGCTTGCACCTACCGCAAGAGCTACAAGAACCCCGCCGTCATGGCGATGTACGACGAATATCTTGAAAAGCCGGGCAGCGAAAGGGCGCACCATATACTGCACACCAAGTATATCGACAGAACGAAGAAGTAAGAAACTTTTTTGTATAAAGAATCCCCGGGGCGACCCGGGGATTCTTCAATTTTCAAAACACAATATATACGCGGGTGAAACGTCCAATATCCTGCATAGGTTTGCAAGCGTATCCAGCGCGGGGGAAATTCATAAGGAAGATTCGGTATATCGAACCCGTATAGACAACAAATATTAAATATTCCCGTAAATTAAGTAAAGAAGCGTCCCGACAACGGACGCTTCTGCGCCGCATGAAAGCCATAAAATTTTTAAGAGAATTATAACAAACAGTTGACCATAAAATAATAATATGTTATAATTTTAGCGTAAATTAACAAGTCGTTAATATATGTGAAAAGAAGTTGTATTTTTTGCGACGGAAAGAGCATATTGTGCGGCGTGTTGAAAAACAAAAAAGGGGAGAGATATATGGACGAGGGAATGAACATCAACGGCGCTTTTCCCGGGGACGGACAGCCTGAAACCAAGGAATCCGACGCCATGCAGGATACGTCGTTCCAATCAGGGGCCGAAGAGCAGCAAAGTGCGCCCGGAACCGCGCAGAACGGTCCCGTTTGCCGCATATGCGGAGCGGTGAACGTCCCGGGGGCGAAATTCTGCAACATATGCGGAGCGGCGCTTGCCGGCGTAAAAATTTGCCATGCCTGCGGCACGCAGAATCTGGCGAACGCCAAGTTCTGCAACTCCTGCGGCGCGAAGTTGCAGGAAGCGGGGGCTTTTGCGGGCGGCGCACCGGCGCCCGCCGTGCCGGAAGAGCAGAATCTTCCGCCCGAAACGGAAAACACTTACGAATCCAAGTATACGGGCGGAGCGCTGACGCGGCTGTTTATAAATATCGGTGTGGTGCTGCTTTCGGCGATAACGCTGGGCATTGCGTATCCGTTCCTGATGTGCTCCAAGGAAAAATGGCTGAAAAGCCATACTTTCGTAAACGGCAGACAGCTGGAATTCGACGGCAACGGCGCGCAGCTTATAGGTAAATTCATCGTATGGCTGCTGCTTTCGCTCATCACTTTCGGACTGTACGCAATATTCCGTCTGCCGCTCAATATGCAGCGCTGGAAGACAAAACACACGCACGTCAAAGGTTACACGGTAGACGGCAAGAAGGGCGAATCCAAGTTTACCGGCAGCATATTCGGACTGTGGGGAGTAAGAATCCTGAACGGCATTATGATGGTGCTGGGCTTTGTGACTTTCGGTTTTGCAAGCACGTGGGGCAAGCTGGTTAAACTGCGTTGGTTCAACGAAAAGAAGATTATCGACGGAGTAAGAATACACAACGACGCAAAAGTCGGACAGTTTTGGGTCAAGCGGCTGGTCTGGAATATCCTGATGATTGTCACCTTATTTATACATACCATATTTGTCAGGAGGAACAGCCAGATGAAGTTCCTTGCAAGTCACGACAAATTCGCCAATCCCTCCGTGTTCCCCCGTCCCGAAAGCATCGCGAAGAATGCGGCGGCGGTCAGAGCGGTCGGCGCGGCAGGTGCAAACGGTTTGCCCTATACGGCGTCCACGGAGAACACGAACAAGGCGCTGATTTTCATAGTGCTCACTTTTGTAATTCCCATACCGCTTCTGTGGCCGATTCTGGCGAACGTATTTGCTTCAAAGGCGAAAAAGGAAGGCGAGCCGAACGGCAAAAACGCGGCGATAGCCGCCCGCGTCATTCTGGCGCTGCAATTGATAGGGTACATAACGATGGGCGTTGTTTACGGCGTTATATTCGGCGGACTTCTCAACAACTCCGATCCTTATAACGGTTACAACGATAACAGCGGTTTCGATTACTACGACGCGCAGCAGCTGGAAATAGGTATGACGCAGGGTCAGGTGCGCAGCTATGTCGGTTCGTATGACTCTTCCTCAAGCGGTGGTTGGGGTAATACGTGGACGTATTATTCGGGCGACGATACCTTGAGAGTGACTTTCGACAGCAACTACGAAGTCAGCCTGATAGAGTTCCTCGACGGCGGCTCGAAAGTCGGCGCGTCAATTGACTCTTACGGAACATACGCGAACAACGCAACCGAAAGCGGCGACGATATGCTTACGCTCGAATATAATCTGTCGTACAGCGACGGAAGCTGGACGAAGGGAGTGGAGGAAGCCACGTATGACGATATAAGCATAGACACTTCCTACCTGAGCAGCGCTTCTTCGAGTTGGAGATTTATCGTCGAGTGGGAGCTGACGGTCGACAATACGGTGATAAGAAGCAGCAGTTTCAGCGGCAGTATAAGCAAAATCAGCACTATGTACAACAGCAATCTCGCAGAACGCGTGCTCTATCTGTACGACAGAAATTATGCAAGAGACGAACTCGCCGGCCGCAACGACGCGGTATTGGAAAAATACGACGAGTTGCTTGCAACATACGGCATAGACTCATATTGGAGATAGATCCACCCGAAATAAAAAGCGGACGCCGTTACGGCGTCCGTTTTTTATCTGCTATGCTTATCATCCGTCTTATTGTACGGCGCGTTTAATCCTGTTTGCCTTGTCTGATCTTATCCGCCACCATGACAAGATATTTATCCAGCACTCTCATGACCTCGTTATATTTTTCCTGTGTTTTGGCAAGGAAGGGGTCGGGTACGGGAGTATACGTACCCGTGGCGAGTTCGGCAAGGTCGACGTACTTGCCGCGCCATTTTTTGGGGATAAAATACTTATGCCAGCGGGTCATGCCTATGATGATATCCGCCTGTTCGAAGCGTTCGGGAAACCTGCGCCAGTAGGCTGGGGAGTGCTTGTCCAAAACCTCGGGGGCAAAGCCTTCCGCTTCAAGCGCGGCTTTCGCCTTGGGGTGCAGGTTTTTGCATTGGTGGAAAACGGCTCCGCTCTTCACCCATTCCACGCGTGCGGCAAGGTCGGGGTCGTTTTCGCACATACGCTTAAAAACGAATTCGCAGTAGGGACTGCGGCAGATGTTTGAAGAACACACAAACAATATTTTCATTCGCCGAATCTTATGCCCGTATAGTCGCTCACATAAAGGGGCATTTTCTCCAAAAGTATTTTTATCGCCTCGTCGGGTGTGGACGCGGCAAAAATTTTATCCTCGAAAGGGTAGCGGAACTTGTTGTCAAGTTTGGTGCCCGCCACTTTGGACGACCAGCCGTCCACGCAGTCGTAAGCTATGATAAGACGGCGGAAAGTCCACGCGAAAGAAATTTCCGAAAGAGTGCCCGCGCCGCCGCCCACGGCTATTACCGCGCTTGCGCCCGCCACAATCGCGTTGCGGTACAAATCCAGCCCCGTGGGTATACATATGTCGCCCCATTCGTTGCCGTTATCCGCCTTAAAGCCCGGCAGTATGGCGATTGTGTCGCCCTCGCGGTACTTTGCGGAAGAGTGCGCGCCCTCGAAAGCCGCCGCCATCACTCCGCCGTGACCGCCCGACTGCACGCGGAATCCGTTGTCTACAAGCAGCTTGCCCGTTTCAAACGCCACGTCGAATTTGTGCGAAGGTCTGTCTATCTTCGCGTCGCCTATCACCGCCACAATCTTTCTCATAATCTCCCTTTCTCCCATGCTCCCATTGTATGCGCAAACCGTTCACTCCGACACGCGCATTTCGTTTATCACCACTTTTTCAAGAGGCCTGTCGTTAAAATCGGTGCGGACCGTAGCGATTTTGTCCACCACATTCATACCGTCCGTAACCTTGCCGAAAGCCGCGTACTGTCCGTCCAGGTGAGGGGAAGTTTCGTGCATAATGAAAAATTGGCTGCCCGCGCTGTCGGGATTCATCGCCCTTGCCATGGACAGCACTCCGCGCTCGTGCTTTAAGTCGTTTTTCACGCCGTTTGCCCTGAATTCGCCCTTGATGCAGTATCCGGGGCCGCCCGTTCCGTTGCCTTTGGGACAGCCGCCCTGAATCATAAAGCCCTCTATCACGCGGTGGAAGGTCAGCCCGTTATAAAAGCCCTTTTTTATCAGGTCGATAAAATTTTTTACCGTAACGGGCGCAACGTCGGGGTAAAGCTCCGCCTTTATCTCGCCCATGTTGGTGTCGATTACAATGTTTACCGTATTTTCTTTTGCCATAACAATACGTCCTTATAATAATATAGTTGATTTAAGTATACACAATATAAATAAAAAAATCAAGGCAACGCGGGGCGTTGCATCCCTTAACCGCCTTGAAGGAGCAAAGTAGAATTTCAAGGCTTTTTTCTTTGCAATGCTTATATAGTATAAATAAAGCGGAAGCGCCGTGCGCTTCACCACTTAACCGCACGAAATAACAAAAGTAAGTTTTGATAGTATTATCTCCGCAATGCTTTATATCGTAAATAAAGCGCGGCAAAATCGCACTTTTGCCAAGCGTCACCGCTAAAACTTGCCGTGCAAGTTTTTAATCGGAAAGGGTTGAATTTTCGCGCAAAAAGATTGCTTGCTTAAATACTTACTTTGCGCGAAAAGAAGGGAAAACCGCGCCTCAAGCGTGAGCGAATGGCGGGGTTTTCCCTTAAAAACGTAGGCGCAAAGTGCCGCACGCCGTAATTTATCGCCTGTCGGCGAATTTTGCCGTGAGGCACTTTCATTCGGCGCCTATAAAAATATTGTTATTTTTTTCACAAATTCGCTTGACATAGCTATCCGTATATCATATAATGGTACTACAAACGATTGTTAGAAATTTAACAATCCCCTTGCCGAGGGGACACGGCGACACAAAAGAGCAAATAAATTTTATATATAAAGGAGTCATTATGGCAACAGTACAGGTAGTAAACGACGAACAGAGCCTGAACGCCCGTCTTGCGGAAGTCAGGGCAGCGCAGGCAAAGTACGCAACTTACACGCAAGAACAAGTTGACAAAATCTTCTTTGCCGCAGCTATGGCTGCCAACAAGATGAGAATCCCGCTCGCTAAAATGGCGGTTGAAGAGACCGGCATGGGCGTGGTGGAAGACAAGGTTATCAAGAACCACTATGCTTCCGAGTACATCTACAACGCTTATAAGGATACCAAGACTTGCGGCGTTATCGAACGCGACGAAAGTTTCGGCATTACCAAGATAGCCGAGCCCGTGGGCGTGCTGGCGGCGATAGTGCCTACCACCAATCCTACCTCTACGGCTATATTCAAGTCCCTGCTGGCGCTCAAGACCCGTAACGGACTTATATTCTCGCCCCATCCCCGCGCCAAGAAGAGCACGATAGCGGCGGCGAAAGTGGTGCTTGACGCAGCGGTTGCCGCGGGCGCACCCGAAAACATCATCGGCTGGATAGACGAACCCAGCGTTCCGCTTTCCGGACTTGTCATGAAGGAAGCCGACCTTATCCTGGCAACGGGCGGTCCCGGCATGGTCAGGGCGGCTTACAGCTCCGGCAAGCCCGCCGTGGGCGTGGGCGCAGGCAACACTCCCGCAATCGTCGACGACCTTGCGGACATCAAGACTGCGGCTGCTTCCATCGTTCACTCCAAGAGCTTCGACAACGGCATGATATGCGCTTCCGAACAGTCGGTAGTGGTGCTCAAAGGCGTTTACAACGAATTCAAGAAGGAAATGCAGGCGCGCGGCGCTTACTTCCTCAACGCGGAAGAAACGGACAAAGTGCGTTCGATAATCCTTATCAACGGCGCGCTCAACGCGAAGATAGTCGGCCAGCCCGCGGTTAAAATTGCGGAAATGGCGGGCGTAACCGCTCCTGCTTGGGCAAAAGTCCTGGTAGGCGAAGTGGAAAGCGTGGAGCTGGAAGAGCCGTTCGCCCACGAAAAACTTTCTCCCGTACTTGCAATGTACAAGGCGAAGGACTTCGACGACGCCGTTGCCAAGGCATACAAGCTTATAGATGACGGCGGTCTGGGCCACACTTCCGTAATCTACACCAACCCCGAAACGGGCAGGGAAAAGATTGACAAGTTTGCCGCGACCATGCACACCTGCCGTATTCTCGTGAACACGCCTTCCTCCCAGGGCGGTATAGGCGACCTTTACAACTTCAAGCTTGCTCCTTCCCTCACTCTGGGCTGCGGCAGCTGGGGCGGTAACAGCGTAAGCGAAAACGTAGGCGTAAAGCATTTGATAAACATCAAGACCGTTGCTGAAAGGAGAGAGAATATGTTGTGGTTCAGAGCACCCGAAAAGGTATATTTCAAGAAGGGCTGCCTCGGCGTGGCGCTGAAGGAGCTTAAATACGTTATGAACAAGAAGAGGGCGTTCGTGGTAACCGACAGCTTCCTCTTCAAGAGCGGCTTTACCAAGCTCATCACCGACAGGCTGGACGAAATGGGCATCGCCCACACCACCTTCTTTGAAGTTGCTCCCGATCCCACCCTGGCTTGCGCCAAGGAAGGCGCCAAGGCTATGGCTGCATTCCAGCCCGATGTCATTCTGGCAATCGGCGGCGGCTCGGCTATGGACGCCGGCAAGATCATGTGGGTGCTGTATGAACATCCCGAAGTAGACTTCCAGGATCTGGCAATGAGATTTATGGATATCCGCAAGAGGGTATACACCTTCCCCCATATGGGCGACAAGGCTTACTTCATCGCAATCCCCACTACCGCAGGTACCGGTTCGGAAGTTACGCCTTTCGCGGTTATCACCGACGAAAAGACGGGCACCAAGTATCCTCTCGCGGACTACGAACTGCTCCCCGATATGGCTATTATCGACGCGGATCTTATGATGTCCATTCCTAAGGGACTGACCGCCGCTTCCGGTATAGACGCGCTCACTCATGCTCTCGAAGCTACCGCTTCCATGATGGCTACCGACTTCACCAACGGCATTGCCGCGGAAGCTATCAAGCTGATATTCGAATATCTGCCCCGCGCTTACAAACTGGGCGCCCATGACGCCGAAGCGAGAGAGAGAATGGCAAACGCTTCCTGCATGGCAGGTATGGCATTTGCAAACGCCTTCCTGGGCGTGTGCCACTCCATGGCGCACAAGCTGGGCAGCTATCACCACCTGCCTCACGGCATTGCAAACGCGCTGATGATAGACGAAGTTATCCGCTTCAACTCCGCGGAAAATCCCGTCAAGATGGGTACCTTCCCCCAGTACAAGTATCCCGAGTGCTTGAAGAGGTACGCAAACATTGCCGATATGCTCAAACTCGGCGGCAAGACGGATGCGGAAAAGGTGGAAAACCTCATCAAAGCCATCGACCAGCTTAAAGCGGAAGTGGAAATCAAGCCCACCATCAAGGATTACGGCGTAGACGAGAAGGACTTCCTGGACAGACTCGACCAGATGAGCGAGGACGCATTCGACGACCAGTGCACGGGCGCCAACCCCCGCTATCCTCTTATCTCCGAAATCAAGGATATGTACCTCAGAGCTTACTATGGCAAGTAAGAGGCGCAAAACGCTAATTCAAAAATATGCGGACGGCAAAATTTTGCCGTCCGTAATTTTATACGCTTTTCGCCAACCATAGGCACCGCATATAAGGCGCGTGATACTTTGTCAAGGCGACTTTTTTCCTGTTCGGCATATGCTCCCTGCGATAAAAAGCCACCTTTCCTCGTCTGACACGCCTTCTATGCGGCGCGCTTGGTTGAAAAAGATTAAACTAAAGCGAACTAATTTAATTCCGTTATTTTCTGATAGTGCAGTAGTTGCAAAATGTTGTATAATAATAAAAACACTTTTATGCAATCAGTTTCTTTTACCGCCCTATTAAGCATGCCGTGAGAAATCATATTTCTATAAATGCATTTGTCATCTAATTTAAAATTATTAGCGTATTTATAAAAATTTTTTACACATTCAATAGTCATATTGGCTTGTAATGCTATAAAAAATTTGGGCTCCATTTTTTGATTGCTTTCATATTTTGATTTTATTGCTTCGAACGCTGAACTTGTTTTTCTATTTTCGTTTTCTTGTGGCTGCAATTTTATGAGAATACCATCAATCATAGAAAATATTAAAAGAGCACAAGCTTTATAATATCTATGATTATAGCAATTTATAGCTTCCTTTAGATCATTCTTATCAATTTTTTCGCAATTTTGCAAATCGGAGAAAATACAGTCCATATTCTCAGATTTGCAAAATTGTAGCATAAACGAATCGGATTCTTCTAATGTTGTAGCCTTTTGTTTTGGGCTATGTCACAACAAACAGTTGATAAATAGCCATTTTTATAGGGGAGTATCAG
>ERZ1643247.2075-NODE-2075-length-16651-cov-7.231020_pt1 | contig 16651 bp, 8 predicted proteins | sample MGYA00579264_ERZ1643247 | MGnify/ENA primary metagenome ERZ1643247 (study PRJEB29033, sample SAMEA4952262) | chicken gut metagenome | biome: Broiler Chicken; feature: Gastrointestinal Tract; material: Caecum | place: Ireland | collected 2018 | study: Broiler... | reverse complement strand
CCGCTGTAAATCCCAACGCTGATTCTCAGGTTCCTATTTTTCTAAACTCATTCCAAAGTCATCCGAATTCCCTGTCCCCGTCTTCTGAAAGGCGCATCCCAAAACTCCCCGGACTTCCGTTTCTTCTGTCCCTCACTCCGGAAATTCCCTTCGCAAATCCTCATAAGACAAAGGCAAAGGGGCGCTCTAACAGCGGAGACAGCAGGAGATCCAGCAGGCAGTACTGATGCTGTGGATCCAGTCAGCTGCAGTCGAAACAGCTCTGGTTTTTTCTTCTTTTTTGAAATCCGGAATTGTCAGGGATACTGCTGACCGGATGTGAGGAGAAAACAGCAGAATACCGCCGGTTGGATGCGCCTTTGGGAAATGCGGGACGCGGGGATTCACCTCCGTCCCGCATTTCCAAATACGATTATCCAAACCCCGGTATTCCGATGTTTTCGGATGTCTCTCCACTCACAGTGTCCTGACAAATCCGAAGTTAATCTTCTTTCCTCTTCATGACTACAAGGACGCATCCTGCGCCTGAAGCGATCGCCAGCAGAGTCCACGGCATAATATTTGTCATATCTCCGGTTTTTGGTCCGGCTGCCTGTCCGCTGTTCTGGCTATCCGTGCCGTTATCCGGAGCATTGCTGCCATCATTCTGGGTGCCGCCCGGAGTGTTTCCGTCCGGTTCATTTCCACTCGGTTCGTTTCCGCCTGGTTCATTTCCTCCTGGCTCGTTTCCGCCTGGTTCATTTCCTCCTGGCTCGTTTCCGCCCGGCTCATTTCCTCCCGGTTCATTTCCTCCCGGCTCGTTTCCACTGTCTTCAACCAATCCCCGGAGCGCCTCTCCCAGTTCTGATGCTGCATTGTCTACATCTGCCTGAGTGGCATCCGGATTGTCATAAACTTCCTGGGCTTTCTGGATGGCCTGCTGCAGCGCCGCATAGCTTTCCTCTGTATAGCCATTCGGTCCGATTTCCTTTGCAGCCTCCAGAGCGGCCTTCAGATTATCCTTATTTACCGGAGTTTCAATAGGTTTGTCGGTGTCTTCTTTTACCGTCACTTCGAACTCCGCGGTTTTTGTTATATCACCTTCTGTATAGGAAACTGTAATGTATTTTGTTCCTGCTTCCGAAGAATCAAATCCGGATACCGTATAGCTTCCATAGGTAAGAATCCGGCTGCTTCCATCACTATATACAGCACGTACAATCATTCCGTCGCTGCTGAATATATCGCCGATTTCGTACTCTGTCTTTGTGGGCGGTATAATTTCCAGCTTATCCAGTATCACCGCTGTCTCATCCTGATGTTCCCGGATAATAATGTAATTTACATTAACAGTACTTCCGGAAATCTTGTCCTTCTCCACATTGACTGTAAGGAATCCGTCTGCTGATACCGGAACATTGTCCAGCGTAACAATCCGGGTTCCTCCGGATGCGATCTGCACATCTTCTGCAATCAGTGTTCTGCTGTCCGCGTCGTCGGAATTTGCATATACATCTACCCCTGAACTGTTGCCCCAGTGATTTCCTGCGCACACTTCCACATCATAGGTTTTTCCCGCTTCCAGTTCAAACCGGTAATCTACACTTATCTTATCCAGCTCTGCGGCATAATCCTGTCCTCTTGCATAACGGAATGTGACAGCTTTCGGCTGTCCGTCCGCTAAGCTGGCGTCAGAATTCTGGTTTGCCCAGGTATATCTGGTGTATACTCCAGGTGCGTCCGGATCTTCCTCAGGAGTGTTGTCTCCTGCCGGGTCCACAATGCCCCACTGCTTTCCTGTAACAGGATCTTCGCCGAATACCTGCTCTGTCACAGAATTATATTTTCCAAAGCTGTCTCCTTCGCTTACCGTCGTAACGTCGTAATCTCCCGAATCCACAAAATACAGCAGATCCATATTGGCTGCCAGGTTATTGACAGCTTCCACAAGTGCGTCATAAGCGGAATTAATTTCCGACTGTTCTGCGTCCGGATTGTCCAGGACTTCTCTGGCAGCTGTCATGGCATCCTGAAATGCAGCCCAGTTGGCATCCAGATAGTCTCCCTGCTCCTGATCTTTATATGCATTGTACAGTGCTTCAAGATCTGCCTTGGAGCTGTCCGGTTTTGCGAAATAAACCTGTACATCCTGATCACTTTCCACACCGGATACATGCAGAGTATAGGTTCCCGCTTCTGAATCATAAACCGCCGCATCTGTCAGATCTTCTCCATTTACGAGAATACAGGTCGGATCCAGTCCTTCCTCCGGAATCATGATTACATTATACTCTCCGTCTTCGGATACACTGTTCTGGTCCGCGTACGCAGTTCCACCCTCGCTGCAGGACACATCGATCAGATATGCCTCATCCAGTTTTTCCGCATTTTCCAGTGCCATTGGCGTAATTACGAATTTATCAAAATTCGGCGTATAGTTCGGAAGCGGAGTTGTTCCCGGTGTACCTGTTGTTCCGCCGTAAGTCACATTCCAGCTGTTGTCATTGTATATCCGGATCGTGTTAGTTCCTTCCTTCAGATCCAGTGTAATGGTCTTTTCATCAAATGTATCATCTGAGAATGTATTAATGAAGAAATAGCGGTCTGTTTCATTTTTCAGATTTCGGAAATCAATAAACCGGTCAATTCCTTCTGCCAGTTTTCCCATATAGATACCGTCCGGAAGGGCATCTCCGCCAAGTGCTCTCTCATTATAAGGCGGAAGGTATACGTATTCTCCCTCATCCGTGCGGGGATCTGAAATGGTAATATAGGTCATCTGAATTGTCGCATCAGATGAAGTAGCCTTTACCGTCAGTTCAACTCTTCCATTGTCATTTACCTCAGCATCCGTCAGATCCACTGCCAATGTCTTTTCCTGTCTTCCGCCGCTGACGTTATAAACTTCCGACACATCTTCTGTTCCCTCTGCACTCAGTGTCACAGTGGGATTTGCCGCATTTCCCCATGTATTGCTCATGCCCACATTTACACTGTAAACACCGGGATCCAGTTCAAACTTATATGCCACATACCGGGGATCAATTCCGTTTTCTCCCTGATTGTGTGCGTAGCGGAACGTATCCTCTTTGTTTTTGCCGTCAAGCAGATCCGATTCTGCATTGGACAGCGCTTTCTGGTAATTTGTATAAACTGCTTTGTCGTCCGGGCTGGAAACATAACTTCCTTCTCCCGGCGTCTCCTTTTCTCCGTATGCCTCATCCATCAGCACGCCCCAGCTGTATCCTGTCTCAGGATCTTTGCCGTACAGCTGATCCGTCACGGAATTCAGACTTCCGAATGAATCTCCCGCAGACAGTGTAGCCGGATTATGATCGCCGCAGTCAACAAAGTAATACCGCTGTGTATCTTCATCTTCTGTCATCTGGAATACCGGGGAATCTGATTCGCCGTTCACCTCTACCACAGCATATTTGTCAATAATCTTGATGTTATAGGAATGGCTTCCTGCCAGATCTTCGTTGGAATGGAACACCTGCATCTGATATTTTCCGGCTGCGGGAGCGTCATAAGTAAACTCCAGATAGTCCGGATTCTCGTAGGCTCCTTTCATGCCTTCCACATACTGTCCGCCGGAAGCGCCTTCACTGTCCGCGATCTGAATGGAATCAGCCAGTTCAGACGGAACCGCGTCTTCTGCTTCAATCGTTGTGGAATTATCCTGGGACGGAAGTGCTCTTACCCGCATGTAGTCAAGTACTCCTGCTGTCATGTCCAGATCCACCACATTAATTCCCTTCTGCAGATATACGGATGCTGTGGCTTCCTGCCATTCTTCCCCTGCCTGAAGAGAAATGGTCTTATTGACTCTGTCCAGAGTGACCGCGGTATTTCCTACATAAATATTTGCCTCTCCCTGGCTGTCAGACTGATAGCGCAGAGTAATATTGTACAGCCCGCTTTCATCCACTACTACTGTATTGCGGATTCCGCCGCCTTCCGCTACAGAACGTCCGGAAAGTCCCGCCACATAGCCGTTTCCTGAATAGCCTGCCAGTTCTGTCTCTGTGGAAACGGTAGAATCCGTATTTCCGAGGAGACGGTTTACATCTGCCAGCTCCGCCTCATATACTTTGTTAAATCCAGGAGTCTCCTGGCCGTAAACTCCCACGCAGCTCACTCTCAGGAAATCGTGGAACAGCATTCCCGCATCCACATTGACAGCATCTGAAGTCGTCACTGTAATCGTATGCTCTCCTGCTGTCATATCATAATACAGCGTCTTTGTTCCCGTCATAGTCTGGAATAATGTTGACTCCATTGTAACAGTCTGAGCATCCCCGTTATCCAGCGCAAAGGTCTGTTTCACATTAACCGGATTATGGGTGTTCATATCATTTCTGTTCGTTCCCTGTCCGTTTCCATAATTGAAATCCAGTCTGTATTTCCCATCCACAGGTACATTTACTGTGTATGTCACAGACGCGCCGTTTGGCATGTCAACCGCTCTGTTACCTGTGGTCCCGTCGCTGGACATATAATAGCTGGGATTTGTCTGTGCCACAGAAGCTGCCGCGTTTCCGGAAAGTTCCGCGTTTTCCGCTTCATAAATATCGCCTGCAGAACCTGTCAGAACCATTCCGGCCGTTTCATTTTCAGCTGCCTGCGTAATGGTCAGATTGTATGCGTTCTCAAATTTCATATCCGGAATGATTACCGTAACACTTCCGTCTTCATTCACCGGATAAGTGCCTTCCAGAATCACCGGAGTCTCATCCAGAGCGCCGTGGAATCCTGTAAACATTGTTTCCTGTACCGTTACATGCACCTTCTCCTGGCCGTCAAAAGTACCTGTTGCTGCCAGATTATTAAGCTGTACCGTAGTATCTCCCGTAAATCCTCCTAAAAGAGTGGTCGAAATTTTCTTTGCTTCGTCCATGGAAGAAACTCCGTAAAGTCCGCCATACCAGTCTGTGCTCTCCACCGGCTGGGTTGTGCCGGACATATCGCCGTACCATTTATACAGCCACCATGCGCCGTTGCCTTCATTGGCGCCTGCGGCAAGGTCGTTCAGATTATTTGCCTGATGCCAGAAGGGCAGACAGCCTGTAACCTTCTCATCCTCAATCCGGGCAATCCAGTTGACCAGACGCCCCGGAACTCCGCAGTATTCCATTTCTGCATATTCATTAAAACAGATCTGGGGAATCTCCGGAACTCCTGAAGTGCCATTTGCCTCATTATATTTCGTCCAGTCCGTATCATTCCAGATATCCCGGAAATCATCCATGTGGCCGGACATACCGCTGAGGCATCCTGTCTGCAGTTCATGCCATGTAATTACGTCCGGCATGCAGTTATTGTCCGCGCAGAACTGTATGTATGACCGGAAATCCTGCCCGGATGTAAACTGGGTATTGTACGCGGCCGAATTCGGTCCTGCCAGGGAAGCATTTTCATCCACGGACTTAATTGCTTCATAATATTGTTTCCAGGATTCCTGGAAATTTCCGCCGTTTGGAGTTCCTTCGTTGATCGGTACATATACGATGGCTTCATCAATATCAACCTGCCCTCCAATGGCATCTTTCGGTTTCTCGGGCGTGCCGTGCTCTTCTTTCCACTCCGCCTTCCATGCCACAACTGCCGGACAGATATACTCTTTCAGATCATTGCAGTACTGTTCTGTCGTAGCTGTAACGCCAAACACACCGTAATAGTTACTGTTGTACATCTGGATCTGCTCTCCGCCGCTCTCCAGAAATGTTTTCGCCACATCAAGGGCGTCCCCGTAAGGGTGTTCCGTACCCACCGCACCTTTCGTTACGAGAATCTTGGATTTCAGCGGTACGATGGTGTTCGTCGTCGGTACATCCTCACTGCTGACGCCATACAGGAACCCAGCTGCGCCGTGAATAATCTCTCCGGTATTGGCGGACGGATCCAGATTCACCGTCAGCGTAGCCTGAGGATTCGTTTCCGCTGCTTCTGCTGTCAACCCGTTAAAACCTGCCGGGACAACGCTGGCCGCGATCACCGCGGCTGCCACAAACTTTGCTGTCAGGCCTTTTAATTTCCGTTTCCTATGCGCCTCTTTTCCTGTCCGTATTTTCAGACCTTTTCCCACTTTGACATAAACCTCCTTATACAGTATTTTCTTTTAATTTTATTCTATTTGTACTCTAGCGTAAACTCCACAAATCTAAGAAAGGGAGAAAAAGCTAAACAAGAATTCATTCTCTGATAAACACCGGCATTGTCTCAATCGTCACCGGTATATCAATCCATGCGCCGCCCTCATATGTATCCCCTGTCTCCTGAAGTTCCCAGGCGGTTCCTGCCGGGAGGTACACCCTCCTGCTCTTTGCTCCTGCCTCCAGTACCGGCGCCACCAGGTATCTGCTGCCGTACATATACTCGTCTTCCACTTCCCAGCAGGTCCTGTCTTCCGGGAATTCGTAGAAGAGCGTCCGCATCACCGGTGCTCCCGTCTCATGAGTCTCACGCATCAGTTCTCTTGTATACTCCCGCATTTCTTCCCGCATGCGCATATATTTCACACAGATCTCATATACTTCTTCTCCGTAGCTCCACACTTCATTGGCTGCTCCGGAACAGCATGCAGCTCCGCCTGTTGTTCCGAACTGGGGCTGCCGGGGTTCTCTGTCTCCGTGAAGCCGCATCACCGGGCAGAAGGTTCCCCACTGGAACCAGCGGACGAACAGCTCCCGGAAAGCCGGATCGTCAGGATCGCCGCCGTGGAAACCGCCGATGTCAGTTGTCCACCAGGGAATGCCTGCCATCCCCATATTCAGCCCTGCCGCAAGCTGATTCCGCATGCTGGAGAAACTGGAAGCAATATCGCCGGACCAGACAAGAGCGCCGTACTTCTGGCTTCCTGCCCATGCGCAGCGGAGAAGATTGACAATATTTTCCTGCCCTTCTTTCTCCATCCCCTCATAAAATGTTCTGGCGTATTCCACCGGGTAAATATTTCCGATTTCCAGATCGGTTCCCCGGTAGTAGCGGTAATTATCGAAGTCATAAGCTGTATATTCCGGCTCCGCCTCATCCAGCCAGAACACTTTGATTCCCTTGTCGTAATAATTCTTCTTTGCTTTACTCCAGAGATAGTTTCTCGCTTCGGGATTGGTAGCGTCATAATGAATGGTTGCGCCCATAAAATCAAGTCCCGTGCGGAATCCTCTCTCAGTCCGGATCAGATAGCCCTTTTCCAGCATTTCCTCATAGTTTTCCGAATCCCGGTCCACTGTGGGCCAGATGGAAACCATCAGCTCAATTCCCATTTCTTCGAGTTCCCTGATCATAGCGTCCGGATCCGGCCAGTACACCGGATCAAACTTCCATTCGCCCTGTTTCGGCCAGTGAAAATAATCAATTACAATTACGTCAATGGGAAGCCCTCTTCTTTTATATTCTCTTGCCACTTCCAGAAGTTCTTCCTGGGTCTGGTAGCGGAGTTTGCACTGCCAGAATCCCAGGCCGTACTCCGGCATCATGGGAACCGTGCCCGCCGCTTTTCCATATGCCTTCACAATCTCTGCCGGGGTATCTCCCGCTACGAACCAGTAATCCATAGCCTTTGTGGCGTAATTTTCAAAACTCATAATATTGCTGCCAAAGACTGCTCTTCCGATCCCCGGATTGTTCCACAGAATGCCGTATCCCAGAGAGGACACCGCAAAAGGCACGCTGGCCTGGGAATTGCGGTGCGCCATTTCCAGATCAGTTCCTTTCAGATTCAGATAAGGCTGCTGATACTGTCCCATCCCGTAGATTTTCTCGTTCCGGTCCAGTGATTCAAACCTGGCAGTCAGATGATAGTGTCCTCCCACATTGGGCCGGAACTCTCTGGCCTCCACTTCAATGGCACTGCATTTCGGGTCTGTCACATCTCTGCGGTTTCTCCAGTATTCCTCCAGAAGGAGCTTTCCCTCCTGGTTATACATAGTAATTTTTCCCCGTCCGGTAATATGTACTTTCAGCTTCCCGTTTATCAGATCCGCGCCGTCCTCATCCACCCGGATCCGGCAGGGAACTTCTTCCAAAGAAAGAAGCGCCCAGTTTTCCTCCGGCATGGCAGCGTCTTTTGTCGCGCGGACCCGGACTGCGTTTTCTCCCCAGGGCTCAATCCACAGTTCTTCGGCGTCATAATGAAAAATAATCCTGTTTCCTTCCTGTCTGAGCATAGATCTGTCTCCTTCCTGATTTTTAACCTTTTACCGCCCCGCTTGTCATACCGCTGATTATGTATTTCTGCATGAAGATAAAGATCAGCGCCACAGGGATAATCGTTACAACAGCAAATGCCGTCAGATAGCTCCATTTTGTTCCGTACTGTCCCATAAAATTGAAGATTCCCGCCGTAATCGGCCGCTTCTGCTGGTCAATGATAAATGTCATGCCGTATGCCAGGTCGCCCCACGCGTAGAGGAAAGAGAAAATGGCACACACCATAACACCGGGCTTGGCTATGGGAATCAGCACCCGGATAAACGCGCTGAACCGGTTACATCCGTCTATATAGGCCGCTTCCTCCAGATCTTTCGGGATGGAGGCGAAATAATTTTTCAGAATCAGAATAGAGAACGGAATTCCGATGGTAGCGTCCGCCAGAATCGCCGCACCCGCCGTATTGTAAAGATGCATTCCCCGGAACAGGATAAACATCGGTGTAAGCAGCACCGCCACAGGGAGCATCTGAGTTACCAGAAATCCCAGCAGCATAACCTTGCGTCCCCGGAACCGGTATTTTGCAATTCCGTAGGAAGCCGGAACCGCCAGAATAACGGAAATAATGGTTGCTCCTATGGAAATAATAAAACTGTTGGCAAAGGACTGGAACATATTAAAATCCCCTGTCTCCACCTGCGCTGCATAGGATGCAAGATTCAGCTTCTCCGGTATAATGGTCGGCGGAATCCGGAAGATCTCCTGCTCTGTTTTCAATGATGTCATCAGAATCCAGAAAAGAGGGAACAGAAGCACACACAGCAGCAGAATGGACAGTATGCTCAGTATTACATTTTTCTTTCCCGTAATTTTTTTCTCTCCATTCATTACTCATTCTCCTCCTTTGTAGCACGAAGATAAAAGACTCCCACAATCAGCAGGATCACCAGCAGTACATTGGCCACAGCCGCGCCTTTGCTGTACTTGAACAGTTCAAAGGACAGCTTGTAGGAATACGTGGACAGCATATGGGTCGAGTTTACCGGCCCTCCGCTTGTCATTACATATACAAGGTCATAGACTTTAAATGTATAGATGAATCCCAGAATCAGCACAGACTCGATGGTGGGACGCAGCAGCGGAAGGGTAATCTTAAAAAATGTCTGTACTTTTCCTGCCCCGTCCAGCGCCGCGCTCTCATAAAGTTCTGTCGGAATGGTTGTCAGTCCGGTGGAGATCAGAATCATGTTAAATGGAATACCGATCCATACATTTGCACAGATCAGAGCGAACATTGCGGTGTTGGTGGACGTCAGCCAGTCTATGTTCTCCTTTATCAGCCCCAGGCTCTGCAGCGCATAATTCAGGATTCCCACGTCTGTTCCGAAAATAAATTTAAAAATCAGAGCCGTTACCGTAATGGGAATCATCCACGGGATCAGCAGCAGTCCTCTGACTACTTTTGATGTCCTGAAATTCTGATTAAAAAACAGCGCCAGCAGGAATCCGATGATAAACTGGAACACCAGGCAGCACACCGTAAATACAAGCGTATTGATCAGCGACCGTATAAACACCGGATCCTGAAAGATCTCTATATAATTCTGCAGACCCGCAAAAGGTTTGTCCGGCTTTGTCAGTGTCCGCACCGTAACATCCTGAAAGCTGAGAACAATATTTCTCACAATCGGATATCCCACGAAAATCAGCATGTACACGAACGCCGGCAGTACAAAGAGGATCCCCACATTGTCGTATGCGAAAAGCCTTTTCCGTGATTTTTTCATGTTTAAAGCCTCCTTTTTGGGTAAAAAAGGGGAGCATACGGATTTTTCCGTATACTCCGTACCCTTTTTCTCTGTTTTATTTACCGACAATACCGTCGATTGTTGCCTGGGCGTCTGCCGCAGCGTCAGCCGGTTCTGCCTCGCCTGTCATAACCTGATTGAATGCCAGGGAGATGGCATTGGATACTTCCGGCCACTCAGCCAGAGGTCCTCTTGCCTTTGCGTAGTTCAGTTCTTCTGTGAATGTCTGCATAACCGGATCGTCAGAAAACTGGCTTTCCGCGATTGTCTTGTCAGCTGAGATATATCCGAATGCATCCATCAGGTATTCTACCTGCTCCTTGGATGTTGCATACTCAAGGAAATCAAGAGCCCCTTCTTCGTTTCCGTCTTTGATCACCGCGTAGTTCTCGCCGCCGAGACAGGATGCATATTCTTTATCCTTCGGAATCAGAGCCACATTCCAGTTCAGGTCCGGCGCTTCCTGCTGCATGGTAGGAATCTGCCACGGTCCGTTGATCATCATAGCTACGTTTCCGGAAATAAACTGGTTCATAACATCACCCTGTGTCCAGTTGATGCATTCCTTGCTCATTGCTCCGGAATCTACCAGGTCTTTCGCAAGTGTCAGAGCCTTGATGCCGCCTTCTGAATCCATATCATAGGAATCTGCTCCGGTGGACCATACCCACGGCATGAAGTTGAATGTTCCTTCTTCATTTGCCAGACTGCAGAAGGCAAGTCCTGTCACGTTATCTTTGGTCAGCTTCCGGGCTGTCTCTTTCAGTTCATCCCATGTTGTGGGAACGGTGCAGCCCGCTTCCTTCAGCATATCCTCATTATAGTAAAGGCCCAGGCAGTTTACTCCGAAGGGTACGCCGTACAGGGTTCCGTCAATCGTACAGGAGTCAACTGCTCCCTCATAGTAATTGGATACATCAAACTTTCCGGTCAGGTCGGCAAATATATCCATTACCGCATAAGACGCATGGTCCGGGGAATCCAGAATCGCAATATCCGGAAGTTCATCCGCCGACGCCCCGATGGACAGCTGTTTCTTAAAATCTGCAAAGGGAACATATTTTGCCGTCACTTCGTATTCGTCCTGTGAAGCGTTATAGTCCGTGATAACTTTATCCAGAGCAACCTGATGTCCTTCCGTCTCCCAGTAGTACCAGATCGTTACATCCTTGCTGCCGCCGCTGTCTTCTCCTCCTTCCGAATCAGATCCGCCGCTGCAGCCGGCAAGCATTCCTACGGATAAAGCCGCAACGGTTAAAAGCGCTAAAATTCGTTTCTTTTTCATCTAATTTCCTCCTTCAATTATTTTTCTGTTTTCTGATAATGCAAGTATAATACTTTATTTTCTCTCCCGAAACGGGAGATATCTGTAAAAGGAGTAAAATTCTAAACTGTTTATTACAGAAGTCCCCCGTATCAGCACTGCGCTGCAGAATCATCTGCCGCACTGATACGGGGGCTTCCCGAAAGTTTTATTTGTTTCTCTTCCTGTATTCCGCAGGCAGGCAGCCGGTGCATTCCCGGAACACTTTGCTGAAATATTTTCCGTCAGAATATCCCACTGCCTCCGCGATCTCATAAAGCTTCATCTGGGTTCCAAGAAGCAGCTCCTTTGCCTTCTGTATCCGGTAATTTCTCATATAAGCGGAAAATGTTTCACCGGTAACCTTGTGAAACTGGCTGCTCAGATATTCCGGAGTCACATCCAGACGGCGGGCAATCTCATCCAGAGTAATTCCGGTCTGATAAAACTCATGGATCATGCTTTTCATTCTCTTTACCGTCAGATGCTCCTGATTTTCCTTCTCTTTTCCCGCAGTCAGGAAGGCAAAAATATTTTCCGCAATACTCTCCAGTTCCCGTCTGCTGCGGCTTCCCATGATTCCATCCAGAATCGCCCTCTGGTTCAGGCTGCTGTAATCGATCAGACCGATTTCATTCATAATGCCGATTGCCGCCCACAGGAAACGGATATAGGATTCCTTAATATCCTTCGGGGTATACAGCCTGTCCTCAAAAAAGAACCGGTTGAATTTCCGGATAATCCCCTCCGCTTTTTCCATCTGCCCAAGACAGAGCTCTGTCTTCAGACTGTTTTCCAGCTCCACGGGATAGACACACACCATTGTCTGTATCTGAGTAACGTGAGGCCATGTGATCAGCACACCGTCGCCAAGTGTTACATTCCAGTCCATATAACTGTAGATCGTCTCGAATTTCGGTTTCAGATCCTCCAGCCCCTCCGCCAGTATATATCCGGCGCTTCCATAATCCGCTTTTTCTCTCATAAGTGTAAACTGTATTGTCCTCTTCAGGCTGAGTTCATCCCCGCAGCGGTATACCACTGCCAGAAGGGATTTTTCATACTCCGCCTTTATAATACAGTAGGCTAAAGCCCCTGCGTTTTCCAGCAGCTTTTCCCAGCGCCGCTGCACCTGAGCGGCATCCTCTGCCCCGCTGCTGCCAAGATAAATGCATACTTCAATAAAAGTCTGGCTTTCCTCTATCTCATATCTGGACTTCAGGTACGTCCGTATCTCTTCATCCGGCTCCAGCTGTCCGTAAACGACAGCACTGATTACCTGTTCCAGACTTCCCAGCATGTCCGGCTGCTGTTGCTTTTCTTTTTCGATCTGGGTCCGGATGTGCTCCAGGGCTTTAAAAAACTCATCAATGGAAACCGGCTTAAGCAGATATTCCGTTACTCCCATTTTCATCGCCGTTCTGGCATATTCAAATTCCGAATATGCGCTGAGCACGACCGCTTTCACATCAAGGCCTTCTGCTCTGGCCGCCTCCAGCATCTCCAGTCCGTCCATTTTCGCCATACGGATATCCGTTATGACCACTTCCGGCTGGATGCTGCGGATCAGCTCCAGTCCTGCTTCGCCGTTTTCCGCTTCTCCTGCAAATTCCCATTCATCTTCCAGCATATCAATCAGATCCCGGATGCCCTCACGGATTCTGACTTCATCTTCCACCACAATTACCTTCATTCCTGTCCTCCTGCTGTGTCTCTTATCCGAATAATCACCTTGGTATACTCGTTTTCTCTGCTCTCGACGCGCACCTCCGAGTTCTCTCCGTAATACATTTTAATACGTTCCAGCGCATTTTTCATGCCGATATGACTTCTGCCTTCCGTATCCGGAAATTCTCCCCGGTTGAACCGGGCAGCTGTCTCTTCCGGCATCCCCCGCCCGTTGTCATAAATCTCTATTTTTAATCCCTTTTCTCCCTCCCGTTCAATCTCAACCCCCAGCACTGCTTTTCTGTCTATCCCGTCGAATCCGTGGATTATGGCATTCTCTACAAAGGGCTGGATAAGCAGCTTATGTACTTTCACCTCCATCGCCTCCGGCTGAATGGAAATCCGGCTTTCAAACCCTTCTTTCAGCCTGGTCTGCTGAAGCAGCAGATACTGCTTCAGCCACTCATACTCATCCCGGATTGTCACAATCCCGTTGCTGTTGTCAATCCCGTAACGAAGAATGGCCGCAAGGGCGCTGATCGCCCTGCTGATCTCAAATGCCTTCTTCCCGATGGCCATCCAGTTGATCGTATCCAGAATATTATATAAGAAATGGGGATTAATCTGCGCTTCAAGAGCCGTAATCTCCGCTTTCTGCTTCTGCCGGCTCAGCTCCTGTTCCTTTGCCATCGAATCCCGCACCTGGTCCATCATATGATTATACTGGACGGCAATCGTCTCCACCTCCCTGGGCATCCTGCTGTCAATGTGAATCCTGCTTTCCCATTTACCGCTTTCCACATCATGCATAACAGACACGACTTTTTTCACAGAACCGGTAAGATTTCTGGTAAAGAACCGTATCATAATTATCAGAACAAGCAAAGAAATCACAAGAATACCGAGAAGAAGGGTCTGCTGGGTATTCAGCCGGCTGAATGTCCGGGCCTGATTCACTACATTTACCACCGTCCATCCGTAATCGCCGTCATATATGGTATGAATCAGAATCTTCTCCCCCTCATACTGGCCGCTTTCTCTTACATAGCGGATATACAGGTCCTCCTCCTCTCTGCTGAAGTTTGCAATCTGATCTCCCACCTTCGTCTGATCCGGATAGGAAACAATATATCCGTCTCCGTCAACAATAAAATTAAAGGAATTCTCCCTGTTTCCCTGTCCGTTGCACACCTCTTCCAGCAGCGTTTCATCCACACTCATAATGATTACGCCGATCTGTTCGTTCCGGTGGTTATAATCCACGATCTTATTGCCGATATGAAACAGATAATTTTCTGTATTGGCCATTGTGGCCGCCTGTTTTGCAGGAAGAAGGCAGGGCTGTTTCGAACCGGATATTTTCTCATACAGTTCCCTGGAATTCAGGCCATAGTAAGGCATCCAGGAACTCTGAGCCGAAGATCCGGTAATCGCATCCCAGAATATTATTGTTCCGTTCGTTGTCACTATCGTAATGCTGCGGACATATTCCTTTGTATAGAAAAACCCGCGCAGTTTCCGCTGCAGCTGGTTTTTATTTACGATAATATTCTCCCCCTCGTTCAGCCTGCAGACGAGATCAATCACTTCATCATCCGAATAAATCTGATAGAGGAGATCCCGGTACGCCTTTACATTTGAATTCACACTGGACTGCGTCTGCTCCAGATTGTACTCCGTCATCTCCGTAATACTGTCTCTTACAATTCCTGTGGTATTATAGTACGAAAACAGGTTCATCAGGATAATCGGGATAATCGATGTAATCATAAATGAAAGAACCAGTTTCGCTCCCAGACTTTTCCTCTTCTTCATTCCTCTTCCTCTCTTCCGGCAGAGATGCTGCCCTTTCTCCCGTCATTGTAATCTGTTTTTTTAGTATGCCTCCTCTCCGGCCTTTCTGTCAATTGTTTACCTGAAACAGGGATAGAAAAAGACAGAGCTCTTTTGGGGATCTGCCGGGCAGTTCCCAAAAGAGCTCTGTCTTTTTTATATTTTTATTATACTTTATTAAACTTCGAAAATAAGATCTCCGTAAGACGGCATCGGCCATGCTTCTTTGTCCACGATCATCTCCAGCTTATCTACCGGCGCGCGGAGCGCTTCCATTGCCGGGAATACGTCAGAGTGATAGAAGTTTGCCTGTACAGCGCCTTCTTCTTTTGCTGCAGCTTCGTCAGTCACCTTGATAAGGGCATCCAGTGCAGTCTTTGTCTCGCCCATCAGTTCTGTCACTTTCTCAAGTGTTTCTTTCTGAACAGATGCATCTGCTCCTGCTGCTGTCACAGAGTTGACAGTATCTGCAAGTGTTTTTGTATATTTAATAAATGCAGGCAGGAACTGTTTGCTTGCCATATCAATCATTGTGCGGGCTTCGATGTTGATCGCTTTTGCATATGTCTCATACTGAATCTCTGCACGGGACTCAAGCTCAGCTTTTGTAAATACGCCGAATCTCTCAAACAGATTCACTGCAGTATCTGTAACCATTGCCGGAATTGCCTCTACCATTGAGCGGATGTTCGGAAGGCCTCTTCTGGCCGCCTCTTCTACCCATGCTTCAGAGTATCCGTCTCCATTGAAGACAATTCTCTGGTTCTCAGTTGCATATTCCTTAATCAGGTCATGTACTGCCTTATCGAAATCATCAGCTTTCTCAAGCACGTCACATGCATCTGCAAATGCCTCTGCCACAATTGTGTTCAGTACAATGTTCGGAGACGCGATAGAATCACGGGATCCGACCATACGGAACTCAAATTTGTTTCCTGTAAATGCGAACGGTGATGTACGGTTTCTGTCTGTAGCGTCTTTTGCAAGCTCCGGAAGTGTGCTGACACCTGTGTCAAGCTTTCCTCCCTTTAAGCTGTGGGTAGCTTCTCCTGTACTGATCAGCTGCTCCAGCACATCCTCAAGCTGCTCGCCCAGGAATACGGAAATGATTGCCGGCGGAGCCTCGTTTGCTCCCAGTCTGTGGTCATTTCCCGGATCAGCTGCAGATTCTCTCAGAAGATCTGCATGCTTGTTAACTGCTTTTAAGATGCAGGTAAGCACGAGAAGGAACTGTGTATTCTCGTGAGGGGTCTTTCCGGGATCCAGCATATTGATTCCATCATCTGTAGTAATGGACCAGTTGTTATGTTTACCGGAACCGTTAACACCTGCAAACGGTTTTTCATGAAGGAGGCACTTCAGTCCGTGCTGGCATGCCACTCTCTTCAGTGTCTGCATTACGATCTGGTTGTGATCTACCGCAATATTTGCCTCGGAATAGATCGGAGCCAGCTCATGCTGTGCAGGAGCCACCTCGTTATGCTGTGTCTTGGCTGTTACGCCTACCTTCCACAGTTCTATGTTCACATCGCGCATGAAAGCAGCGATTCTCTGACGGATTGTACCGAAATAGTGGTCGTCAAGCTCCTGTCCTTTCGGCGGCATTGCTCCGAAAAGTGTACGTCCTGTATAGATCAGGTCTTTTCTCTGTTCAAACTTCTCGGCATCAACAAGGAAGTACTCCTGCTCCGGTCCTACAGACGGTGTAACTTTCTTTGATGTTGTATTTCCGAACAGTCTGAGCAGTCTCAGGGCCTGTTTATTAATTGCTTCCATAGATCTCAGAAGAGGTGTCTTCTGATCCAGAGCTTCTCCTGTATAGGAGCAGAATGCGGTAGGAATACACAGTGTTGCTCCGCCTGCATCCTGTCTTACAAATGCCGGTGATGTACAATCCCATGCTGTA
>ERZ1643247.2074-NODE-2074-length-16659-cov-11.434112_pt1 | contig 16659 bp, 15 predicted proteins | sample MGYA00579264_ERZ1643247 | MGnify/ENA primary metagenome ERZ1643247 (study PRJEB29033, sample SAMEA4952262) | chicken gut metagenome | biome: Broiler Chicken; feature: Gastrointestinal Tract; material: Caecum | place: Ireland | collected 2018 | study: Broiler... | reverse complement strand
GGGGTGCTCACTTTTTGAGTACCATTTGCTACATTTTCATTTTACCGAAAACACCTGTCTCTTGCCTCTTGATACGGATTTGCGGATATTATATTCCATCCAAATTGATTTCACAATACCAATGATTCCGGCGGCTTCTAAATGGACTATTTATGTTTGAAAATATGAAATTAGCCGGGAACGCCTAATATAGCGTTCCCGGCTAGTCCGCATCGGTTTGCTTATTTATTACCCCAGATTCAAAAGTTGGCCATATTCTATCCCTCCATTATCCATGACGCCGCAATTTCACATCACCCCAATGTATGTCGAAATATATCCAATTTGTGACAGAAATACAGCACTAACTATAGCACATTGCGGATAATGTCGAGGATAGTGCCATCCCGGTACTCCACCAGGCCCACTATTTTATCTCCATATTGGGGGGCATCGGGTTTCCCGGTCAGACTGTATGCCGTATCCCGCAATTCCGCGATTTCACGGACAGGCAGTCCACGCTCAATCAGGCGCTTTTTTAAATGAGGGTTTTGGGGATTTACCGCGATCCCGCGTTCTGTCACAACCACATCGACACTTTCTCCAGGTGTTGAGATTGTGACAACCTGATCCACAACAATAGGAACACGCTTACGGATCAGAGGCGCAACCACAACCGCCAGATTGGCCCCAGCAGCCGTATCTGGGTGCCCCCCCAAGGCGCCCATAATGACACCGTCAGAGGCAGTGAGGACATTTACATTGAAATTGACATCCACTTCTGTGGCAGACAAAATCATGATATCAAGGGAATTGGCCACATTTCCTTTGACCAGGGGGTCTGCATACATTTCTGCATCCATCTCAATGTGGTGGGGGTTTTTGAGAATGGAGGTAACCGCCTCTGCGTCAAAAGTTTGCACATCCAGTAATGCCTCAAAATACCCCTCCTCCAACAGTTCCACCATCGTAGCAGTGATTCCGCCCGAGGCAAAAGAACCCTTGATGCCATATTCCTGCATGTAATCTTTCAGATAACGCGCCACAGCCAACGAGATACCACCACTCCCGGCCTGATAAGAGAATCCGTTCCGTACAAGACCTGTTGCAGTTATGACCTGGCTTGCGTACTGCGCGATGGCCAGTTCAACAGGGTTCTTAGTCTTGCGGGTAGCACCCTGGCCGATCTGTTGGGGATCTCCAATTCGCTCAACTTGAACTACACAGTCTACCATGGTCTGCGGAATGCTGATCGGATTTGCCGGATAGGGAACCAGATTATCAGTGACCGCCACGACCTTGTTAGCATAGCGAGCATCCACCTTGGCATAACCCATTGAGCCGAATGCAGATTGGCCTAGGCACCCGTTCATATTCCCCATGTTGTCACAGCAAGAGGCACCAATAAATGCCACATCAATTTTCCGTTCCCCAGACTCAATGGAACGTGCCCGTCCGCCATGGGTCTTGAAAATCACTGGATTGGATAGTATGCCTTTGCGGGAAATTGCTTCGGCTAACGCACCGCGCATACCACTAGTTTCAATTCCGGTCACAACACCTGCTTTAATATAGTCGACAAGGCAGTCGTGAGCCTTGCTGAGAGAAGAAGCACACACGGTGAGATTGCGGAACCCCATGTTTGCGATTTCCTTCATAACTAGCGGGAGCACCATATCTCCGTTCCGGAGGTGATGATGGAAGGAGATAGTCATTCCATCCTCCAGCCCGACCTGTTCAATTGCTGCGCGCAGGCTGGGTACCAATTTCCCGCCGGGCGCGGGAAGATGTCCGGTGATATATCTGTTGTGCCGCTTGCCTGGCTCCATGTAAGGATGCACTTTGCCGATCCCGCTTACTTCGGCAGGGATATAGCGGTTGAGCCTGTTTAATATGAAGTCCACGCTCTTACATCTCCTCGTTCTCACCGATCTGAAGCAGAATGTGCTGTGCCTTGGCGATTACGGGGGTATCCACCATTTTCCCGTCCACTGTGAATACGCCAGCCCCTCTCTGTTCCGCCTCACGCATGGCAGCCACAACCCGGCGGGCATGGGCGATCTCTTCTTCGTTAGGGGTATATATCCGGTGGACTACCGAGATCTGGTTGGGGTGGATGCATGATTTCCCACTAAACCCCAGTTCCTTTGCTGTTCGGACTTCAGCCTCAAACCCATTTTCGTCCTCCAAGTCACTCCACACCGTATCAACGGCGCTGATGCCGGCCTCTGCCGCTACCACTGGTAAATACATGCGTGCATAGGCAAGCTCCAGGGCTGATTTACTCCGGTCTGTCCCCATGGATCTAGTATAATCCTCCGCGCCGAAGGAGAGCGAAATCACGCGAGAGCTGGCCCTGACAATCTCTCGTGCGTTGAGCACCCCCCTGGGGGTCTCGATGGAGCATTGGATCTTGACACTCCCCACAGGAATTCCATGGGCGGATTCTACCTCATTTAGCAGTGTATCCAGATTGCAGACATCTTCTGGTGATTCACACATCGCCAGGCGCAGATTGCGCATGCCGGCTGGTATTAGCGCCCGCACATCTGATTCTCCGAATGGGGTTCGCAGGGAGTTAATCCTGGCAAACACTAAGCTTTCCCCGAAATCCAACTGCTCCAGCGCTGCACAGAGTAAATCCCGGGCACTGTCTTTTTCATTTGCCGCAATAGAATCTTCCAAATCAAACAGGATGGCATCCGGGTGGAACACGATTGCATTGAGAAACATCTTTGGCTGGCCAGCCGGGCAGAACAGCATGGTGCGCATCCTATTCATGTCCCACCCTCCTTGCCCGATCCACAGCCGTCTTAAGCCTGGCCCGAATGACAAAATCCAGGCATCCAAAATCAAATACCTCCACCGTTGCGTGTTCCACGCCCAACTCTTGCAGGCGGGTGGTGACACAGCGGCGAATCGCCGTGCCGAAGATCTGTGCTTGTTTGCTGTGCAGTAAAATCTCCTGCCCGCCGCTCTCACGCAGCGTAACACGAATCACACAGTCCTGTGATTTTTCAAATCCAGCGTGTCCTGTCATATTAAGATCCCTCTTTCCCCTCCGGTGTGCTTTTTCTGTGGCACTAGTCTGGCTCTATGGTTGCTGGGAAGGAAATGTTCATAATGTGAGAGGTTATGTGGAGAACTCGGGTGCCTGGTAGACTACACTGCCGCGCACCATAGTGAGCAGGCAGTGGGTATTGCGCAGCTCTTCCGAAGGGATTGCACCAAGATCCTGGTCCAAAACCGCTAGATCAGCCCAGTATCCGGGCAAGAGGCGTCCCAGAGAATGCTCCGCAAAGGACGCATAGGCGCTTCCCATCGTATAGCAGTCCAAGGCATCCCAAATATTCACCCGTTCATCAGGATGAAAGCTTTCTGGTGGCATTCTGTTCCTATCCTGCCGTGTCACGGCACAGTAGAGATTTGTATATGGATCTGGAGACTCCACAGGGGCATCCGTGCCATAAGATACCGGAATGCCCAACTTGTTCATGGTCTGAAATGCATAGGAGGTGTCGGCAAGCTTTTTGCCTACTCTGGACTCGACGATATGCAGATCGTAGTCCAGAAACACTGGCTGAACCAGTGCCAAGGTGCCCGTGGCACGCATCCGTTCTAAAAGGGCATCGTCTGTGATCTGGCAGTGTACTACGCCATTACGCAGAGGATTCTTTCCCCCTTGGCTCCAGGGCTCAAATGCATCCAGCGTCTCCTCCAGCGCTGCGTCGCCGATGCAGTGAATCACACACTGCAGCCCATTGCGATTGGCTAGGTTGACCAAGGCTTGCAGCTCTTTCCTGGATAGGCAGGAAATCCCCCGTTCCCCGGGAGCATCCGCATAATCCTGCCGTAACAGAGCGGTACGGGCGCCGAGAGAGCCGTCTGCAAAGAGCTTTAGAGGCCCAAGGCGAAACATGGGTGTGGGCTGTTGTGACCGATAGGGCCCCTCCAGATACTGCTGTAGACCTTGCACATCCATAAAGCATGCCTGTTGCCCTACGCGAAGGGTAGCGTACCCATGGCGCTCAATCCATTGGTACGCCTCCAGCACACACGTGCAGTTCTCCCCCTGGATGTCCATGGACTGAACTGATGTAATGCCCATACGGTTAAGATATTCCATGGCGGTCATAATATCGGCTGCCTGTTCTTCCGTCGTAGCTGGCGGAACAATTGACCGGATAAGATCCGCTGCCAACTCTCGGAATATGCCGTTAGGTTGTCCGTCTTCCCCCAATTCAAACCGGCCGCCGGCAGGCTGAGTAGTATGGGCGTTGATCCCCGCAATTTCCAGGGCCCGCGTGTTGCAGACCACCACATGGGTGCATGCCCGCTCAAACAGAATGGGGATCTCAGAAGAAATGCGATCCAGATCCTGCCGGGTGGGAAAGCGGTCCGTATCCGCGAAGCAGTCTTGATTCCATCCACCGCCTTGTAAAACACCGCCGGGGCCTGGCGAATGCTCCTGCAGAAAGGTTCGCCCCCGCCTGATCAGCTCCTCTAGCGAGGTGCAGCCTGTCAGATCCACGCTGTGCAGTCTCTTACCCAGCCAAGACAGATGCATATGGGAATCGTGAAACCCTGGTATGACCAGGTTGCCCCTGCAGTCTATGTAGCGGCACGGCTGGGTCGTCTGCCCAAGTAGATCCCGGTCGCTCCCAACTCTGGTGATCCGGCCGTCCTCCACCTCAAGCGCCTGCGCAAAAGCACCTCGATGCAGGTAAATTTTACCGTGATAAAGAATTGTTTTCATCGGCAATCCACTTTATTGCGCTGGAATTCTTCCTGAATTTCCCGGAGAAGCAGGGGATTGGATAGTAAATCATAGGCTGATGCCGCCAGGATTTCGCTCCCATATAGGATCGCTTCATGGGCTGACTGGCACTTTCCCAGAGCCACGGCCTCACGGGAGTGGGAGGGGACTGCCGCCCCTCCGTCGCATTCCACCCGGATGCAGGAGCCGGGGACACGGTACATGATATTGCCAAAATCTGTGGAGCCGGTGCGCTCCCGGGGCGGCTGAATATTGGGCGCACCCACCAGGCGGGCGTTTTCCATCAACAAGTCGTTCAACTTGAGAACAGGGATCTTGCTGTCCAGTTCCGACTCGGTGGACAGGTCGTACTCTGTCTCGGTCATTAGAGCGGCACCCTGGAGAATTTTTTGGAAACGAAGCAAAATCTCATTGAGATAGTCCCGGCTGTAAGAGCGTAAGATATATTGGGCTGCTGCACTCTCCGGAACCGCATTGGCCGGACCTCCACCGTCCAGAATGGTGTAGTGGATTCTCACATCGTCTCGTACATGTTCCCGAAGGAATTCGATGCCCTGGAAGGAGAGAAGCATCGCGTCTACCGCACTGCGCCCCTCCTCGGGGTGAATTGCCGCATGGGCGTTTCGGCCGTGGAATTTGACCGTGTAACTGGTGAGGGCCATGGATTTCGTGTCCACCCTGGTCCCTGCCCCGCTGCCGTGCATCATGAAAGCCACGTCGATATCCTCAAAGCATCCGTTCTTTTGCATGATGATTTTTCCGCCAACAGTCTCTTCAGCTGGGGTGCCATATACAATAATCCGTCCAGGCCAGCGATCGCCTAGAACTTCTTTCAGGGCCACCGCAGTGCCTACGATGCAGGGCCCCTGAAGATGGTGGGCGCAACCGTGACCGATCCCCTCCAACGCGTCATATTCGCACAGTAACCCAATAGAGGGGCCGTCGCCGCTGCCACAAACATATTTCCCACGAAAGGCCGTTTCCAACCCGCCCACCCCGGTCTCCACCTCGAAGCCGTGGGTTCGGAGGTAGTCTGACAACAGGCTGCACGCCTGGTACTCCTGAAGTCCCACCTCCGGATGGTCGCAGATATAGTCAGCCATGGCCAGCATTTGAGCTTTCTGCGAACGAATATTCTGAAAAAGCAGTTCTTTCACAGCGTTCATCCTTTCCGGGCCTTATTGAAGCAAACAGGCCACAAAATGGCCCGCACTCCGCTCCTGAAGCGGGATCTCTCCGCTCCGGCACTTCTCACACGCATGGGGGCACCGAGGGGCAAAGCGGCATCCCGGCTTTGGGTTGATCGGGCTGGTCACCTCTCCATGGATCACGCCCAGCCCCTTTTTACGGCTCTTCAGGCTGGGGATGGGAATGGCCGCCAGAAGCGCCCTGGTGTATGGGTGCAGTGGGTTGGTAAACAGCTCTTCCGACGGAGCCCGTTCCACACACTGACCAAGATACATGACGGCAATTTCGTTGGAGATATGTTTCACAACCGACAGATCGTGGGTAATGAACATGTATGCCAGCCCTAGTTCATCCTGTAGATCCATCAAAAGATTGAGAATCTGTGCCTGGATCGAGACGTCCAGGGCAGAGACCGGCTCGTCGCATACGATGAACTTCGGATTGACTGCCAAGGCACGGGCAATTCCGATGCGCTGGCGGCGGCCGCCATCCAGTTCGTGGGGATAGGAGTTTGCAAACCTCTCCGCCAGCCCCACCACGTCCATCAGCTGCCGGACCCGGTCGTCAATCTCCCGTCGGCTGTTGGCCAGCCGGCACACCCGAATGGGTTCGGCAATGATGTCGCTGACAGACATGCGGGGATTGAGGGATGAGAAGGGGTCCTGGAAGATGATCTGCATCTCTTTGTGTATGGCCTTCATCTGTGCGGGTTTATAGGTCCGGATGTCCTCTCCCTCAAACAGGATCTCCCCGTCGGTCGCCTCCAGCAGCCGGAGGATGACGCGGCCGAGCGTGGATTTTCCGCAGCCGGACTCGCCCACTACCCCAAGCGTGGCGCCTTTTTCTATGGTAAGGTCGACGCCGTCTACCGCATGGAGAGCTCCCTTGGGTGTCTTGAAGTATTTTCTCAGATTCCGAACCTGGATCAGTGGTGTCGAAGTTCCCATGTGATGACCACAACCTTTCTGCCGCGCGGAAGGACGTTTCTGCACGCGGAAAACTCAATTTTCACGCAGGCGGACCGCTTCGGCGCGGCCGCTGTGCACTGCATATTTTGCGTCTGCAGCCAGGTGGCAGCGGATCATGTGACCATGCTCCAGGATGGGCAGGGGGACCTTTTCCCTGCACCGGGCCTCGCATTTCGGACAGCGGTCATGGAACTTACAGCCGGCCGGCAGATTTGTGGGGTCCGGCATCAGCCCATCGATGGGGGTCAACCGCTTGGTATTGCGTGTAGGGTCTGGGATAGAACCGAAGAGCCCCTCTGTATACGGATGATGGTGCTCTGACTCAAAGATGTCCTCCACCGTGCCGGACTCGATAATCTCTCCGGCATACATAATGGCCACCTTATCGCAGGTCTGTGCCACGACTCCTAGATCATGGGTGATCAGCAGCATGGCGGTGCCCAAACGCCGCTTCAGTGCTTCCATCATCTCCAAAACCTGGGCCTGAATGGTCACATCCAGTGCGGTGGTGGGCTCATCCGCCAGCAGCAGTTTGGGCTCACAAGCCAAGGCAATGGCAATTACAATGCGTTGCTTCATGCCGCCGGAGAACTGGTGGGGATACTCATTTTTCCGGCCTGCGGGAATCCCCACCAGCTCCATCATCTCGTCAACCCGCTTATCCAGCTCCGGCTTGCTCATGCCGCTGTTGTGGAGGGTCAGCACCTCCAGGATCTGGTCGCCCACGGTCAGCGTCGGGTTGAGGGATGTCATCGGGTCCTGGAAAATCATAGATACCGTGTCCCCACGTAGCGTTTTCATATCGTTTTCCGACGCGGAGAGGATGTCCGTTCCGTCCAGCCGGATCTGTCCAGCCGTGATCTTTCCGATGCGTTCTGGTAGCAGCCGCATGATGCTCAAAGCCGTGGTGGTCTTGCCCGCGCCGGTCTCGCCAACCAGACCCAGCGTCTCCCCGGCGGAGAGCTGCAGATCCAACCCGTTGACGGCATAGACGGTGGCGTCGTCGGTTTGATAAACGACGTGCAACCCACGAATTTCCAAAAGCTGGTCAGGCATTGCAATCTCTCCTTTCTCAGTTCTTCAGGCGGGGGTCCAGAGCATCCCGGAGCCCGTCTCCGATCAGGTTCAGAGCCATGACGGCCAGCGCGATGGCGGCGCCCGGAATCAGGATCAGATAGGGATGATACCGCATCTGGCTCTGCCCCTCGGAAAGCATGGTGCCCCACTCCGGCGTGGGAGGCTGAATGCCCAGGCCCACAAAACTCAGGGATGAGATGCCCAGAATGATCCGGGCCACCGTCAGGGTCGCCTGAACAATGATCGGCCCCATGGCATTGGGAATGATATGCCGCAGAATAATGCGGAAGGTGGAGGTCCCGCAGGCCCGGGCGGCCTCGATATACTCCTGACTCTTCACGGTGAGAATAGAAGAGCGCACGATACGGGCGAAGCTGGGCATGTAAGAGATTGCCATCGCCAGGAGCAGATTAAGCAGATTGGTTCCCAGCGCAGCCACGATGGAGATGGCCAGCAGTGTGGAGGGGATTGCCAGGAAAATGTCCATGATGCGCATGAAAATATCGTCAACCCGGCCCCCGTAATATCCGGCCACGGCTCCGATAAGTGCGCCAGCGCTCAAGGAGATGGCGACGGCAATCAGCCCGACAAACAGAGAGATGCGGGCACCAAAGAGCATACGCATGAAGATGTCGCGCCCATATTGGTCTGTACCGAAGAGGTGCTCCAGGCTGGGAGGCAGATAGCGCATCTGCATGGTCTGCTCGATGGCGGACTCGTAATTGCCGAAGATACTGACCAGAATGGCCAACGCCGCCATTGCCAGAAATACGATCAGTCCCAGCATGGCCAGCTTGTTTTTTCGGTACCGGCGCCAGATTTCTGCCAGCTGGCTTCTCTTCCGGCGCTTGGGGCTTTGAACGGCCGTCACGCTTGCATACATTGTGGTCTCCCTCCCTAATTCTTCACATACTGCGTCTTGACACGTGGGTCAATATAGGTATACAACACGTCGACGATCAGGTTCACAACGCCGGCAATAACCGCGACAAAGATGATGGATCCCATGACTGCCGGGGTGTCTTTCATGCGGACAGCGTTGACCATGTAGGTCCCCAGCCCCGGGATAGCAAAGACGGACTCGATCATCACCGTGCCGCCCAGCTGATGCGCAAAGTTCATGCCCACGACCGTGACAACAGGGAGGAGGGCGTTTCGGAGGCAGTGATGGAATACCACTCGCTTGCCACCCGCACCCTTAGCCTTGGCAGTGCGGACGTAATCTTGCCGGATTACCTCCAGCATAGTGGAGCGTGTCATGCGGATAAAGGAGGCCATAGTCACTGAGGCCACCGCCATGGAGGGCATAATAAAGTGTTTCCAGCTTGATATGCCTGTAGCAGGCAGGATATTTAGCGTCAGTGAGAAAAACAGAATGAGCAGCATACCCACAAAAAATCCGGGCATGGAGGTGAGGAGCATAGCCATGATCGTACTCAGGGTGTCCACCACTGAATATTGCTTTACGGCGGAAATGATGCCGATGGGCACCCCCACTAGTACAGCCAAGCAGATACCAAGGAATGCAATATTAAAAGTAGTGGGGAAGCGATCCAGGATTTCCCGCAGTACTGGAGTGTTGCTGCGATAGGACTCTCCAAAGTCGCCCCGCACGGCGTCGCCGATATAACGCACATAGCGAACCAGAAATGGGTCATTGAGTCCCAATTCCTCCCGCAGCTCCATGATATCCTCCTCCGAGGCATCCTCACCGAGAATCAACTTGGCGGGGTCGCCAGGAGTAAAGCTCATAATGGCAAAAATGATGAAAGAAATTCCCAGTATTACCGGGATCATCATGAGGATGCGCTTGAAAATATATTTTATCATGTTGTCCCCTCCTGATTGGCGAGCGGTTATCCGAACCCCGGGCAACAACTGTCCGGGGTTCGGAATCACGGATGCTACGAGGCCTGATCAGTGTTCCAAGCATAGTCAAATACATAGTGCAGCTCGTTGGGAGAGGGCTGAACCCCGGAGAGCTGGCTGTTTGCCGCGATATTGGATGCACCAGTGGCCAAAGGAATGAAGGGGACATCATCGATAACCACTTGGCTGATCTGCTCATACAGCTGCATGCGTTCTTCTTCGTCGCTAGAGGTGCGCGCCTGCATAATCATCTCATCTACTTCGGGATTGCTGTAACGGGTGTAGTTGGTGCTGCCGATATTTTCGCTGTAGAGGCGGCCGTAAAACACATAGTCCGCATCGTCGTAGGCGTTGGAGAACATATAGAGTGTAATGTCGTAGTTACAGTCTGTGGTAACATCGGTGAGGTAGGCGCTGCGCTCCATCAATTCAAATTCCAGATTGATGCCGATCTCCCGCAGCTGGGCCTGGACGATCTCCGCCGGGCGGGTGTATACAGAGCTTTGGTTAAGCTTGATGGTCACCGTCAGCCCGTCGGGATAGCCGGCCTCCGCCATTAGTTCCTTGGCCTTGTCCACGTCATAAGGGTGGCCTTGGAAGTCCGGGTCGTAGCCAAATGCGTTGGGCGCGATGGGCATCTCTACCGGAGCGCCCATACCGTCCAGCGCGCCCAGAACGATGTCCTCACGGTTGATGGCGTAGGAGATGGCCTCCCGCAATTTCTGGTTGGAGAAAATCTCACTCTCTGTATTGAATGCTAGGACGTAGTAATAGCTTGCCACTTCGGTCTCCAGATATTGGACATTGGGGAGGCTCATCAGGTGCTCCCGATCGGAGGAACTGGGGGCATAGAGCACATCGATCTCCCCGTTCTCCAGGGCGATGGCAGCGGTGTTCTTATTTGTCATTACCAGGAAGGTCAGATTTTTAATGGAGGGGGAGCCGCGCCAGTAGTCCTCGAATGCTTTCAGCTCAATCCGTTCGCCGCTCTTCCACTCCACGAATTGATAGGGGCCTGTGCCAACCGGGTTTTTCTCAAATTCCTCCCCCATCTCCTCCACGGCCCGCTTGCTGACGATGCCCATGCACCCGTCTGTAAGACACTGCAGCACTGGTCCGAAGGGCATTTTCAGGTTCAGACGCACATGGGTGTCGTCAAGAACCTCAGCATCCTGCATTGCATTTGTGAGGCTGGAGGTAAAGCTGGATTCGATGGCCCGGTTCAGGGAGAAGGCCACATCCTCTGCCGTCATAGTGTCGCCATTATGGAATTTAACTCCCTGGCGGATAGTAAAATCTACGTGCATTGCGTCATCGGAGATCTCCCAGTCCTCTGCCAGGCCCGGCTCCAGATTTCCTTCCGGTGTTTTGCGGATCAGAGTATCATACATTTGAATCTTGACAATATTCGTGACCAGATCTTTGGATTTGGCCGCATCTACCGTGGTAATATCGGCGTTAATGCTGAATACGAGGCTGTCTTTTTCGCCGTCCGACGCGCCGCCGCCGGAGGAGGCGCATCCGGACAGGACAAGAAGGAGTGCGACCAAAGCTGCCAGGAGACGAGTAATCTTCTTCATGTTTCCAGTACATCCTTTCTCTTCTGTTAATATCCTCTTGGTACCCTTGTCCTATTCCGCTTCAAATCCGGTCAGTTCATTCAGCTTGGCGATACGCTCATTAACCATACTATGGAAACAGTTGGGCAGATGATTCCGGTGGGCCCGGTGAATCGCCACACAGTCGATGCATTTCCCGTGGTATTTGCAGTTCTTGGTCCGGCAGGAGCAGTGATCCAGCTGTTTCGCCCGCATGGCCTCGTGAAATTCCGACACAAACTGTTCCTGTAGCCGGTTGCCCTCTTCGTTATCCCCCATCAGAAAGTATTGCATTGCCTCTGTTTCCAGTTCGTTTCCGTCTATAACCATCTTACACCTCCTAATTTAATTTGTGCCGGGCGGCGTGCCGCAGCCTCTTCCCGAGTTGAGTGAACCACACGTTCTATGTTACTGCCAGGCAGGCCGCTTGCCTAGCCCGGCATTTCATAGAGCAGGGAAATGACGTGCTTGATCGCCTGCTTATAGTCTGTTAGGTGCAGATTCTCATCAGGACCATGGTGGTTGGAGCCGGTGTTCGCGGGGCCAATTCCAATGATGGGCAGATTTGGATTGACATCCCGGAGCAGATAGCCTGGCCCACTGCCCACCTGGGTGATTTCCGTCACCAAAGGCTTGTCATAGACCCGGGAGGCCGCCCGTTGAAGTACCTCCCGGTAAGGGCTTGTCACCGGTGTGCGCACCGGGGCACCCTCGCTGTCGGAGGACACCTTCACATCGCTGAACCCGTGCCGGATCAGGTGCAGCTTCAGCTTGGTCAAAACCGTCTCTGCACGCTGATTTGGAACCATCAAAAAGGTGAGCCGGGCGCGGGCAGTGTGTGGTACGATATTCCGCATTCCATCATGGGGTTCCCCGGACTCGATTCCACAGATATTGAGAGTCGGCTTCATATAAATCCGCTCTTTCAGTTTCAGTCCGGTCAGGTGATTTAGAAAACTGTTCAGCCCCATCCGCTGGAGATACGCCTGCTCATCAAAGGGGAACGCTTTCAGAACTTCAAGATCCTCCTCCGTCGTGGGCTGCACATCGTCATAGAAGCCCTCAATCAGGATGCGCTCCTGTTGATCTTTCAGGCTGGCCAGTGCCCAGGCCAGCCGCCAGGCCGCGTTGGGGAGCTCTGCGCCGGTACGCGCGTGAGCATCCTTGTTAGCCGTCGTCACCGACAACTCCACGGTGCAGGTTGCCCGCACGCCGAAGCGTGCCCAGGGGTGTCCGTCCGCATCCTTCCGGCCGTTTTCCCAGATGCACAGTTCCGCGTCCAGCATGTTTTGGAATTCTCCCATGTGTTGCTTGGAGAAGCGCTTCATGGAGGGGCTCCCCACCTCCTCATCCCCCTCAACCAAAAACTTTACGCCGCATGGGAGGGAACCACGGACAGCCAGCACCGCCTCAACTGCATGTAGCCGGGAGGTGAGTCCGCCCTTATTGTCGGATACCCCTCTGGCGTAGAGCTTTCCTCCGTCCACCACAGGCCGGAATGGGATGTGATGCCACTCCTGGATGGGCCCTTCGGGAACCACGTCATAGTGGTTATAGAAGAGCACGGTCTTGGGTGCGTGTCCGGAAAGCCTCCCGTAGATCAGGGGATTTCCATTGGGGACGGAGTGGATCTGGATGTCGGCCCGCAGTGCCAAAAGTTTATTGAGGACCCAGTCCGATGCCGCTGAGATGCCCGGTCGGTCGTCCGCCACGCTTCGGATTGCGCAAAATTGCTGAAGTTCCGCCACCATGCGGTCAAAGTGCTGATCCACATAAGCAAAAAGCTCTTCCATGCTGCTCTCCCCCGCTCTGAAGGCCCGGCGGCGCCGGTTTGCGGCCCACGACGGTCTGTTCTGATTCTGTGACTGTACGGTATGATTATCATAATAGATCCTCTTGATTTTTTAAAATATTTAGATACAATAAACTTAATAAGTGCTTGTTATAACCAGGAGATGGAGGGAGTACTTGTGCAGTTGCGCGATATCCAATACGTGGTCACCCTTGCGGAGGAGCTCAACTTCTCAAAAGCGGCTAAAACTCTGTTTATCAGCCAGCCAGCACTCAGCCAAGCGATTAAGCGGCTGGAGGATGAGTTGGGTGTCACGCTGTTTTCCCGGCGCAACAACACCGTCGAGCTCACGCGAGCTGGGGAGCTGTTCCGGGAGGACGGGCACAAGATTCTCCAACTCAGCAACCATCTCAAGCGGCAGATGGAGGATATTCAGAAACTGAAGCAGGGGAAACTTTGTATTGGAATTACCTCACTCTTCGGAAGATTTTATTTCCCCAAGATCTATCAGGTTTTTCGCAAGCTCTACCCAGGTATCGAGATTCTGGTCTCGGAAGACACATCAGAGGGGTTGGAAGCCTTGATTCTGCGGGGGAAAATCGAGTTTGCCATTCTGCCGCTCCCCCTCCTGTCGAATCAATTGGTCTACGAACCCATCGTGGAGGAAGAGACCCTGCTTGCGGTGCCGCCGGGACACCCAATCAATCAGCACATGCACACACCGCCTATGGGGGAGTTCAACTGTGTTGATATCGGTCAGTTTCAAGACGACGACTTTATCATGCTCTACCCCGGGCAGAGAATCCGCACCCTCTGTATTCAGGCCTGTCGGGCGGCCGGGTTTGAACCGCATATTGTCTTTGAGACCAGGAACACGGATACGGTCTGCGGCCTGGTTAGTGCGGGCATGGGCGTTGGATTCATTCCGGAGACTATTTCCCGTGCCCAGAGCGAGCAATGCCGTGCCGTGTTCTATCGCATCCGCGAAATGAAGGCTAACCGAAAGATGGTGGCGGCATACTATCATGCTGAAAGTCTCTCGCACTCGGCGCTGGAATTCATCCGTATTGCACACGATATTTTTGGCTAAAATGCCGAATTGCCCCGGAGTACTTTTGAGTGAATTTCAATAGATTCCATAACCAGCCCCTGTCAAACATCCTGGCTATGTGTCCCTCGATTGGGGGAACCCCATTCAGTTCCGATGCTATGTGCCCGGCATCCGAGACTGAAAAAGGATTTCTGGTTCCATACCGTCTGCTTCTCTTTTCCGGACAATGGCGTTTACCCCGATGACCCTTTCCCCAATTTGATCACGGACATTTTATCTCCGTGAATGATGAAGCGGCACCTGGGGCCTAACCCGGGTGCCGCTATTTCACTTTTCCCCCCAGGGTGATGTAAGATAGCGGCCCTTGGGGCTCTAAGGCTCCAGGGGCCGCTATTCGTTCAGATGCAGAAGCAGGCGTACAGGGGGACTGATTTCAGCCCGTTCTCCAGACCAAAATTTTTAGTGGACAGCCGGATGGACTGCTCCGGGTGAAAAGCCTTTTGATAGACCGCCATGCTTTTGGCCCGGGTGTGTTCGCCGGCCTTGACCTCAATGGGGAGGATGGCACCCTCCCGCTGGATCAGGAAGTCGATCTCATATCCGCCCCGCTCCGCTGTCCAGTAGTAGCTGGTATAGCCGCTGGCGGTGAGCTGGGTACACACGTAGTTCTCTGTCATCCCGCCCTTGAAGTCATCCAGCTCGTGAGTAGGATACAGAATATCCTCCGGGACGATCTCCTTCTTGGCGCACAGCAGTCCCACGTCGGAGACATAGGTCTTGAAGGCGTCAATATCCCGGTAGTTCTCCAGGGGCTTCTTGACCTGCTCCACCCGGTAGATGCGGGTGACGATCCCCGAGAGGACCAGCCACTCAATGGCGTTTTCAAACTCGGAAGCCCGTCCGCCCTTCTTGACCAGCTTGTACTGGAAACGGATGTTCTTCTTGGAGAGCTGGACGGGGATATTGTCATAAACCAGCCGGGCCTTCTTGGTTTCGTTCTCCTTGTTGTACTTACTCATGTCGTTGAGGTAGGCCGCCAAAAGGGTGTCCTGGATATGCCGGACCAGGACATAGTCGCGGGTCTCGATGAATTTGCTGACGCAGTCCGGCATACCGCCTACCAGCAGATATTGCCGGTAGTAGTTCAGCGCCGTCTCGTGGAGGACTGCGGGCATGGGGGCATCCTGGGTAAAACAGTCCCGGATCTGTCCCACCAGCTCCTCCTCACCGCAGGCCAGCAGGAACTCTTCCAGATCCATGGGATACAGGGTTTTCATATCCACCTTACCCACAGGGAAGGAGAACTTCTGCCGGTTGACCGCCACCCCCAGAAGACTGCCGCAGGCGATGATATGATAGGCAGGAGCCAGCTCACAGAAGTATTTCAGGCTGGTCAGAGCCCGCTCGCAGAGCTGCACCTCGTCAAAGATCACCAGGGTCTTCTCCGTCACGATGCTTTGCCCCGCCAACCGGGAGAGGAGCGGAACCAGGTAGGAGGGTTCCAGGCTCTCGTCAAAGGCGCTGGCCAGGCCGGGGTTGGTCTCAAAATTGAAGTAGGCTACGTTCTCGTAGCGAGCCTTTCCAAACTCCAGAAGAGCATAGGTCTTGCCCACCTGCCGCGCCCCCTGTAAAATCAATGGCCGGCGGTAGGGGCTCTTTTTCCAATCCAGAAGATATTGGGTGATCTTTCGGTACATCATCACACCCCCGGTGTGGAGTTCAAGAAAATTATAGCGCATTTTAATGTATAAAACAAGTCGAAATTTACATCGGATGATAAAATCAGAGGGAGTTCTGCATCATTACGCAGAACGCCCTTTATCCGGTCAGAAGTCTAAGCTCAGGGGTAGGAGCATTATTTCCAACGACAAAATTGAATCGTCGGAGGTAGCATTGAAAGGCTTGTGTTGTTACACACAGAAAAACCGCCGTACAGGTTTCCCCATACAGCGGCAGACGGTTTATTTGCCGAACAAGTCGCTGTGCGACCCGGTACGGGCCAGCGTCAGAACCAGCACATCATCTTCGATACGGTAAATGAGCAGCCAGTCTGGGAGAATGTGACATTCCCGATGGCCCACCCAATCGCCGGACAGATCGTGATCGCGGTTCTTCTCCGGCAGCGGTTCACCCATCGCCAGCAGCGCCACGACCTGCTCCAGCAGTTCGATTTTCAGGCCGCGCTTGATTGCCCGTTTGTAGTCCTTCTTAAAGCCGGTTGTGTACTTGACGGTGTACTTTGTTTTCCTCATTTTTTCAGGTCGGCAAACAACTCGTCAAGGTCATGGTAGCCCTTTACAGACGGATCTTTTGCAATCCTTTCCGCTTCCAGCATGGCAGCAATCGTTTCCTTGTTGGGC
>ERZ1643247.2073-NODE-2073-length-16662-cov-31.341242_pt1 | contig 16662 bp, 28 predicted proteins | sample MGYA00579264_ERZ1643247 | MGnify/ENA primary metagenome ERZ1643247 (study PRJEB29033, sample SAMEA4952262) | chicken gut metagenome | biome: Broiler Chicken; feature: Gastrointestinal Tract; material: Caecum | place: Ireland | collected 2018 | study: Broiler... | reverse complement strand
TCCCCGTCTTTGCGATCCCGAACGGCGGGTCGCGGGACAGGCGTGAGGCTGCGCGGCTGACGGCGCAGGGCGTCAAGCCGGGCGTGCCCGATCTGTTCATCCCGCGGGCGGCGGGCAGGTTCCACGGCCTGTTCATCGAGATGAAGCGGGAGAAGGGCGGAAAGATCAGCCCGCATCAAGCGGAATGGATCGCGCTGCTGCGCCGCGAGGGGTACGCAGCCTATGCCTGCCCGGGGTTTGACAACGCGCGGATGGTGATCGAAAAATATCTGGCGGGGAGGCTGGAATGCGGAAACTGTACTACATAAACGGCGTGCGGGTCAAGCCGGAGATCTTTGCCGCGCGGCTGCACGACTGTTGTCGCCCGGTGGCGTCGGAGGATGTGCGGGCTGCGGAAGCGGCGGCCGCCTTCCGTGTCGCCGAGCTGATGAAGAAGATGCTCGGCGGCTGGACGTACACTTGTCTGCGAGCGTTCTGCAGCCGGGCGGACGTATTCGAGATCCGCTTTGCGAACACGGGCGAAGAAAAAGGCATAAAGGATTAAAAAATCATTTTGCAATCGAATGCAAAAAAGGAGGAAGGGATGACATACGGAGAGGGGACGCGGGAAGTGAAGATCCTTGTCCCGGTGCCGATGGGCTGCTTCGGCTATGTGCTGGACCGCCGCTGCGTGGACGGGAAATTCTATGCGCGTCGCGTCACGGTGACGGGGTATTTCATTGTTGCAGACGGGACGGTCGAAGCGCGGGTACTGGCGGAGACAGGCAAGATCCAATGGTTCAAAGTGGGGCAGGTTTTCCCGTCCCGCTGGGAGGCGGAGTCAAAGATCCCGCAATATGAACAGATGTTCGGAGGGGCGGACGATGCCGCTGAAATTGTTTAAGGCAGGGGCGGCGGCGGACGCGGAGCAGACGGCGGCAGATCTTGTATCTTTGCAGCTGCTGCCGCCGGGGTTGATGAAGGTCAAATTTCGAGACGTCTGCAGAAAATACGGGCGATCGTTTGTTGCGCATGTGTATGCAGACATGGTCCTTCGTACGGGCGGCGGAGATATCGATCTGGTTGTGTGGGACTGGGCGTCTGATTTCGGAACGGAACAAGGGAAACATGGCGCCATTTTGCGGGCGGCGGAGGCGCTGCCGATGAACACGGCGGACGGGATCTGCGACGTCGTGCGAACCTGTTGTATCAAATATCTGAGCGTCCGCGCGGAAAGGGCGGAGCGTGCGGAAGAAAAACTCTGGGAGGCAAAGGAAATATGAGCGAAGAAAAGACGGATGTGCGCCAGGCGTACATCGACAACGCGATCTATGAATACCGCGAAGCGCAGGCCGCGCTGGGAAAGGTGTGCAAGGACAACGCGCTTGCCGCGGCGATCGTGACGGATATCTATCCGGAGCGGATCAGCATCATCCCGGACGGGCAGCAGATGAATCTGTTCGACGCCATCGATGAAAACGGCGAGATCGGAAGCGTGGAGATGATCATGGGTGCGCGGACGGTGGTCAGCGCGGACATGAAACGCGCGATCCCGGCGGACGTGCTGAAAAAGTTGATCCGCAAGGCGGAAGCCGTTTTCGACAAATACCTGCGCGCATTCCGCGCGGTGACAGGCGGGACGGCCGAGACGAAGGTCGAGGCGGAGATCCGCAAGGCGCTGCAAGGATGAAAAAGCCCGGCGGGGATCCCGTCGGGCATACCTATAGGCAGAAAAACGCGGCTGAAAACGCCGCTTTTCGGGCTCGTAATCGATATTAAATTAACGACCACGCGAGGGGAAAAATGCGGTGCGTTTATCGGGAAAAGACCTACGTCTGCGGGGACTACAAGGAAGTGTACATCTACCCTTGTTTTGCGGATTGCGTAAGGAAAGGGAAGCGGAAGCCGAAGGCCAAACCGACGCCGGCGGCGCAGAAGCGGGTGAATCGGCGGGCGAAGGAAAACAATCTGATCCGCCTGCTCAACGCGAACTTCACGGCAAAGGACCTTGCTTTCGACCTGACCTATCGCAGGGGCGAGCAGCCGGAGACAGACGAGCAGGCGAAGAAGGATGTGCAGAACTTCCTGCGCCGGTTGAAGCGACACCGCAGGGCGGCGGGTCTGCCCGAACTGAAATACATAGCCGTCACCGAACGGGGCAGCCGCGGCGGGCGGTATCATCATCACCTCGTGATCAACGGCGGCGTCGATCTGTCCGATCTGGCCGCCATCTGGGGGAAGGGATACACGAAGGCAGCGCCGTTGCAGTTTGACGAAACGGGACTGGTCGCCAAGGGCAAGTACATGACGAAGCAGTCGTTGTATTTTAGATCCTTCAACGCGTCGAAGAACCTGATCCACCCGCAGCCGACCTGCCGTGACGGGCGGCTGTCCAAGCGGAAGATCCGCGAGATGTTTGAAACGCCGGACGACCGCGCCGCCGTCGAGAAGATGTACGAAGGCTATCGCCTGGCGGAAGCGTCCGAGTTTTACAACGACGTGAACGGCGGCTATTACATGGAATTGCGCCTGTATAAAAAATCTGCACCAAAAAAAGGAGGAAAGAACCATGCAAAAAGGCTATGAGCGCCTGACCGAGCCGGGCGGGATGAAGTACAACCGACGGTTGAAGCAGGGCATTACCAAGTGGGAGGCGACCCAACGCCTTGCCGAGCTGGAGGATCTGCTGGAACAGCGGGCGGCAGAGATGAAGGCGTCCAACCTGTCGCCGGGGCAGTTGGTAGCGTTGGAAGAGTGCTTTGCCGCGGGAGGAGAGAGATGAGGAAAATTATTTACATATCTGGCCCGATTTCGGGGGTCAAAGATTTTCACAAAAACTTTGCTGAGGCAGAAGAAAAGTTGCAGAAAAGGGGATGCAACGTTATAAACCAGGCGCGACTGAATGACATTTTTCCGGAAGCGCTGCCCTATGGAGCCTATATGCAGGCGTGCCTGGCACTGCTGCCGTATGCGGATGCGATCTATCTGCTGAAGGGCTGGGAGAAATCTGCCGGCGCGCAGATGGAATTGAAGATCGCGCAAAGTCTCGGCTTGCTGATTTATGAAGAAGAATTTGAGGAGTTGATGGGATGAGCACGAAAAGAGAGACGATCCAAAAGATCGTTGAAAACGCAAAGAGGGCGCGTTCGTCTGGCAAAAAGTATACGGCGGAGATCACGATCTCGCTGGACGCACAGGCCGTCCGCATGCTGATGGTGCAGACGGGTGCGCAAACAAAGGACGAAGTGCAGACGCTGCTATCCGTCGCAATGCGCAGAGCGTTGAGCGGAGGCTTAGAAAACCACGGCAAGATCCACGTCGAGGTGATGGAAAATGAATGAGCGTTTGGTCGATTTACTGGTCGAGTTTGATGAAATGGGCCTTGCGCCGACGATCCCGTGCGAGGACATTGAAGGAGCGGCCAAAGCGTGGCGCGAGAAGCTGATCAAAGAAATCGAGGCGCTCGAAGCAGAAAACGCCGCCATACGCGCAGCAGCCGAATACATGATTAAGGAAAGCGGGACAGATTGCTGTGCTCGTTGCCTCTTTGCCGAGAATGCGACGGAAGAAAACGACTACGACTGCGGTCACAGCGGAGAATGCCTCGAGGGGATGATCCGTTTTGCAAAGAGAAGCAGGGGCGGCGGCAATGGATAAGGATGTGTTTGCCGTCGAAAAGAACATCCGCGGGGCGTGGGTAATTTACGGCGCTTTAGGGGTGCGACAATACTATGGATATACCAAATGCAATCGATTGCAAAATATCGGAAGGAATGCCGCGAGAAGATCGTGGAGGAACAAAAGAAGTGAAAGGATCGTATCGCATCCGTTTCCATTTTGTGGGCGGGAGTAAAACGGATCAATGTTTCGCGACAGAAGAAGAGAGGGATACATGTTTTGAAGTGAGACTTGATCAGTTGGTGAAGGGCGAAGAGAAATGGCTGGTGCTGGATACAAAGGCGGTCAAAACCTTGAAACTGACGCACATCGAAAAAATTGATAAACCGGAGGGCGGCGGGAAAAGCTAAGGCAATGCCAAGTCAATGCAAAGACAATCAGAAGATCATACATCAGCGCAGCGCGGTGCGCGACCTCCGATAATGATAAGTATTTCAACATGGCACGGCTGCCGCGCCGGCCGTGCTTCCCCAAAGGAGGGCGGCGGATGACGTACAAGGAAATGAAGGCAAAATTGGAAGCGATCGGCGCCAAGCGCCGTCTGCTGGGTAGCATCGAGCGGCAGCTGGCGGAAGCGCGGGCGGAGGCCGATTGCCTGCGGGGCGGTGGGCAAGGTGTGCGCGTCAGCGGTGGGGTCAAAGAACCGGCCGCACAGCGATATGTGGAGCGCGTCGATCGGTTGGAATGCCGCCGCACAGAACTATTGGCCGACCTGACAGTGGAGGAGGCGGACGTGGAGATGCTCCTCCGAGAGCTTGATCCGGTCGAGGAAGCGATCATCCGGGCGCGGTATCTGGCAGGGAAAAGATGGCGTACAGTGCAGCGGGAAGTGGGGTACGAACGAGCCCAACCGTTCCGAATCGCCCGCCGCGCCGTCAGTAAATTGGCAAAATTGTACCAAAACCCGCAAAGATGATACTAAATGATACTTTTTTTGTGATATAATGGTATCATCAAAAAATATTCACAACATCATTTTTCCCCCTATGTAAAGCAAAGGGCGTCTGCGATTGCAGGCGCCTTTTGCGTGGGAAAGTGATTATGCTTGCCGCTGTTCCAGTTCGCGGACGGCCCAACGCAAGAACTCCGCCTTGCCCATGCCGGCCGCCTCGATCACATCGCAGAAGTGTTTATATTCCTCTGGCAACAGATTGACGGCAAACTGTACATATTTCCCTTTGGTCTTTGCGGCATACCGTTTATCGGCAGCCTTTTGTGCTTCGCTTCTGGGCATGGGGGAACCTCCTAAAAAAGATCATTTGCTTGGACATATTGAACAAGCGATTCAAAATTCTGGCACAGCTCTTTCGGAACATTGATGGAAAGGGCAACACCGGAGACGTTACGGGATACTGTCCAGGACTTTTTGTTCTCTTTGACGGAAAAAGTTTTTTCTCCCTTTGTGATTGTCATAATACTGACCTCCTGATTTTCAAAAATTTATTGACAATGCCGGCATGGTATGCTAAAATAGGTCTTACGAAGGGGCGGCGGCTCCGCCCCTTCTGCCTATCGGCGATTATTTATCGTCGACCTTAGGTGCCTTGCTGGGCTTCGGCTTTTTTAAGACGATTGAAACTCTGACGCTTTCGACTGCTTTCTGATTTTCAATCGCCTTTGCCAAGTCTTGCAAGGCTTTTTTGATGTCATCCATCGGCTTCACCTCCTTCGTTTTTTGTACTTATATTATATCATATTCAATATGATATGTCAAATAAAACAGAGGGTAAAAAGAAAAAAAAGAAAAGATATTTTGAACCGTCGAGCACGAAGCCCGGCGGTTTTTTCATGCCCAAAATAGGAGGAGGCGGCTATGTTCACTCTAAGGGTAGAAACACCGAATCTTGACAAGACGATCAAAAGCCTAAATCTCAACGACAAGGCGGTCGCAAACGCCGTCAAGAAGTCGATCCGAAAAGGAACAAAGGATGCCCCGAAGCTGGTCGTCAACGCGATCACAGCGGTCTATGGGATCGGCAAGAGGGATCCCGAGCTGGTAGAGGCGACCAACGGCGCAAAAGAGTCGGGGAAAAGGTTCAACAAAAAGAGCAGGATCCTCGTGCACGGCTCGCTTGTGGGCGGGATACAGCTTTTATATGAAGGGAGACGGTTGACTCCGACGCACTTCAAAATGCGGTGGAAGCAAAAAGAGGATGGGCGATACGACATCCGCGCAACGTTTATCAAAGGCCATCGGAAGAAGCTGTCGGATAAGAAATATGGTACGCCGCTCTTTATGGCGCCGCAGCAGACGGGCGTCATGTTGCCGTGGCAGCGAAAAGGGAAAAAGCGGCTGCCCGTATATGCGATAAAGACAATCGGTATTCCGCAGATGGTCGAGAACGAGACCGTGCGTGCGGACTATGAGCCGAAGATCGACGCCATGATTACAAAAATTGTACAAGAAAATGTAGACGCGATCCTGCCGAAGAGCCAAACGCTTGGCGCAGATGCTGGATAAATGAAAATGTTAAACTATAACAATTTGCAGGTACTGTGATGAAAAAAATTAACATGCGGCGCTGTCGAGCTTGAAAACCGCATAGTTTTTGAGTTGAAAAATTGGGGAATTTCGTTACGCAAAGAAAGGAGGTACAGATGCGCGCGCGCGAAAATGCGAAATCGCCGTTGCGCGTGAATGCGCAGACGGTGGCGCAGGTGTTCGGGTTGACAGTTCGCCGTATTCAGCAGCTGACACAGGACGGTATATTGGTTACGGAGGCAGACGGAAAGCGCCGTGCGTATGATCTTCCGGACACAGTTCAGCGGTATATCCGCTATGTGTCCGAGCGTCTAAGCGCAAAAAGCGGCATAGGGGCGGCGGAAATTGAGCGCCGCAAAGCATTGGCGGAAGCGGAGCTCAAAGAAGCAAAAGCCGAGATCGCATCGCTCGACTTGAAAGAGCTGTGGGGACAAATGCATCGCAGCGAAGACGTCGAGCAAAAGACCATGGAGCTGGTTTACGCAATCCGTGCCATGTTGCAGGCGCTGCCAGGGCGCCTTGCTATGGACTTGGCCGCAATAACGAAGCCGGCGGAGGTATCTGAAAGGCTGAAGACGGAGATCAATCATGTCCTATCGCAGCTCTCAAACTATGAATATGACGCAGAAGCATACAAAGAGTGCGTCCGTGAGCGGCAAGGCCGGGAAGGTGGAGAAGATCCGGCGGACGATGGAGGCGACGGCGGCGAGCAGACTTGACGCCTTATTCGCGTCGATCGTCAAACACTTCGCACCGCCGGAAGATATTTCTGTTTCCGAATGGGCGGACAAATATCGCGTGTTGTCTACGGAAAACGCGGCAGAGGCAGGGCAATGGCGCACGGCACGAACGCCATACCTCGAAGAGCCGATGCGCGCTTTTACGGATCCGCGCGTTTCTAATATCGTGATGGTTGCAGCCTCCCAGGTGGGGAAAACCGAGTTCATGCTGAATTGTATCGGCTATGCAATCGATCAGGATCCGGCATCGACAATGCTGATCTTGCCGACGGTAGACGATGGGCGCAAATTTTCACGCTTGCGTATAGCGACGATGATCCGCGATTGCAAGCGTTTGAGGGAGAAAGTATCGGAAGTTAAGGCGCGAGACAGCGCCAATACGATGCTGCAAAAGTCTTTTCCCGGCGGGATGTTGACAATAACGGGTTCCAACAGTGCGAGCGCGCTTGCATCGATTCCTGCCCGGTACATATTCGGCGACGAGCGCGACCGCTGGGCGATCAGTGCCGGGACAGAGGGCGACCCGTGGGGATTGGCACAGGCACGGCAAGCGACGTTTTACAACCGCAAGGCGGTGGAGGTATCGACGCCGACAGTGAAAGGGCGGAGCAATATTGCAGATTCATACGCGCGCGGGACGCAGGAGCGGTGGTGCCATCAGTGCCCGGAATGCGGGGAATGGCACGAGATTCGGTTCGACCATATCAAATTTGAGTTTACAACGAAGGTCGTCAACGGCAAGAAGGAATATACGGTGACGTCGCTGCATTGGGTTTGCCCGGGCTGCGGTTCGCTGGTCACCGAGGCAAAGATGCGCGGCCAGCCTGCGCGCTGGATCGCCGGGAATCCGGACGCGATCGAATCCGGCGTCCGTTCCTTTTGGCTGACGGCATTTGCGTCGCCGTGGATGCCTTGGAAGACGATCGTGCTGCGCTTCCTCGAGTCGCGCAACGACCCGTTAAAGCTGCAGGTCGTGTTCAATACGCTGCTCGGCGAACTGTGGGAGGACCGCGGAGAACTGGCAGATGAAGAGACGATGCTTGCTCGCCGCGAGGAATACGATGCGGAGCTTCCGGAGGGCGTTTTGGCGCTGACGTGCGGTGTCGACACGCAGGACAACCGCCTCGAATATGAGGTGGTCGGGCACGGCAAGTTTGACGAGACGTGGGGCATCCACCGCGGCTTCATCATGGGTGAACCATCCTCTGCGGAAGTTTGGCAAAAGCTGGACGCAGTGATCGATCATGTCTATACGTTCAAAAACGGCAAAGGTTTGAGGATCCTTTGTACCTGCGTCGATAGCGGCGGCCACTACACGCAGGATGTGTACGAAGCGTGCCGAGCCCGCCTGAACAAGCGTGTCGTCGCCATCAAGGGCAAGGGCGGGCAGGACGTTCCCTTCATTCAGCCGCCGACGCAGGTGGCGATTCGAGACAGCAAGCGCATCAAATGCTGGCTTTACACGATTGGCGTCGATGCCGGCAAGAGTCGGATCATGTCCCGGCTGAAGGTACAGGAAAAGGGCGCGGGTTACACGCATTTTCCGCGCGGCGACCAAGGCTATGATGCGGCATTCTTCGCAGGGCTGTTATCCGAAAAGATGGTGCTGACGCGCACATCGCGCGGGGACGTCTGGCGGTGGGAAAAATTGCCGGGTCATCGCCGAAACGAGGCGTTAGACTGCCGGAACTATGCGCTGGCGGCGATGCAGATCGCCAGTCCGGATCTGGATGCGGTCGAACGTCGATTGCGCGGGTTGGACGAACCGCAGCGGGCGGCGGCTGTGATGCAGCAAGCGCCGAAGCAGCCTTCGCGCGTCCAGAGGAACCGTTTGCTTGACGGCGACGAATGGTAAAGGAGAAGTATATGCCATATCAATGCTGCCCCGGTAAGGGGCGAGAAGAAATACAGAAAGAGCTGGCGGCATTGCGGGAACGTCTTGCAGCCTATCGGACCCGCGAACTGGAGATCCTGAACGGCGGGGTGCAGAGCTATGGGATCGGCAGTCGGAACGTGTCGCGCTATGGGTTAGATATAGGCGCGATCCGCGACGCGATCAAAGATCTGGAGCAGCAGATCGCCGAGCTGGAGTCGCTGCTTTGCGGCGGCAACGTGCGCAGAGCCGTCGGCGTCATCATTCGCGACTGGTAAAGAGGTGGGCATGGAACAGAAAGAAAATCGACGTCTTGCGCCGTTCGGCAGGGACGATCGGCAATTATTGGCAAAAGGTTACAGTGACGCAGGGGCAAGCTATGCGCGCCGCGCGCTGAAGGGATTTGTCGCGCGGAGCGGCTCCCCGCAGGAAGATATCGACGTAAACAACTACACGCTGCGGCAACGTGCCCGCATGCTGTATATGTCGGCTCCTATTGCAACGTCGGCGATCAAGACGAACCGCACCAACGTTATCGGTCGCGGATTGTGGCTGAAGAGCGTCATCAACCGAGAAACGCTCGGTCTGACGCAAGAGTCGGCGCGCGCATGGCAGCGCCGAACGGAAGAAGAGTTTCGGCTGTGGGCGGCGGATAAGCGCAGCTGCGACGCGCTCGGCATCAGCAATTTCTATGCATCGCAAGGCGTTGCCTTTGCCGCGCAGCTATTATCCGGCGATGTTTTCGTGTTGCTTCGTCATATAAAACCGACGCTGCAGCGCCCGTACGGGCTTCGCTTTCAGATCATCGAGGCAGACTTGATATCAACACCAATGGCAGCAACGGGCGTCTACAATGCGGGGATGAATTTCACACGCGGTACGAATCCGGACAATGGCAACCCGATCTTTGACGGCGTCGAGACGGACAAGGATACGGGTGAGATCGTGGCCTATTATATTGCCAGCCAGTATCCGTACGAATGGACGGGCGCTACGAAAGAATGGACGCGCGTCGAGGCGTACAGCCAAAAAACGGGCTTGCCGAACATTTTGCACATCATGGATCCCGAGCGGCCGCAGCAATACCGTGGCGTGACGTATTTGGCGCAGGTTATCGAACCGTTGTTGCAAGTCCGGCGTTACAGTGAAAGCGAACTGACGGCGGCGATCGTCGAATCGTTTTTCACGGCATTTATCAAGACAGAAGCGAATCCGACGGATATGCCGTTCAATACCGTCGGCGGATCGCCGGGCGATCCGCCGGTCGCGATGCAGCCAAACGAATATGAAATGGGACCGGGGACGGTCAACGTGTTAAAGCCGGGCGAGGATGTTGAATTTGGCGATCCGAAGCGTCCCGCAGGCGGGTTTGCGGCGTTCGTTGACGCCGTATGCAAGCAAATCGGTGCGGCATTAGAAATCCCACAGGACTTGCTTTTGAAAGCATTCAACGCGTCCTACAGCGCGAGCCGAGCGGCGTTGCTGGAAGCATGGAAGTCGTTCAAGATGCGGCGCGAGTGGTTTATCGATGACTTCTGCAAGCCGATCTATGAACTTTGGCTATACGAAGCCGTCGCGCGCGGGCGGGTGCCGGCGCCCGGATTTTTCGGGGATGCTCGGATCCGTGCCGCGTGGGCGCGGTCGGAGTGGACGGGCCCGTCGCAGGGACAGCTGGATCCGGTCAAAGAAATACAGGCGGAGCAGCTCGCCTGCGAGAACGGGTTCAGCACGCGCACGGCTTCGGCGATCCGATTGAACGGAAGTAGCTTCGAGGCGAACGCCGAGCAGCTGAAAACAGAGAATGCGCTGTTAAGCGATGACGCGGCGGGCGGCGGACAACAGCCGCGAGCATCTGCCCGCGAACAGGAAGCGGCGGCGGGCATGGATGCTTTGACGGCGGCATTGTTGCCGCATATACAAAAATTTTTGAAAAAGGAGGGCAAAAATGCAGAAGAGTAAACAGACATTGCCGACGTCGGATGTGCCGAAGTTCTGGAATGTCATCACCGCGGAGGACGCGGACAGCGCCGAGATCACGATGTACGGCGACATTGTCAGCCGTCGTCCGCGCAACTGGTGGACGGGCGAGGAGATCGACGGACAATTCATCACGCCGGAAGAATTCGCGGAGGATCTCGAACGCATCAAGGGCAAATCGCAGATCACGATCAAGATCAACAGCTCCGGAGGCGAGGTGTACACGGCTATCGCCATACACAACGCGCTGCGCGCGCTGGCGGGGCACAAGACGGTCGTCGTCGAGGGGATCGCCGCGAGCGCGGCGTCAGTGATCATGTGCGCGGGCGACGAGGTACAGGTCTATCCGGGCAGCATCGTCATGATCCACGGCGTGCGGAGCTGGTTCGATGAATCCATGACGCTGCCGGAAGTGCGCAAGGCGGCCAAGATGATGGACGCGACGGAGAAGGCGATGGCGGCGATCTATGCGACAAAGACGGGCCTGACAGAAGAAGAGCTGCGCAAGCTGATGTTCGCCGAGACATGGATGACCGGGCAGCAGGCGATCGAACGTAAGTTCGCCGATACGCTGATCGACGGCGCGCCGGTGCAGGCAGCGCTGAGCGCAGATAAACACGTGTTGCTCGTGGCGGGGATCCGTCACGATATCCGGGATTGCAGAAATATCCCGAACAATATTCCCATTGATTCCGCAGCCGCACCTGTCACGGCCGGATATACAAAAAACAAAGAGGAGGTAATCCAAATGACGGAAAAGGAACTGCGCGAGCAGTACGCCGAGATCGTGGCAGAGATCGAAACGGCGGCGGCGGCGCGCGCAACGGCAAAAGCGGCGGCGGACGAACGCGCCCGCATCCGCGACATCGAAGCGATCGAAGGACAGATCGCGGACAAGGAGCTGGTGAACAATGCGAAGTACGGCGAGAAGACGCAGACGGCGGAGCAGCTGGCGTTGGCAGCGATGAAGGCACAGGCTGCCATGGGCGCTGCAATGATCGGCCAAATGGAAAAAGACGACAAGGAGTCCGGCGCAAGCAAGGTGAAAGTCCCTGCCAACGGCGGGAATGCCGATAACGGCGATGCGGCAAAGGCCGCGTTGGAAGGCGGGCTTGCCGCTTACAAGAAAATGAAAGGGAGGGCGTAACATGAACTTGTATGAAAATTTCCCGGAGTTCGAGTATGACAGTGAACTCCTTGCCGGCACAACGCCTGCTCCGCTCGCAGCGACCGTGACCATCGCGGCGGCGAGCGCGGAGACGACCTACAAGCGCGGTACGATTCTTGGACTGAATGCGGCCGGGAAGATGATCCCGTTCGGGTCTGATGTGTCCGCGGGCAATATCACGGCAAAGGCAAACATGATTTTGGCAGACGACACGGTGGTGGGTACGTCCGATGTCGTTGCAGTAGCTTATAAGGCCGGGTATTTCAACCGCAACAAGTTGATCGTATCCGGGGGCTATACGATGAAGGCGGAAGACGAAGAGGAGCTGCGCAAGTGTGGCATCGTCCTCGCGGACGCAATCATCGACTGAGAAAAAAGGAGGAGCATCTAAAATGCTGGATATTTACAAGACCCATTATCTTTTGATGGCGGTTCGCGAACTGGTACCCGCTGCGCGCTTCCTGCGCGACCGCTATTTCCCGACCAATGACGTCACCGACATCTTCGCGACGACTGACGTCATCGTCGAATACAAGGACGGCGACAAAAAGCTGGCGCCGTTCGTCGTGCCGCGCAAGGGCGGCGTGGCAGTCACCCGCCGCGGCTATAGCGCGAAACGCTATGAACCGGCATTCATCGCGCCCAAGCGCGAGCTGACCATCGACGATCTGATGCGCAAAGGCTTCGGCGAATCGATGTTCTCCAGCCTGACGCCGGAAGCGCGCCAGACGGCGTTGCTGATGTCCGACTTCGACGAATTGGACGCCATGATCTCCCGCCGCGAGGAGGCGATGGCGGCCGAAACGCTGCTGACCAACGCCTGCGTGATGAATCATATCGCGGACAAGGACGATCTGCCTGTCGAGATGCAGATCCAGTTCTACGAAGACACGAACGAAGCACAGTACACCCCCGCGACCGAGTGGGACGCAACGGGCGCCAAGATCATCGACGACATCGCCGCCGCGGCGCGCATGTTGAAATCGCGCGGCCTGCCCGCGACCGATCTGATCGTCTCCGCCGGCGTCGGCTCGGCGATCCTCGCGGACGAAACGATTCTGAAACTGCTCGGCATCCGCCGCGCGGATCTTGGCACGATCGCGCCGAACAGTCTGCCGAACGGCGCATCCTATATCGGCCGCATCAACACGGTCGCGGGTCCGATCGACATCTTCCAGTATGACGAGACATACGAAGCGGACGACGGCACGGATACGCCGTACATCGCGGAAGGCAAGGCAATCCTGACGGCGCCCGGCTGCGGCCGCACCGTTTACGGCGCGGTCTCGCAGCTGGAAGAATACGATCGTGTCATGCACACCTACGCGGGGCGCCGCGTCCCGAAATATGTCGGGGACGCGAAAGCGGACATCCGCGAACTGTTCCTGCGCTCGCGTCCGCTGATGATCCCCAACCATAAAAACGCGTGGATCACCATTAACGCGATCACGGCAGATTAAAATCCGAGGAGGAAAGGACATGATCAGGATCATCAAGGGCAGCTACGGAATGCGCGTCGGCGAAGTGATCAAACCGGTCAAGGCGGGGCAGTGCTGCGAATTGTCGGCGGCGGAGGAGGCGCGCCTTGTCCGCATCGGCGTTGCCGAGGCGGTCGAAGTCGTCAAGGCAGAGCCGGAGGCAAAGGATCTCGAGGAACGGGCGGCGGCAAAGCAGAATGTCAAATCTGCGCCGAAGGCGGCAGCAAAGTCGAAGGCAAAGCCTGCACCAAGGGCGGCGGCAAAGCCGAAGGCATCCGCCGAGCAGGCGGAGTCGGAAGCTGGCCCGCTGCCCGACATGCAGGGCGCGGACGCGGTGGTCGGATGAGCAGCCCGTTCCGCGAGATGGTCAAGGTTGACCGTGACGCCGTGTTTCTGAATCCGGAAGAATTTGGCGATCCGCATACCATTGACGGCCGCCAGGTCATGGCGGTCGTCGATGAGCCGCAGACGGCCAAATCGGGGATGTCGGCGGCCGCATTGGCGGGGGCAGAAGTCATCGTGTTTGCAAAAAACGAAGACTTGCCCGCGCCGCGTGCGGAGGGCGATACGCTGAACGTGGACGGGCGCATGTTTATTGTCGTTTCTTGGCGCGTCGATTGCGGCATGGCGGAAATTGCGCTGCGGCAGAACATATCCAGATAGGGAGGCGCGCATGACGACGGTATTGGCGATCGAGGCGGTCGCAAACTGGTTGAATGAAAGGGTGTGCCACAAACTGCTGTTCAAACGTGCGAACGACCTGCATCAGGACGACAGCTATCCGTTCGAAGAAGTGCATCCAAAGGCGTATGCGATGTTCTATCCGGACGGTATGATGCCGGAAGAAGAAAAGGGCAGGCCGTTCATTCTGGTCACGCCGGCAAAAGGGAACCGCAAAGTCATTCCAAAAACGGACCGCATGTCCGTGCAGTTGACGTTCCGGACATGGAACCCTGGCACGCACAAAGAAGAAAGTGCAGAAGGGACGACGTATCGAAAGAATACGGACGGCTGGAAGGATGTGTGGAACTTGCTGGACTGGACGCTGCGCGAGATCGAAAACGTGCAATATTTGAACGGCTTGCGGTTTGTCGCGTCCGAGGGTGTGGAATACGGGCCGATGGTCAAAGACGGGCAATTCGTAGATGAATACCCGTACTTTTCGGCGTATGCAACGATCACGGTCGAACGGCCGATCGTGCGGACGGAAGAACCGTTCGCGGAAATGTTATAAAAACTGGAGGAAACCATGTACAAATACGGCGTATACGGCCAGATCGGCGCAGATATCATCCAAGGGGTGGAACGCGCGTCGACCGTGGCCGTCTATTTCGGAACGGCGCCGGTCAACCTGCTGCAAGATTACAGCGGGAAGGTCAATACGCCGATCCGGATTTCGAATATGAACGAGGCGCGCAGCCTGCTCGGCGGGCAGTTCTCTGCGTCCGAAAAGTGGAGCAAATACACGCTTTGCGAAGCGATCGAAGCGCATTTCAACAACCGCATCGGCAACGTCGGCCCGATCTATGTGATAAACGTGCTTGACCCGGCCACGATGCAGGGGACGGAGGTGTCGACGCAGCTGACGTTCGCCAACAAGAAGGCGACAATCACGGCGGACGACATCATTCTTTCGACCTTCGCGATCGATGGCAAGACGTTGGGCACGGATTATACGCTGTCCTACAATACGGACAGCGGCGTGCTGACGATCACGGACATCGGCACGACGCCGATGACGACCATCCAGGCGTCCTATACGCCCATCGACTTCGAAGATATCACGGCTGAAACGGTCATCGGCGGGAAGGACACGAGTGGGGCGACAAAGGGTATCGCGGCAATCGGACAGGTGTACCAGAAATATAACGCCGTTCCGACGTACCTCGCCGCGCCCGGTTGGACGGAGACGCCTGCGGTCTACAACGCGCTGGTCGACGCGTCGCAGCTGATCAACGACCACTGGTACGCGTTCGTCTTCGCGGACATCCCGGTGACGGCGGACACCATCGAAGAGGCGATCGAGTGGAAGTCGACGAACGGTTATACGTCCGGTGCGTCCAAGGTATTCTGGCCGAAGGCCACGGACAACGGTACGATCTACCATCTCTCGACGCTCGCGCTTGTCGAGAAGATGCGCGTCGACATCTCGCACAACAGCATCCCGTTTGAAACGTGTGCGAACAAGCCAGTCCCAGCCTCGGGGCTGTATATCAGCGCCGAGTCTGCGATTGTTGGTTACGAACGCCCGGACGCGAATCGCCTCGCAGCGGCGGGCATCACAACTGGCATCTTCTGGGAAGGCGATTGGCGCGTATGGGGCGACCATACGGCGGCGTTTGTCGACGGCGGAGACTATCAGGCGCGCGAGATCTTCGACACGAACATGCTGATGCTGTATTACATCGTGAACAGCTTCCAGCGCGAATGGGGCGACACGATCGACCAGCCGATGACGGTGGCACTGCGCGACACGATCTTGAACCGCGAGCAGGAAAAGCTGGACGCGCTGGTCTCGGTCGGTGCGCTGATCGGTACGCCGACGGTGGAGATCGTCGACGGGAGCACCTCTGCGGAAGGGACGGATCGTCTGCTTGCGGGCTTTGAGTGGCAGATCGCCACAACGGTGACGCCGCCGCTGAAATCGGCGACTATGACGGTCAGCTATACAGATGCGGGCTATGCCGTGCTGTATGAGGAAGAAGCGACGGGAGGTGAACAGTAATGCAGAGATGGCTTGATCAAAAAAACGCGATTGTCGCGGATTCGGTCTATGCAGATAACCAACTGGTCGCGCGCGATGTCGCGGTAACATTGCCGGAAGTCACCTTCATGACCGCCGAAGCGCAGGCAATGGGTACGATGAACGTACCGATCGTCGGCATGATCGAGGATATGACGGCTTCGATCACGAAGACAGGGATCGACAAGGCGATGCTCGGACTTTTATCGCCTGGGAAACACAATTTTGAAGTGCGGTTCGTTCAGAACAGCATGAGCGCGGACGGAACGTCGAAGCCTGAGGGCTGCAAGGCATTCCTTTCGGGGACAATCGGCACGATTCCTGGCATCAGTGTCGAGCCGGGCAGTGCCTCCGAGAACGAGATTTCGATCACGGTCACGCGCTTCCAGCTTTATATCAACGGGGAAGAGGCTCTGTGCATCGATCGTTTGAACGGTATCTGCCGTATCAACGGCGTCGACTATTATAGCGACGTCGCAGCACTTTTATAAATTCTTTTTGCATTCGAATGCAAAAACAGGACACGGGCCTCGGCAAACGCCGG
>ERZ1643247.2071-NODE-2071-length-16671-cov-9.392152_pt1 | contig 16671 bp, 14 predicted proteins | sample MGYA00579264_ERZ1643247 | MGnify/ENA primary metagenome ERZ1643247 (study PRJEB29033, sample SAMEA4952262) | chicken gut metagenome | biome: Broiler Chicken; feature: Gastrointestinal Tract; material: Caecum | place: Ireland | collected 2018 | study: Broiler... | reverse complement strand
GAGAGTGGAGAGACACTGCTATAATGCCCAGAAGGTAGCGGAATATCTGGAGGCTCATCCTCTTGTAGGAAAGGTAAATTATCCGGGACTGCCTGGGGATAAATATTATGCCCTGGCCCAGAAGTATATGCCAAAGGGAACCTGCGGGGTTATTTCCTTTGAACTGAAAGCAGGAAGAGAAGCGGCTGTGAAATTTATGGACAGTCTGAAACTGGCCTCTATTGTAACTCATGTGGCAGATGCAAAGACAAGTGTTCTTCATCCTGCCAGCCATACCCACAGACAGTTAAATGACGAGCAGCTGGTGGCAGCAGGGGTATCTCCGGGAATGATCCGTCTTTCTGTTGGAATCGAGCATATCGACGATATCATTGGAGATCTGGAGCAGGCACTTGCCGCAAGCGAAAAATAAGATCTGAGGAACCGGGATTATGAATTTATATCAGATCACTTCCTGGAGCCATGCGTTATTCCGGCTCCAGGTTCCGGAAGAGGGACTGTATATAGACGCTACCATGGGAAACGGACATGATACCTTGTTTCTCTGTCAGATGGCCGGAGAGAAGGGAAAGGTCCTGGCTTTTGATATCCAAGAGCAGGCTTTGACAGCTACAGACCGGATTCTCAGAGAACATCAGCTAAGAGACCGGGCCAGTCTGTATCTGGAAAGTCATGTATACATGGACAGATATGTACAGCCGGAGTCAGCAGATGGGATCTTCTTTAATTTCGGCTATCTTCCAGGGGGAGATCATGCTCTGGCAACCCGGCCGGACACCAGTGTTGAAGCTGTAGGAAAGGGACTGGAGCTTTTAAAAAAAGGTGGAGTCATGGCTCTTTGTATCTACAGCGGGGGAGATACAGGATATGAGGAAAAAGATAAGATCCTGGAATATCTGAAGACTCTGGACGAGAAAAGATATCTGGTCATTGTAAACAGCTTTTATAACAGAAGAAAAGATCCTCCTCTGCCGGTATTTGTTGTAAAGAAGTAAAGAATGTATGGGACTTGCGTTTTCTGACATATAATAAAGATAAGTCAGGATCCAGGTCCCTTTTTATGTATAAAGAAAAAGATTCTCTTGCGTTTCTCCTTCTGTTTTTTATACTTCTTCCCTATCTGATGACAGTGATCATTCTGGGAAGAGAGGCATGTCCCCTGAGCAGGGAGATTTCTCTGGAGGAATATGTGCCGGCTGTGACAGCTTCCCAGATTTCCTGGGATTGCAGTAAAGAGACCATTAAAGTACAGACTGTGGCGGCCAGAAGCAATCTGTACCTTCTGCAGGACACAGATAAAGAGGAATCTGTTATACAGGAAGCTGTAAATTATATTAGAAAACAGAATATGAACAGTTTTATGCTGGAAAAATATCAGGTCTTTCTGGAAGCCGCCAGGGAAACCCGGGGACAGGTGCTGAAACAAAATGGGGAAGTAAAGGAAATTCCTTATCACACTTTAAGCGGAGGGAAGACAAGAGACGGAAAAGAGATCCTGGGAGAGAAATATAGCTATCTTCCTTCTGTAGATACGTCCATGGATATAGAAAACCCGGATTATGTAAAAGGCTGTTATTTTTCAAAGGAAGAGCTGGAAAATAAGATCAGGAAGAAGTATTCGGGATTTTTTCTGGATGAGGATATGACTGTGGAAATCAAAGATACAGACTCAGCGGATTATGTGATGGAAATACAGATGGGAGATCAGGAGTTTCAGGGAGAAGAGGTAAGAAAACTTCTGGATCTTCCTTCCTCCTGTTTTACCGTACAGAAGCTGGATAGAGAAATACGGTTTTTATGCAGGGGAGAGGGACATGGGCTGGGACTTAGCCAGTATACAGTCCAGCAGATGTCTTCAGAAGGAAAAAAGTACGAAGAGATCCTTTCGTACTTTTTTCCTGAATTGACTATAGAGGTCTTAAATTAAAAAATCCTGCCTCTGATATATATTCTGTTTGTAAGACACCCTGTTTGAAACCAGGAGAAACTATACTAAGGCGCCGTGACCAGATTCAGATAGGAAGTTTCTACTGTGATACCATCTTCTGCGGTCACATCAGAAATAAGAAATTCTACCTGATCGCCTTCTTTGATCTCGTAAAATCCCTGAACATTAAAGGGATAGAGAAGGGTCATAGAGCCATGTATGGTAATTGTGCTACCGTTTTTGATAACATCTCCGGAATAATCTTTCAGGTCAGTGACTTTTGCTTCCATGGTGGTGGCGTCTATAATAGAAGTAATCTCAGCCTGGAGGCTTTCCAGATTGCTGCTATCCGGCATCAGATCAGATACCTGTGTATCTTCAGAATCTTCTGCAGGAAGGTCCTGAGCAGTGATGGTCAATACTCTTTTGGAGCCTGGAAGATAAGTCACATCAAAAAGGGCGTTTTCTGAATATGCGTAGGACTGGATCTTTGAATTATTCTCCAGTTCCTCAGATGGAACTGCATAGGAAAAGGAATTATACAGATCTTTATTAATATTAAGAGTAAGATCCTCTTCCTCTTCATTGGTACCTGAAAGTCTGTATGTATTCAGATTCAGGATATGCCGGTTCATGGTAAATTCTGTGTTGCTCAGCACAGCCCGGGAGGGACTCTTCAGTGAGATCAGATCCATGGCTCCTGTGCGGAGAAAAGCAATGCTGCACAGAAGAACCACAAGGGCATAGAGAAAAGGAATATCCACATGATCATCCAGAAAATCCCGGAGATCAGGCCGAAGTTTATAAACAATATAAAAGATGCTGGACAGGAGTATGACCACTGCCAGAATGTAGTACAGCACCGGCGCCTGGGTAATGCTGTAGCACAGCAGCAGGACCAGGAAATCTATGAAGATAAATACGGCTGCGAAACAGCCTTTGTAAGTTTTGACCATTGAAAATCCTCCGTCTGAAGTGTTTTGCGAGCCTCAAATTCAGGCTTTTTATGCAAGCATAAAAGCCTGAGTTTAGCTTTTGTGATACCACGAATTTCTCCGCACTTTGTGCTCTCGAAATTCTAAAAACATTCGTATTCCGTCCTGCCGGACTTCATACTCATGTTTTACGAGCCTCAAATTCAGGCTTTTTTATGCAAGCATAAAAGCCTGAGTTTTCGGCTCTTGGTATCATTTTATCATATAAGGGGAAAAAGAGAAACAGATTGTGTATAAGTTTTCATTTTCTGGCAATCCTATATTTGAAAAGAAAAAGGGGCGGATCGCTCCGGGATAGGCAGAGGTGAAGACTATGAATAAAAAGAGAAAATTTCGTTTACTGCTGGGCGGTATTCTGACTTTGGCGCTGGTGGCTACCTGCGGGATCGTATATCAGTCTGGGAGTAAGAGCACACCAAATGAGAAAGAACTTGTTATGGAGAACGAAGAGGATTCTGTTGACCAGGCAATAAAGACTGAGGAAAGAGAAGATCCGGAGGAGGAAACGGCGGATGCGAATACATCTAACGTGGAGGGAACCAGAGATGTGGAAGAGGAGAGTACACAGGAGGAGACAGACGCCTCCGGGACAGAAGCTGATCAGAACGCAGAAACAGAGGAGGACGGAGCAGGCCAGGAAGAAGCTGTGCAGGATACAGAGACAGCTTCTGCCCAGATAACCGAACAGGTAGAGACAGCTATGGCCCCTGATCTGAATTTTACAGAAAGCTCCCTGATGGAATGGCCGGTAAACGGACAGGTAATCATCGACTACAATATGGATAATACGATATATTTCCCTACGCTGAATGTGTATAAGACAAGCCCGGCTATTGCGATTTCCGCAGAAGCAGGAACGCCGGTTATGGCAGTAGCCAACGGAAAGATCCTGTCTATTACAGAAAACGAGGAGACAGGAACTACGGTGACTGTGGATATGGGAAACGGGTATCAGGCGGTTTACGGACAGTTAAAAGATGTGCCTTTCCAGGCGGAAGAGTATGTTTCTGCAGGAGCGGTTCTGGGATATGTAAACGAACCTACGAAATACTATACAAAAGAAGGGGCCAATCTGTATTTTGCCCTTCAGAAAGACGGGACTCCGCTGGATCCTCTTCAGTATCTTCCATAAAGAACGGGGGATTCACAATTTCAGACTGTGAGAGTATAATAAAGTATGCGGAAAAAATCCGCAGCCGATCATACACTTACAGTTTTACCAGGGAAAGAAAGACCGTTTTCTATGAAGGCCCGGCCTTCCGGGCTTCTATGTCTGCAGAGCAGATGCAGAAAGCCTGTATGCAAAATACTATCTTTTATCGGCAGCTTAATATAGAGGGCGTCCTGTCTGGCTCAGTATGCAGATGAGGCGTCCATTACATAGATCAGGAGCAAAAGAATGAATTATACTTATGTACTCAGGTGCAGAGATGGAAGTCTCTATACAGGATGGACAAACAATCTGGAAAAAAGACTGGTCTGTCATAATGAGGGAAAGGGAGCGAAATATACCAGGGCCAGAAGACCGGTGGAGCTGGTTTATTATGAGACTTTTCAGACAAAGGAAGAGGCCATGCGGAGGGAGCGGGAGATCAAAAGAATGTCCAGGGAAAATAAGCTCCTGCTGATCGGACATTGCCTGGCGCATACAGGTGCGAAAGAAAAGACAGAGCCGGACAAAGCGGCTGGGCTTGGCCGGCTCTGAAAAGATTAGAAGACTTTTACAATCTGGTACTGATCGTCTACGATCAAAAGATCGCTGTATTTGCCGGGTGCAATGGATCCGGCCTGATCGTAGATACCGATACTTTTTGCCGGATTTCTGGTAGCGGCAAAGATGGCTGTGGATTCGGGAATACCGAATTCCATAGCTTTTTTCATGCAGTCGAACAGATTGGTGGCAGAGCCGGCCAGGGTGCCGTCTGAAAGGGCGGCATACCGGTCTTTCATATAGACAGCCTGTCCGCCCAGCTCGTACTGTCCGTCGGGCATTCCTGTAGCCATCATGGAATCGCTGATCAGGCAGATCCGCTCTTCGCCGAACATTTTAAAGGCGGCCCGGATCATAGAGGGATGAATGTGATAACCGTCGCAGATCAGTTCTGCCATACAGTTCTCTGTATCCAGGGCGGCTCCTATAACGCCGGGATCTCTGTGTGCAAAGGGCGGCATGGCGTTAAAAAGATGGGTTACATGAGCGGCTCCGGCTTCCATAGCGGCTTTTGCGCAGTTGTAGTCCGCGGTGGTATGGCCAATAGAGATCATGACTTCCTCTTTCAGTTCTCTGACGAAATCCAGCGCGCCTTCTTCTCGCGGTGAGAGAGTTACCAGCTTTATTATATTTCCGCATCGTTCATTGCATAGGCGGAAAAAGTCCGGATCCGGAGGGCAGATATGCTCCCCGGCCTGCGCGCCTTTCTTCTTCATATCCACAAATGGTCCTTCCATATTGATACCGGCGATCCTTGCCATGTCAGGGGAAACTTCCATGCCTTTTACAGAAAAGAAGATTTCCAGAAGCCTTTCTTTTGAAAGGGTCATGGAGGTGGGGCAGTAGGAGGTGACGCCATGGGATTTCTCGTACCGGAGGATTGTTTTCAGACCTTCGGGATCCGCGTCGCAGAAATCATGGCCAAAAGCTCCGTGGCTGTGGATATCCACCAGTCCCGGAAGAATCTTCATGCCCTGGGCGTCATAGGTGGTCTTGTCCCCGGCTTCAGACTCGGAAGAGACGATTTTTCCATTGCTGATATAAATATCTTTCTGGATAAAAGATCCGTCCTCCTGAAATACCAGTCCGTTTTTAATGATCATAATAAAACTCCTTTATATTTCCTATATTTTCTTACTGAATATCATTATAAAATCCCTTACCGGCAAATTCAATGGATTCCATATAAAGAAAATTTTTTCTTTTTCAAAAAAGAAAAGGAGCCGCCGCATGAATCAAAATCAGGGATATTCCTGAGATGTGACGAATGCGGAAGCTCCGAAAATCTCTATTAATAGTTCTCTACTTTTCTTTCAAAATAAGCTCTTGGGTGGGCACATACCGGGCAGATCTCAGGAGCCTCTTCGGCTTCATGTACATAACCGCAGTTTCTGCATTTCCAGCCTAAAGGAGCGTCTCCTTTAAAGGTTTTATCTGCTTTATAGCTTTCCAGGAGCTTACGGTAGCGTCTTTCGTGAGCGGCTTCTACTCTGGCGACGCCTTCAAATTTGGCAGCCAGTTCAGGGAAGCCCTCTTCTCTTGCTTCTCTTGCCATACGGGCGTACATATCGGTCCACTCAAAGTTTTCGCCGGCAGCGGCGTCTTCCAGATTGGCTTCTACATCGTGAATGCCATGAAATTCTTTAAACCACATTTTTGCATGTTCCTTCTCCTGGTCTGCGGTTTCCAGATAGAGAGCGGCTAACTGCTCATAGCCGGCTTTTTTTGCTGCGGAAGCGTAGTAGGTATATTTATTTCTTGCCTGAGATTCACCTGCGAATGCTTCCATTAAGTTCTGCTCTGTTTTGGTTCCTGCGTATTTGCTCATAGTAAAAACCTCCTTTTTCATTAGCAATAGTGTTTTTTGCCCGGCAGCAGAGCCAGGCTGGTAGAATCAGTATAACATTAATAGTCAGAAAAAACCATTTCTTTTGCATAAAATTTATTAAGATAGGAATAAAACGAAAATGCTTCACAAAATTAAATTAAAACGATACCGTTAAAGTATTAATATAAAATATATATATATTGATATATGAACGGGAGTACACATTTTAGCATATTGAGCATAATATCTAGAATAGGTATAATTTGCTTATAAAAATCACCAAATAAATAAGCGGGAAGTGACAAGATGAATAAAAAAGTGAATAGAGAAGATGTGGCCCGTGAAGCTGGCGTTTCAACAGCAGCAGTATCCAGAGCATTGAATAACAGTGGATATGTGAAGAAAGAAAAGAAGGAGAAAATTATAGAAACAGCAATAAGAATGGGATATAATCCAAATCCTATTGCATTGTCTCTTCAACGACGGAGAAGCGGTCAGGTGATTTTTTTTCAAAGAGATATAACAGGCGCTTATTATAATCAGATGTTTCATGGAATTGTACGTGAGGCACAAAAAAGAAATTATAGAGTATTGCTGGATATGTCTTATGATTTTGAAAAAATCAAAAACTTTATGATAGATGGGATTATTTTTCCAAACGAAACTGTTGCAGAGGAATATGCCTCGACAATAGGCCGTACTTATCATTTGCCGACAGTTACCGTTTCCTACGATATTTCCTATACTTTCTCTAAACCAATGCCCAGCATAGTCTTGGATGACGGGAAAGTGGTAGAAATTGCAATAGATTATCTGAAAAAAATGGGACATAGAAAAATAGGGATGGCAATTCCTTTTGATATCGGATATTCAAAAAACAGGTATAACTATTGGAAAATGATCATGAAAGAAGAACTGCAGGACTATCTGCAATATGTTATAAGGGTTAAGAATACAACAGAAATAGTGGAAGATGAATTGAAAAATTATCTTACAGAAGCAGATGGGTTTGAGTATTATGATTTGTTTGATGTGGGAAGGAAGGCTGCAAAGAAATATATATCTTCCAGATATAAGCCGACAGCGGTGATATGTTTTAATGACGATATGGCTCATGGTATGATCCAGGAGTTGGAACTTCTGGGAATAAAAGTACCGGAGGATGTTTCTATTATGGGAATAGATGGGACGTATATAAGAAATCATTTTTCTAAGAAATTGACCAGTGTAGCCACTTATCCTGACAAAATGGGGGCAAAATGTGTAGATATTTTATTAGATATGCTGGAAGAAAAAAATTACAAATATATCTATAGAGGAAAGATAGATATTCTTGAGGGAAAAACAGTGAAAAATTTGAATAAAAGATGATATTGAAATAGATTGCAGCCTGGCGCGCAGCTGCAATTTATATAAAGAAACAAAAACAAGGAGGGAATCTTTAATGAAATTAAGAAAAATTCTGGCTATGGCTCTTGCGGGAGCAATGACAATTTCTCTGGCTGCATGTGGAAGCTCTTCGTCAGGAGAAAATGATGGCGCAGATAGTTCTGAGTCTGGAGAAAGCGGTGGAAAACAGAAATTAGTAGTATGGTCTTGGGGAGCGGATGAAGAGAAAAAGGCTCGTGAAGATGCAATGGATATTTTTATAAAAAATCATCCGGAAATAGAAGTAGAACATTCTGTTATACCCACAGCAGACCATGCATGGGATCAGAAGGCAGCGGCAGCTTTTGCAGCAGGCACAGGACCGGATGTAATCCAGACTTCCCCGGACTATTATGGTCTGTATGCAGATTATTACGAAGATCTCCAGCCATATTTAGATAAAGAAGGCGTTAATACAGAGGAAGTCTTTACTGATGGAATGTTGGATCCTTATTATAGACCAGATGGTAAACTGGAAGGAATGCCTTTGCTTGAGAATGTCTTTGTACTTGCATACAATAAAGATATGTTTGATGAGTTTGGAATTGAATACCCGACTGCAGACTGGACTTGGGATGATGTAAAAGAAGCATCTGAAAAATTTGTCAGCGGTGAGGGGGCAGACGCTACCTATGGTATAGTCAATCATTGGGTAGACCCTAACTTTGCATTGATATGTAAAGGCGGATCACCATACAGCGATGATCTGAAGACATTGGAACTTAACAGCCCCGAAGTAGCAGAAGGTTTGGATTTATTTGGCGAGATGGTTCAGAGCAAAGCAATGCCTGATGATGCAGCGGCAAAGAGTTTACCAAAGGAACAGTTATTTGTATCCGGACATGCAGCTATGTATACATTAGGTGGTTTTGAGACAAAATTGATCGCAGATGAAATCGGAGATAATTTTGAATGGGATGTTGTGACGATGCCTAAGGTAGAAGGCAGTAATGTTAATAATATTATGTATGCTACAGGATATGCGATGCTGAAGACGGCAGAGAATAAAGATGCCGCATGGACATTCCTGAAAGAAGTAGGTTACGAAAATGAAGATATGGCAAAAGTAACGGCGACTGTAGGAATTCCGGGAAACAAAAAGGTAGCAGAAGGATATTACAAAGAAATCAAGAATGGACCGATCGACAACAGTAAATATCTGGAAGGACTTGCAGGGTCACGCTTGAATATCTGGGGAGGCGCATTTGCCAATGCCGGCGATCAGTGGACTCAGATATGGCAGGCAGTAACGATCAACGGACAATCAGGACAAGAAGCAATAGACACATACTATCCGGCTTTGGAACAAGCTTTTAATGAAGCAAATCAGACCGAATAAAAGAAAACTCTGAAAGATAATTGGGGGCTGCTGCGGCCTGATATGCTGTAGCAGCCCTTTTAATACCATTTAAATGGAGGTGCTTTATTTTGAAAAAAAGAAAAAAGCCGATGAGTAAGATGGAAAAACGTGAAGCAAGAAAGTTTTATTTGTATACAGCACCCTGGCTGATAGGCTTTTTGATTTTAACCTTATATCCGATGATATATTCTCTGTATTTATCATTTACGGATATGAATCTGACAGGACAGGGAAAATTTGTAAAATTTGAAAATTATATTTATGCCTTTACAAAAGATCCTTTATTTTTTAAAGTGTTTTTCAATACTTTAAAATATGTGGTAATGTTTGTTCCAATGAGTTTGATACTGGCCTTTTTCATTGCACTGCTTTTAAGTAAGAAAGTAAAAGGTCTTGGATTTTTCCGCACAGCATTTTATATCCCGTATATAACATCCGGAGTGGCGGTTACGATCCTCTGGGGCTGGATCTTTAACCCTGATTACGGAATCATCAATTATGTATTGTCTTTATTCGGCATCAAAGGACCGAATTGGCTGGGGGATCAGAAGGTAGCCATGATTTCTATTGTAATTCTTTCACTCTGGACGATAGGTAACAATATTATTATTATGCTTGCCGGAATCCAGGATATTCCCAGGTCTTATTACGAAAGTGCTGAAATTGATGGAGCAGGATCTGTACGCCAGGTGTTTTCTATTACTCTTCCGTTGTGTACACCGACGATCTACTTTAATCTGATTGTTACTTTTATCTCCGCTTTCCAGATATTCCAGCAGCCATTTATTTTAACAAATGGAGGGCCGCTTAATGCAACATATACCATTTCCATGCATCTTTATAATAACGGATTTTTATATGGGAAAATGGGATATGCCTCTATGCTGGCATGGGGATTATTTATTGTAATCATGGTCATCACATTGATTGTTCAATTATCATCAAAACACTGGGTATTTTATGACGATTAAAAGAGGTGAAAAATATGCATATAAAATCGCAAAAAACGTCGAAGACAATAGGGAAAATACTGACTTATATTATACTTATTGCAGCAGTTATCATTTGCCTGTTTCCATTTATCTGGCTTGTATCCACATCTTTTAAAGAAACATCCGATATTTATAAAATGCCGCCGTCACTTTTTCCATCAAAACCGACGCTGCAGAACTTTATTGAAGGATGGGAAGGAGCGGATTTTGGGTTATATTTTAAAAATTCGCTGTTTATTACAATTTTTGCAACAGTAGGTACAGTTTTGTCATCTTCTTTTGTGGCATATGGATTTGCCAGATTTAAAGCAAGAGCCTCAGGATTTCTATTTACAGTTCTGTTGGCGACACTTATGCTTCCTACACAGGTTACGTTAATTCCTCAATATCTGATGTTTGATAAACTGGGTATGATAAATACTTATTTTCCATTGATCCTGCCAAGCTGGCTAGGTGGAGGAGCTTTTAATATTTTTCTGTTTATCCAATTCTTCAGGACGCTTCCTAAGGAACTGGATGAAGCGGCTAAGATTGATGGGGCAAATTCTTTCCAGATATTTATAAAAATCCTCCTTCCGGCGGTAAAACCGGTTATGTTAGCCGTACTTGTTATGGCTTTGGTATATAATTGGAATGATTTCTTCAGCCCATTGATCTATTTAAATGACAATGTGAAATTTACGATCGCAGTGGGACTGCAGTTTTTCAAGAGTGCGCAGGGAAATGTTCAGATGGGACAGATGATGGCAATGTCTCTGGTTGCGCTTCTTCCGGTTCTTCTGATCTTTGCAACCTGCCAGAAATACTTCATTCAGGGAATCAAGATGTCAGGCTTAAAGGGATAAGAAATCTCATAAATAGGAGAGAAAAATGGAAAGATTGCCATATATTTCAAAAGATAAAAATGGTATCTGGACATTATATGTCCATGAAAAACCATATCTTATGCTTGCCGGAGAGATACATAATTCCAGTTCCTCCAGTCTGGAATATATGAAAAAAGAGGTATGGGAAAAAATTAGAGGGCTTCATTTAAATACACTGATCGTTCCGATAACCTGGGAAACGGTGGAACCGGAAGAAGGTAAATTTGATTTTTCTCTGGCAGAAGGGATCATAAGACAGGCCAGAGATGAAGGAATGTATCTTGTGCTTTTATGGTTCGGCTTGTGGAAAAATGGAGAAAGTACCTATGTACCGGACTGGGTGAAGATAGATACAAAAAGGTTTCAAAGAGCCTGCTATCCGGGAAAAATCCTGTCAGATACCATTACACCTCTGTGTAAAGAAGCAGTGGAAGCAGATGCAAAAGCCTTTTGCAAGCTGATGAAATTTTTAAGAGAGTTTGATCAGCAGGAACAGACCGTTCTGATGATCCAGGTAGAGAATGAGATCGGCTTTCTAGGAGCGGAAAGAGATTATTCTGCACTTACAGAAGAAGAATTTGCAAAGCCTGTGCCGGAGAAATTGTTTCTTTTGGAACATAAGAAAGATACTTTTGGAAAGAAAGCGGATATAAAAGAGAGAAAATTGCCGTCATGGAAAGAACTTTATAAAGAACAGGCAGCAGAGAAATTTATGGCATGGCATTATGCCTGTGCGGTAGAAAAAATTGCTTCCGAAGGAAAAAAAGAATATCCGCTGCCTATGTATGTGAACGCATGGCTGAATCAGTTTCCGGACCGACCCGGAAATTATCCCAGCGGCGGACCGATCGCCAGAAATCTTCCGGTATGGAAGGAAGCGGCGAAAAGCATTGATGTGTTTGCCCCGGATATTTATGTGTCAGATTTTGACCGTGTGTGTAAAGAATATTCAGATGACGGCAGAGCTTTACTCATTCCTGAAGCCAGGAGAGATACGATCAGCGCTTCCAATGTCTTTCCAGCATTTGCATTGTATCATACATTGGGATTTTCTCCTTTTGGCATAGAAGATTTTCTGACGGATCCTGAATCAGAGAGAGAAAATTCAGGAAGCGATCAACAGGTATTAGAAAAACTAAAGATTGACGAGATGGCCTTTACATGTAACGGAACCGGAAAGTATCTGAAAAAATCTTATGAGCTGCTTGAAAGTGTGAAAGATTTATATTTTAAGTACCGGGGAACAGACTCTGTCAAAGGATATATCCAAAAAAGCGAACATGAAAGAGGAACTCTTCTAAGACTTGCAGGCTGCGAACTGGAGCTGACATATCGAAAGCATCCGCTTAGCGAACCGGGCTGTGCGGGAATGATCCTGGAAGACAGTGAAAATTCCTTTTGGATCTTAGGCTGCAATACAGAGATAAAACTTTTAGCACCCAGGGGAACTGAAAAACATCTGACATTGCTATCCATAGAACAAGGATTTTTTGAAAATGGACGCTGGCATAGAGAACGTATCTTAAACGGAGATGAAAGATATCATAGCAGGCTGGGAGCAGAGCCGGAAATCCTCAGATTTAAGTATAAAGCAGTGGAATAAGAAAATATTGTGGTAAGAGGTGATCGTGTTTGGAACATAAGAAGTTGGAAGAATTACTCGACAGTATGAGTACGAAAGAGAAAATAGGGCAGCTTTTTCAAGTGTCAGGACAGCTTTTGGCAGAGGACTCTGTGGCTATGGGACCTGCACAGGAATTGGGCATAACAAAGGAAGACATAGAATTAGCAGGCTCTGTTCTGGGCATTACAGGCGCAGAGAAAATAAGAAAAATCCAGGAAGCCTATATGAAAAAACATCCTCATCATATACCGCTCATGTTTATGCTGGATGTAATTAACGGATATCGGACAGTATATCCTATTCCATTGGCTCAGGGAGCCTCTTTTGACCCGGAATTATCGAAAGAGTGCGCAAAAATGGCGGCAAAAGAAGCGGCAGTCAGCGGATTGCATGTCACGTTCTCTCCAATGACAGACCTGGTCAGGGACGCCAGGTGGGGAAGAGTCATGGAATCTACAGGCGAAGACGTATGGCTGAACAGCAGATTTGCAGAAGCAATGGTACAGGGATATCAGGGAGAAGATCTGAAGGATAAATATACATTGGGTGCCTGTGTAAAACACTTTGCTGGATATGGTGCGCCGGATGGGGGCAGAGACTATAATACTGTTCAATTAACAGAACGTACATTCAGAGAATATTACCTGCCTTCTTATCAGGCGGCGGTGAATGCAGGAGCGGCTCTTGTTATGACATCATTTAATACGGTTAATGATATCCCTGCTACGATCAATAAAGAACTGATGCGCAAAATTTTGAGAGATGAAATGGGATTTGAAGGGGTACTTATCAGCGATTATGGAGCGATAGGCGAAACCATATGTCATGGAGTAGCTGAGGATAGGAGCGATGCGGCCAGACTGGCCATGGAAGCAGGTGTGGACATCGATATGATGTCAGGTGTCTATCCGGAAAATCTGGAAGAGCTTATAAATACCGGGAAAGTGGATCGAAAGCTTTTGGATGAAGCAGTTATGCGTATACTGGAATTGAAAAATAAGCTTGGGCTTTTCGAGAATCCTTTTAAGGGAGCCGACGAAGCAGAAGAAGAGAAATATATACTGTGTGGAGATAATAGGAAGCTGGCTTTAGAGGCGGCTGAAAAATCCTTTGTATTATTGAAAAATGAGGAGAAATTTCTCCCGGTTAAGAGACAGGAAAAAATTGCTATGATCGGTCCCTATGTAGACCGAGAAGAGCTTTTGGGAGGCTGGTCTTTCCTGGGAGACCCGAAAGATACTATAACAGTAAAAGAGGCTGCACAAAAGTTGGGGAAAGACTGGAATTTTATTTTTGCAAAGGGATGTACATTATTAGACGAAGATACAAAACTGGAAGGATTTGGACAATATAGAGAAGAAAAGCTTACGAGAGAAGAACAAAAAGCTTTATGGGACGAAGCATGTAAAGCTGCGGAAACTGCAGATAAGGTAATCCTTTTTCTTGGGGAGCATTATCTCCAGACAGGAGAAGCAACCAGCAGAGGAAATTTAGATATTCCTGCAATACAAAAAAGATTGTTAAAAGAAATTGTTTCAATTAATCCTAATACGGCGGTTGTATTGTTCAATGGACGACCTTTGGATATCAGAGAGATCTGCGAATCTTCCAAAGCTGTTTTGGAAGCATGGATGCCGGGGACAGAAGGGGGGATGGCTCTTATGAATATATTGTCCGGGACCCATGAGCCTACAGGAAGGCTTCCAATGAGTTTTCCATATTGTGTAGGACAGGTTCCAATCCATTATGATTCCTTCCCTACAGGTCGTTTTTACGATGAAAAGCAAAAAGAAAATCGTTTTCTTTCTAAATATTTGGATATACCGAATAAACCCCTGTTTCCATTCGGCTGGGGCTTGGGATATACGGATTACTCTATCTCAGATGTGAGATTAGATAAAAAAGAATTATCAGAAAGAGAAAAGATCGTTGCAGAAGTAACCGTAAAAAATATCGGGGACAGAACAGGAACAGAAATAATCCAGCTTTATATCCATGATGTTGCAGCAAGTGTTGTGCGTCCTGTTAAGCAGTTGAAAGGCTATAAAAGAATCACTCTGCAGCCTGGAGAAGAAGCCGTAGTAAAATTTGAAATTAAAGAAGAAATGCTGCGGTTTTATATGGAAAATGGAGAATGGGGAAGCGAACCCGGCAAATTTGAGGTAATGATAGGCCGGGATAGCAGTACAGAGAATAAAAAAATGTTTACACTGATTTAACCTATGGAAAGGAGCAGACATAAATGGATAATCAGCATTATAAAAACCCAATCATATCCGGATATAACCCGGATCCGTCTATCTGTAGAGTAGGAGAAGATTACTACATAGTTAATTCATCCTTTGAATATTTTCCGGGAGTGCCTATTTATCACAGCAAGAATCTGGTAAACTGGAAAATGATAGGACATTGCCTGACAACGGAAAATCAACTGTCTCTTAAAAAGTGTCGTCCTTCAGGAGGCATTTATGCGCCGACTTTACGCTGGCATAACGGAACTTTTTTTATGACAACGACTAATGTCAGCGGAGAAGGAAACTTTATTGTCTATAGTAAAGAGCCGGAGAAAGGCTGGTCAGATCCGGTCTGGATTGATCAGGAAGGAATCGATCCATCTATTTTATTTGATGATGATGGAAAAGTATATTTTACATCTACAGGACTGGATAAGACAGGAAAGGCCTGTATTTTAACAAGTGAGATTAATCCATTTACAGGGGAAAAACTTACAGAAAGCAGAATCATCAGCTATGGCTGCGGCGGAAGATATCCGGAAGGTCCTCATTTATATAAGATAAAGGGGAAATATTATTTAATGCTTGCCGAGGGTGGAACCGAATATGGACATATGGAGACTATGCAGAGATCAGATAATCCCTATGGACCTTATGAACCTTGTCCCCATAATCCGATACTATCGCATAAGGAGGATATGAGGGAAAGGATTTATTGTACCGGACATGCCGACATCATGGAAGATGCAAATGGAAACTGGTGGCTGGTATGTCTGGCAATAAGACCATGCGGTGGTAAAGATAACCGGGTTCTGCTTCATAATCTGGGGCGGGAGACTTATCTGGCTCCTGTTGTATGGGACGATGAAGGATGGCCGGTAGTAGGTGAAAATGGGCTGATCGACATTGATATGGAAGGTCCGCTGCCTGCGGAAACATATCCCGTAAACAGAGATTTTGCAGATGATTTTTCAGAAGAAGTATTCCCTGCTCAATATAACTTTTTAAGAAATCCGGTAACAGATAACTATAGAAGATCAATAAAGACTAATACGATGGTTTTAAGAGGAAGCGACATAACTATAAATGAGCAGGATACGCCTACCTGGGCAGGTATCAGGCAGAAAGGCTTTGATACGGTTTCGACGGTTCATCTTCGCCCGATGGAAACTGTGCAGGGAATGCGTCTGGGACTGACTGCTTACTATAATAAGGACTATCATTACGAGATCTATCTTACAAAAGAACTGGATATATGGAAAATCTGCCTGGCAAAACATATCCATGATATATTTGTAGTTACAGCACAGACAGAAATTGATCTACAACAGGGAGATAGTATCTGGCTGAGAATTGTAACAGATAAAGAATATTACACTTTTATGTACAGCAAAGATGGAGAAAATTACGAAAAGCTGGGAACAGGTCTAACTGTGGGACTATGTACAGAAAGTACAAGAACGATGACTTTTACAGGAACTTATCTGGCGCTGTTTGCGGAAAGAGCAGATATGGAAGTGGACAAATTTGAGGTAAAAGTTTTAGATTAGAAACGGATAGAAAATAGGCTGCCCCATTAAATTGCAATTAATGGGACAGCCTATTTTAAAAATTATTTTTTCGGAGATTAGCCGAAGTATCTCTTCAGAAGGCCTGCGAAAGCTTTTCCGTGACGAGCTTCGTCTCTTGCCATTTCATGAACTGTG
>ERZ1643247.2070-NODE-2070-length-16671-cov-167.695173_pt1 | contig 16671 bp, 9 predicted proteins | sample MGYA00579264_ERZ1643247 | MGnify/ENA primary metagenome ERZ1643247 (study PRJEB29033, sample SAMEA4952262) | chicken gut metagenome | biome: Broiler Chicken; feature: Gastrointestinal Tract; material: Caecum | place: Ireland | collected 2018 | study: Broiler... | reverse complement strand
CTCTGCCGCTGGGGCTGAACCAGGTGGAAATTCAGCGGGGGCTGACTACCAGCTCTACCGCCATCTTCGTGCCGTTCACCACCCAAGAGCTTTTTCAGAACGGAAAAGAGGCGCTGTACTACGGCATCAACGCCCTGTCCAATAACCTCATCATGGTGGACCGCAAGCTGCTGAAAAACCCCAACGGCCTGATTCTGGGTACGCCCGGTTCCGGCAAGAGCTTTTCGGCCAAGCGCGAGATCGCCAACTGCTTCCTGCTGACTTCGGATGATGTCATCATCTGCGACCCGGAGGCCGAGTACGCGCCGCTGGTGGAGCGCCTGCACGGGCAGGTCATCAAGATTTCGCCCACCTCCACCAACTACATCAACCCGATGGACCTGAACCTGGACTATTCGGACGATGAAAGCCCGCTGTCGCTGAAATCCGACTTTATCCTGTCGCTGTGTGAACTGATTGTGGGCGGCAAGGACGGATTGCAGCCGGTGCAGAAAACCATCATTGACCGCTGTGTGCGGCTGGTGTATCAGGACTACCTCAACGATCCGCGCCCGGAGAATATGCCCATTCTGGAGGATTTGTACGACCTGCTGCGGGCGCAGGATGAGAAAGAGGCGCAGTACATCGCCACGGCGCTGGAAATCTACGTCACCGGCTCCCTCAACGTGTTCAACCACCGCAGCAACGTGGACATCAACAACCGCATTGTCTGCTATGACATCAAGGAGCTGGGCAAGCAGCTGAAAAAGATCGGGATGCTGGTGGTGCAGGACCAGGTGTGGAACCGCGTCACCATCAACCGGGCGGCCCGCAAGTCCACCCGCTACTACATCGACGAGATGCACCTGCTCTTGAAAGAGGAACAGACCGCCGCCTACACGGTGGAGATTTGGAAGCGGTTCCGAAAGTGGGGCGGCATTCCCACGGGCATCACCCAGAACGTGAAGGACCTGCTTTCTTCCCGCGAGGTGGAGAACATCTTTGAAAACTCCGACTTCGTGTATATGCTCAACCAGGCGGGCGGTGACCGGCAGATTTTGGCCCGGCAGCTGGGCATTTCCCCGCACCAGCTGTCCTATGTGACCCACTCCGGCGAGGGCGAGGGGCTGCTGTTCTACGGCTCCACGATTCTGCCCTTTGTGGATCACTTCCCGAAAAACACCGAACTGTATCGCATTATGACGACCAAACCCCAGGAAATGAAGGAGGCTGATGGACGATGAAACCCGAAATTCTGCATAACGACCACATGATGTTTCTGGACCGGGCGCTGGAAACCCAGCGCACCGCGCTCCTGACGGCGATGGCGGACGCCGTTTCCGAGTGCCGCACGGCGGCGGATCAGGCCGCTGAACTGACCGAGACCGGCGAGACCGGCCTGCTGCGGCTGGTGGAGATTCTGTGCGCCGCCAAGGTCCAGCGCGGGCAGGCCGGTGGTGCCGTGCTGGAGGGCACCGAGGTCCAGATTTTGGCCGACGTGGTGGCCCAGCTCTATGCCTGCCTGACCGAGTGCCGCTTCGTGGGTCCGCTGGGGCTGGCGGCCTATGCGGAGCTTTCCAGCATGGCGGCCTCCCTCATGCTGGGGGAATGGTTTGATTAAGGAACCGCGCCTGCGCTTTACGGAGGAAGAACGGGCGGACCCGGCATTGGAAAAACCCATCCGCAAGGCGGAAAAGGCCGCCGCCAAAGCGGACAAGGCGCAGGCAAAAATCCCGAAAAAGCAGGTCAAGCGGGCCGAGGTGGACCCCAAGACCGGCAAGGTCACGACCAAGCTGGTGCTGGAGGATAAGCCCCGGCCGCCCTCCAAACTGTCCCATACGGTGCGGGACGCGCCGGGCAACGCGGTGGCGGGTAAGCTCCATCAGGAGATCCGCAAGACCGAGGACGATAACGTGGGCGTGGAGAGCGCCCACAAGTCTGAGGAAGCCGTGGAGACCGGCGTGCATCTGGCGAGGGAGGGCTACCGCAGCCACAAACTGAAACCTTACCGCAAGGCCGCCCAGGCCGAGCGGAAGCTGGAAAAGGCCAACATCGAGGCGCTGTTCCAGAAGTCTGTCTATGAAAACCCTGCGGCAGCCAGCAACCCGCTGTCCCGCTGGCAGCAGAAACAGCAGATCAAGAAGCAGTACGCCGCCGCCAAACGGGCCGCACAGTCCGGCGGGAGCGCCGCCGGTGCCGCCCAAAAGACCGGCAAGGCGGCCAAGACGGTCAAGGAGAAAGCCCAGCAGGCCGGGGCCTATGTGATGCGCCATAAAAAGGGCTTTGGCATCGCCCTGGGCCTATTTTTAATCGTCTGCTTGCTGCTCAACACCATGTCCTCCTGCTCCATGATGGCGCAGAGCATCGGTTCGATGATCTCCGGCACCACCTACCCATCGGATGACCCGGAGCTGGTGGCGGTGGAGGCCAACTACGCCGCCAAGGAGGCCGCGCTGCAAGCCGAGATCGACAACATCGAGAGCAGCCACCCCGGCTATGACGAGTACCGCTATGACCTGGATATGATCGGCCACGACCCCCACGAGCTGGCGGCCTACCTGTCCGCTGTGCTGCAAGGCTACACGCGGGCAAGCGCCCAGGCGGAGCTGGAACGCATTTTCGCGGCCCAATACCAGCTGACGCTGACCGAGGAAGTGGAGGTGCGCTACCGCACCGAGACCCGGACAGACAGCGAGGGCAACGAGTATGACGTGGAAGTGCCCTACAACTACTACATCTTAAATGTGACCCTCACCAGCAAGCCCATCTCCTCCGTGGCGTCGGAGCTGCTGACGCCGGACCAGCTGGAAATGTACCAGGTGTACCGGCAGACGCTGGGCAACAAGCCCCTGATCTTCGGCGGCGGGTCCGCCGACACCAGCGATTCCGAGAGTTTGGCCGGTGTGGAGTTTGTCAACGGCACCCGGCCCGGCAATCAGGCGGTGGTGGACATCGCCAAAAGCCAGGTGGGCAACGTGGGCGGCCAGCCCTATTGGAGCTGGTACGGCTTTAATTCCCGCGTGGAGTGGTGCGCTTGCTTCGTGTCCTGGTGTTACGGCCAGATGGGCCTTTCCGAGCCGCGCTTTGCCGCCTGCCAGTCCCAGGGCATCCCCTGGTTCCAGTCGCACGGACAATGGGGCGGGCGGGATTACGCCAACATCGCCCCAGGCGACGCTATCTTCTTCGATTGGGACTTGGATGGCAGCGCCGACCATGTGGGCATCGTAGTGGGCACCGACGGCAGCCGGGTTTACACCGTAGAGGGTAATTCCGGCGACGCCTGCAAAATCAAGAGTTATTCCCTGACCTACGAGTGCATCAAGGGCTACGGCTTGATGAACTGGTGACAAATTTTTATGAAGAATAGGAGTGATTTGACTATGGCTAAAAACAAAATCGAGCGCATCGACCAGGAGATCGCCAAAACCCGCGAGAAGATCGCGGAACAGCAGGAAAAGCTGAAAGACCTGGAAGCGCAGAAAACCGAGGCGGAGAACCTGGAGATCGTCCAGATGGTGCGCGCCCTGCGTATGACCCCGGCCCAGCTGTCCGCCATGCTGTCTGGCGGCATGGTGCCCGGCCGGGCGGTGGGTTCTGCCAATCCCGAACAGGAGGAAATGACCCATGAAGAATAAAAAGATTTTCAGAACCTTTGCCGCCCTTTGCACCTGCCTGATGCTGATGGGCGGCTTCTCTGTGACCGCCTTTGCCCAGGGCACTGACCCTGCGCCCACGGCCACACCGGCGGCGGACGCCACCAACGACAGCAACGTGGTGGTGGAGGAAACCGAGGACAGCCCCGCCCTGACCCCGGAGGGCAACGCCGCCCTGGTGGATGACTTTGGCGGCAACAAGCAGCTCATCACCGTCACCACCAAGGCGGGTAACTATTTTTACATCCTCATTGACCGCGCCAACGAGGACAAGGAGACCGCCGTCCACTTCTTGAACCAGGTGGACGAGGCCGACCTGGAGGCGCTGATGGAGGACGGCGAGACGGCGGAGGAAACGCCCGCCGTCTGCAACTGCACGGAAAAGTGCGCCGCCGGTGCGGTGAATACGGCCTGCCCGGTGTGCGCCGTGAATATGGCAGAGTGTACGGGCCAGGAGCCGGAACCCACGCCCGCCCCGGAAACAGACCCGGAGCCGGAACAGGAACCGGCAGGGCTGAACCCAGCTTTCCTGCTGGTGGTGCTGGCCGCGCTGGGTGGCATCGGTGCGCTGGTCTACTTCAAATTCATCAAGCAGAAGCCCAAGACCAAGGGCAGCGACAACCTGGATGATTACGACTACGGCGAGGACGATACCGAACAGGAGGACGAGGACCCTTGGGAGACCGAGGAATCTGACGAGCCGGAGGACGCCGGCGGGGGCGGCGATGAGGAAAGCGAGAACCCGGCCAAATGACCCGGTTCACCGACAGCCCTTATGAACCCATGATGACGCGCAGGCCGGAGGGCGGGAAGGCAGCTTCCCGTCCTCCCTCTTTATCTCCCGGCCCCCCCTGCTATGGCTGCGGAACCTACCGCCCCGGCCAGCCCTGCGTGGGCTTCTGCCACAAAGAACTGACTGCGTGGCTGCGCGAAAGGAGAAAAGCAAAATGAATTATTTTATCCAATTTCTCATTGTGTTCGACCTGATCTGCTTCGGCGTCTACTTTGGCGGCGACATCGTTTGCACGGCGCTCGCCAAGGTGCGCAAAAAGACAGACGAAGAAGAATTTGAAATCTACAAAGTGGAGGACGATACAGACACCTCCAAACCGGCGCTGTCCATCGACGCCATCCGCCACTTGTTCCGCGGCGAGGTCCACGATTTTGTCTGCAACAAACTTCTGCCCAGCGGGCAGGAAACCCTTTCCGCTCTGACCGAGCCGGAGCAGACAGCGGCCCGGTTCCTGTTCTGCGCCTTGATCGGCTATCTCAAAGAGGAAGCCCCGAAGGATGAGCAGAGCTTCCCGATGGTGATGGAGATGCTGAACTATGCCGAGGGCGCGAAAGAGGACGGCGACAAGGACGTGATCGACATTCTGATGGAGGAAACCGCCGCCCGGACACATCTGCGCGAGGAATATTTCAGCGATTACCGCCGTTACCAGCTCATGCAGGTGGATAAGACGCGGGTGCTGCTGGCCTGCCGTGTCATCATCAACGACCTGCTGGGAAAGCTGTACCGCTATGATTACAACGTCGGTTATGACTGCCTTCTGGACGATGGCAACAGCGTTTCCAGAAAACTGAAAAAATCCAACGAAGAAATGGAGGTAGAGGAAGATGCGATTGGTGATCGCTGAGAAGCCCTCTGTGGCAAAATCCCTGGCCGCCGTGCTGGGCGCTGCTACCCGCAAAGACGGCTACCTGGAGGGCGGCGGCTGGCTGGTGAGCTGGTGCCTGGGGCACCTGGCCGGGCTGGCGGACGCCGCCACCTACAACCCCGACTACGCCAAGTGGCGCTATGATGACCTGCCCATTTTGCCGGAGTCCTGGCGCTTCACCATCGCCAAGGACAAGCGGGATCAGTTTGATGTGCTGCGCACCCTGCTGCGGCGGGAGGACGTGACCGAGGTAGTCAACGCCTGCGACGCCGGGCGCGAGGGCGAGCTGATTTTCCGCACGGTCTACTGCCTGGCGGGCTGCCAGAAGCCCATGAAACGGCTGTGGATTTCCAGCATGGAGGATTCCGCCATCCGGGAGGGCTTTGCCAACCTGCGCCCCGGCGCGGACTATGACGGGCTGCACCAGGCGGCCCTCTGCCGGGCCAAGGCCGACTGGCTGGTGGGTATCAACGCCACCCGACTGTTCTCGGTGCTGTACCACCGCACCCTCAATATCGGGCGGGTCATGTCCCCGACGCTGGCCCTCATCGTCCAGCGGGAGGCAGAGATCGACGCCTTCAAGCCGGTGCCGTTCTATTCTGTGGCTCTGGACCTGCCCGGTTTTACCGCTGCCAGCGCCCGCATGGACAAAAAAGCCGATGCCGAACAGCTGAAAACTGCCTGCCAGGGCGGTACGGTGACGGTCAAGCAGGTGGAGCGCAGGGACAAATCCGAGAAGCCGCCCGCCCTCTATGACCTCACCACTCTCCAGCGGGACGCCAACCGCCTGCTGGGGTTCACGGCGCAGCAGACACTGGACTACCTGCAAAACCTCTATGAAAAGAAGCTCTGCACCTATCCCCGGACGGACAGCCGCTACCTGACCTCCGACATGGCCGAGGGCCTGCCGGTGCTGGTGAATTTGGTCGCCAACGCCATGCCGTTTCGCAAAGGCATCGCCATTTCCTGCGATGCGGCGGCGGTCATCCACGACAAGAAAGTGACCGACCACCATGCGGTGATCCCCACCCGGAACATCCGCGAGGCGGATCTGTCCGCTCTGCCGGTGGGTGAACGGGCCATTCTGGAGCTGGTGGCGCTGCGGCTGCTGTGCGCGGTGGCCCCGCCCTATAACTTTGCAGAAACCGCCGTTGTTGTGGACTGCGCTGGTGCGGAGTTTACCGCCAAAGGCCGCACGGTGAAGCAGCCCGGCTGGCGGGCGCTGGACGCCGCCTACCGGGCCAGCATGAAAAATGTGGAACCGGACGGCAATTCCGAGGACAAGGCCCTGCCGGAACTAACCGAGGGCCAGGCGCTGCCGGTTGCCGGTGCCGCCGTCAAGGAGGGCAAGACCACCCCGCCCAAGCACTTCACTGAGGATACCTTACTCTCTGCGATGGAGACTGCCGGAAAAGACGATATGCCGGAGGACGCCGAGCGCAAGGGGCTGGGCACCCCCGCCACCCGCGCCGGAATTTTAGAGAAATTGGTGTCCACCGGCTTCCTGGAACGCAAAAAGAGCAAGAAAACCGTGCAGCTTTTGCCGTCCCACGACGCCATTTCCCTGATTACCGTCCTGCCGGAGCAGCTGCAATCCCCGCTGCTGACCGCCGAGTGGGAGTACCGGCTGGGCGAGATCGAGCGCGGCGAGCTGGCCCCGGAGGACTTCATGGCCGAGATCACCGCCATGCTGAAGGAGCTGGTGGGGACTTATCAGGTCATCAAGGGCAGCGAGTACCTGTTTGCCCCGCCCCGCGAGGTGGTGGGCAAATGCCCCCGCTGCGGCGGTGAAATTGCAGAAATGCAAAAAGGCTTCTTCTGTCAGGACAAATCTTGCAAATTTGCGATCTGGAAGAACAACAACTGGTGGGCAGCGAAGCGCAAACAACCCACCAAGGCCATTGTGGCGGCGCTGCTCAAAGATGGCCGCGCCCATGTGACGGGGCTGTACTCTGAGAAAAGCGGCAAGACCTACGACGCCACCGTGGTGCTGGAAGATACCGGCCAGTACGTCAACTTCAAGCTGGACTTTGACCGGCAGAAAGGCGGCGGCAAATGAAACTGAGTTTGTATGAACAGGAAACCATTATCCTCTACAACCAGGCCGAGGCCACCGCCGAGGTCTATTCCCACGACCCGCGCCTGCTGGAAAAGCTGCGGCGGCTGGCGGAAAAATACCCGGACCAGATCGTGAAAAAGGACCGTCAGACCTTTACGGTGCCCAAACGCTGCGTGTCGGTGCGGGAGCCGTACAGCGCCGAGCGCCGCAAGGCCGCCAGCGAACGGGCCAAGGCTGCCGGGTACAAACCGCCCGTCCCGAAAGCGGGCGGCAAGTAAGCATGGGCGAGAGCGTCTTTGAAGTCGTAAAACAGTCCGTCACCGCCAGAGAGGCGGCGGAGCTTTACGGCATCGCGGTGGGGCGCGGCGGCATGGCCTGCTGCCCCTTCCACGATGACCGCCACCCCAGCATGAAGGTGGACACCCGTTTCCACTGTTTTGGCTGCGGCGCAGACGGCGATGTGATCGACTTCACCGCCCGGCTCTATGACCTGTCCCCCAAGGAGGCCGCCGAAAAGCTGGCCCAGGATTTTGGCCTTTCCTATGACAGCAAGGCCCCGCCCCGGCGAAGCTATGTCCGGCAAAAATCTGAGGCGCAGGTGCGGAAAGAAAAACGAGAACACGGCTGGCGCGTCCTGACGGACTACTATCACTTGCTCCGAAAATGGGAGGCCGACTATTCCCCCAAGACGGCGGACGAGGACCCGCACCCGCGCTTTTTGGAGGCCGTCCAAAAAAAAGACTACATGGGCTATCTGCTGGACACCTTTCTCGACAGCAGCACCGAGGAACAGGACCAGTGGATCGCAGAACACACCGCTGAAATTTCGGCCATAGAAGGGAGAGTGAACATCATGGCTGACAAACCCACCAACCGGGAACGGTTGCAGCAAATCACGGCGGGCATTGAACAGGGTATCAAGGAGCTGTTCGAGAGCGAAAAGTATATGCGCTACCTGTCCGTGATGTCCCGTTTCCACCGCTACTCCGTCAACAACACCATGCTCATTTATATGCAGAAGCCGGACGCCACGCTGGTGGCCGGGTACAACAAGTGGAAAAATCAGTTTGAGCGCCATGTGAAAAAGGGTGAGCATGGTATTACCATCATCGCGCCCACGCCGTTCAAGAAAAAGATCGAGGAACAGAAGCTGGACCCGGACACCAAAGCCCCCATCCTGGATGCAGAGGGCAAGGCGGTCATGGAGGAACGGGAAGTTGAGATCCCCATGTTCCGCCCGGTGAAGGTGTTTGATGTGAGCCAGACGGACGGCAAGCCCCTGCCGGAGCTGGCGTCCTCCCTGTCCGGGAATGTCCAGAACTACGAGGCTTTCATGGAGGCCCTGCGCCGGTCCGCGCCGGTGCCGCTCTCCGTGGAGCCGATGGCCGCCAACATGGACGGGTATTTCTCGCCGGACCAGCAGCGCATCGCCATCCGAGCAGGCATGAGCGAGGTACAGACCGTTTCCGCCGCCGTCCATGAGATCGCCCACAGCAAGCTGCACAACTACGCCAAGGCCCAGGAGGAAGCGGCCAGGGCCGGTGATAAGGAGCCGCCCAAGAAGAAAGACCGCAACACCGAGGAGGTGGAGGCCGAGAGCATTTCCTATGCCGTCTGCCAGTATTACGGTATCCAGACCGGCGAGAACAGCTTCGGCTACATCGCCAACTGGAGCCAGGGTAAGGAGCTACCGGAGCTGCGGGCCAGTCTGGAGACCATCAACAAGGCGGCCGGGGAACTGATCGCGGACATTGACCGGCACTATAAGGTTATCTGCAAGGAGCGCGGTATTGACCTGGCCGCCCAGTCGGAACAGACAGTGCCGCAGCAGGAAGCCGCATCGGAGGCGGAGGTCCCCATGCAGGCTCCCGCCCGCCATGCTTACAAGCTCCACAGCAATTTTGAGCGTACCTCACCGGCAGACAGTACCTATATCCAGGAATATACCGTTGCGGATGATTTATCCCTTATCCCCGGAGAGGTACTTTATGCGGGAACCTATGACGAGTGTGTAAAACTGCACAACGCCCTTCAAGATGGCAGTATGACGGCTGAGCAGGTCAAGGCCCAGGCGCAGGCGGAAAAGCTCTATGAGTTGGACGGACGGCTGTACCTCCACGTCCAGCCCTGTGACGGCGGTTATGACTACACTATCTACGACAAGGGCACAATGCGGGCATTGGACGGCGGCCAGCTGGACGCCCCGGAGCTGCCCCTGTCCACCGCCGCGCTGAAAATCTGCGAGATGCACGACATGGGCGGCCAATCCATTCAGTATGCGCCGCTGTCCATGATCGAAACTTTGCAGGAGGCGGCTGTCCAGCAGATGCAGGCAGCGGCCCAGGCCGCCGCCCCGGAAACTACCATGCTGCCGGACGCCCCGGAGCAGCACCTGGACGAGTACCCCATGCCGGACCCCACGCTGACCCAGGACGATTTGGAAAAGAGCGGCTATCTGGACGGGGACCTTCTGCCCCTCTCCAAAGAGCGGGCCTATGAGCTGATGGAGCGCGACCTGACCGTTTATATCGTCCAGCAGGGTGAGAATCCGGCGATGGCTTTTGATACCACCGACCTGGACGCCTACGACGGGATCTTCGCCGTCACCCGCGAGGAATGGGAGGAAAGCCCGGCTTTCGATGCTCAGGTCAAGGAGCGCATGGACCACCAGCAGGAACGGGAGCAGGCGTTCCTCGATCACAAGGGCGACTGCTTCGCTATTTATCAGGTGAAGCACACCGACGAGTTGCGGGACATCCGCTATGAGGGGCTGGAATGGCTCAAGTCCATCGGGCAGACGGCGCAGCGGGACAACTACGATCTAGTCTACACCGCGCCGCTGCTGCCCTCCGATTTGAAGGGCGATACTGCCGAACAGCTTTTTTACCGCTTCAACAACGAACACCCCACCGACTACCGCCACCCGTCCATGAGCGTCAGCGACATCGTTGCCATCAAGCGGGACGGCAAGGTATCCTGTCACTACTGCGACAGCTTCGGCTTTGCCGAGGTTCCCGGCTTCCTGCCGGACAACCCGCTGAAAAATGCGGAAATGGCCGTGGAGGATGACTACGGCATGATCGACGGCATTCTCAACAACGGCCAGCGGCAGCCGCCCCAACGGGAGTTGCCGGAAAAACGGAAGTCCGTTGTGGAGCAGCTGAAAAGCCAGCCCAAACCCGAACATAAAAAGACAGCGCCCAAAAAGAGCGCGGAAAGGGAGATCTGATATGAACGCTTTGACTTTTGAGGAAACCAACCTGCTGTGCATCTACAACCCCGGCACCCGCCAGGGGGCCATCGAGGCCCTGACCGAGATGCGCGGCCACTTGCAGGCGGACGAGGACGAGCTGCTGGCCCTGACCGACAGTACCCTCGCCAAGCTGCGCGCCATGACCGACGCCGAGTTTGACGAGCTGGAGCTGTACCCGGATTTTGATGAATAACACACTGTTTTGACCCGCAGGGCGGCCACCGTGCCGCCCTGCTTTTATATAAGACCAGGAAGGAGGACAGAATCCCATGCCAACCAAAGCAGAACAATACGCGCAGATGGCCGACCAGGTGGCGCGGCAGCTCACCGGCAGCTGGCAGGAGTGGGCGGGCTTTCTCACCACCGCCGCCCGGCTTTACAAGTACCCGTATCATGAGCAGCTGATGATCTACGCCCAGCGCCCGGACGCCACCGCCTGCGCCGAGTACGACCTGTGGAACAACCGCATGGGCCGGTATGTGCGGCGCGGGTCCAAGGGCATCGCCCTGGTGGATGATTCCGGGGACCGGCCCCGACTGCGGTATGTGTTTGATATTTCCGACACCGGCACCCGTGAACACTCCCGCACCCCCTGGCTGTGGACGATGAACGAGGAACACACCGCGCCGGTCATGGCGATGCTGGAACGCAACTATGATGTGAGCGGCGGCGACCTGGCCCAGCAGCTGGCCGATGTGGCCGCCAAGCTGGCGGAGGAATACTGGGCCGACCACCGGCGGGATATTCTCCCTATCGTTGACGGTTCCTTTTTGGAAGAGTACGATGAGTACAACATCGAAGTCCAGTTCAAATCCGCCGCCACGGTCAGCATCACCTATGCCCTGATGTCCCGCTGCGGGCTGGAGCCGGAGCAGTATTTCAGCCATGAGGATTTCATGGCGATCTTCGACTTCAACACCCCCGCCACCGTGGGGGCGCTGGGCACGGCGGTCAGCCAGATAAACCAGCAGGTGCTGCGGCAGATCGGCGTCACCATCCAGAACTATGAGCGCGCCAAGAGCGCGGAAAGGAGTGCCACACATGGAGAACAACCTGACTTACACGAGGAACGGCGATTACCTGATCCCCGACCTGAAGCTGTCCGAACAGCCGGAGAAGCCCCTGGGCAAGTACGGCAGGATGCGCAAAGCGTACCTGAAGGAACACCGGCCCATCCTCTACAACCAGCTGCTGATGAGCGAGAAGCTGTACCCGCACCTTCGGGAGATCGACGAGACCGCGAACAGCCGTCTGGAGCAGATGATGCCCCGGCTGGCGGAGGCAGCGGGCGCGACGGAGCAGCTGAAAGCCAGCGACCCCATGCAGTGGGTGGGCCTGATGAACACCTGCAAGGCCCAGGCGGAGGAGATCCTGCTGGCGGAACTTATCAACAGCTGACCTTAAACCTGTTCCTCTCCGAAGCGGAACAAATCCATAAAATCGACGAAGCAGAGAGTGTGAAAACGCCCTCTGCTTTTTCTATGCCCAAACCCGCTGCGCAGGCGGAACCTGTGCGCCGGGCGCTGACCCAGGCGGAGATCGACGCCGCCATCCAGGAATGGAACGGCAATATTGAAAGTAAGCACGCGGTTGTCCGCTACATGAAGGACCATGCCCGTGAAAAGGATACCGCCGCCTGGCTGCGGCAGGAGTACGGCGATGATCTCCCGGCCCTGCCTGTGACGGTGGACGGCGCGGCGGGCGACGTGCCCTGGCCCAAGGTGCAGCGCCGGATCGTCCAGCTCATCAAGGAAGATCGGTTCTACACCGAGGCGGAGCAGGACCGATTTGACAACATCGACTCCATCGCCATCCGGGAGGCCCTGGCCGAGCGCGGCATCGTGAACGGCCAGGTGGTGGACCCGGAAAAGCTGGACAGTGATCCATTCATCCGGCAGGTCATGCGGGATGTGGAGGCCGTCGCAACCGAGGAACAGGCCGAGGCAGCGGCAAAGCCGCCTGTGCCGGACTTATCCGGCCAGCCCGTCACCCGCGAGGGCGACACCCTCACCATTGGCAGCGGCGAACCCACCCATGAGATCGACATCACGGTGTCGGACGAGGAATATGCCGCCATCCGGGGCACCATCCCGGAGCGCACCGCCTACGATCCGTCCGCCCCGGTTTACAATGTGGGCAATACCGTCTATCTGGATGACCGCGCCCATCAAATTACCGAACTGCGGGAGGATACGGTGCAGCTGCTGCCCACCGGCATGAGCTATCCCATCTACCGGGTCGAGAGCCGGGAGCGGTTCGAGCAGCTTTTGCGGGCAGACAACCGCAACGACTTCTACACCGAGTTCCTGCCCGTCAACCCTGACACGGCGGACCAGGACCTGCGGGACGTGCTGGCCCACGGCCTGATCGGCGCGCCGAACAAGGCGGAGCTTTCCGAACTGCTGCGCACCGGCAAGAGCAACCGGGAGGTCGCCCTGTGGCTGAGCCGGGCCTATCCTGACATCATCGAGACGATGGAGCTGGAGACCGGCGATACCGCCGACTACCGAACCATACCCGAAGGCATCGAGCTGGAAGTGCTGGACGCGGACGAGAAGCGACTGGCCATGCTGTTCTTCCGCTGGGATGAGGTTGCACCGCTGCTGCGCGGGCTATATGCCCGCCAGCTGGACGGCTTTGTGCAGGAGCAGGATGAACCGTATATGGAAGCCCCTGCCGCCGTGGAAGAACCTGCCGAAACCGCCAAGCCCATTGAAGAAGCTGCTGAGGCACCGGCGTTCCACTCCGAGACGGTGGCCGTCTACCCCGGTGACAAAAACGGACTTCCCTATGACGTGGTGGTGGAACGGCTGCACGTTGACCGGCCGGAACCCACGCCGCCTGAACCGACGCCGGACACGCAGCCGGAGGAAAAGCCGGATCACCCGGTCGCCATCCCGGTGAACGGTGAGTGGCAGACTTTCCCCAACCAGAGGGCAGCCGAACAGGCGGCCTATCAGGAGTACCGGGACAACCTGCGCCGCAACGCCGAGAACTTCCGCATCACCGACGACCATCTGGGCGAGGGCGGCCCCAAGGCCAAGTACCAGGCCAATGTGGCGGCGATCAAGCTGCTGAAATACCTGGAGGAAACCACCGGCCAGGCCACGCCGGCGCAGCAGGAAGTGCTGTCCCGCTATGTGGGCTGGGGCGGCGTGGCGGATGCCTTTGACCCGGACAAACCCGCGTGGGATGCCGAGTATTCGGAACTGAAAGAACTGCTGACCCCAGAGAAATACGCTGCGGCGCGGGCCTCCACCCTCAACGCCCACTATACCAGCCCCACCGTCATCCGCGCCATCTATGAGGCCGTGGAGCAGATGGGCTTCCGCACCGGCAACATTCTGGAACCGTCCTGCGGCGTGGGTAATTTCTTCGGGATGCTGCCGGAGAGCATGGCCGGGAGCAGGCTGTACGGCGTGGAGCTGGATTCCATCAGCGGGCGGATTGCCCAGCAGCTCTACCCCAAGGCTAACATCACCGTGGCGGGCTTTGAGACCACCGACCGGCGGGACTTCTATGACCTTGCCATCGGTAACGTCCCTTTCGGCCAGTATCAGGTGAACGACAAAGCCTACAACAAGCTGGGCTTCAACATCCACAACTACTTTTTTGCCAAGGCGCTGGACCAGGTGCGCCCCGGCGGCGTGGTGGCCTTTGTCACCAGCCGCTACACAATGGACGCCAAGGATTCCACCGTGCGCCGGTATCTGGCCCAGCGGGCCGAGCTGCTGGGGGCGATCCGCCTGCCCAACAACGCTTTCCGCGCCAATGCCGGGACCGATGTGGTGTCCGACATCCTGTTTCTGCAAAAGCGGGACCGCCCGCTGGACATCGCCCCGGACTGGACCCAAACCGGCCGGACCGAGGAAGGCTTCACGGTCAACCAGTATTTTCTGGATCACCCGGAGATGGTGCTGGGGCGGCCCACCGCCGAAAGCACCCAATACGGCAAACAGGATTACACCGTGGCCCCCATCGAGGGGCTGGAGCTGGCCGATCAGCTGCACGATGCCGTGAAGTACATTCGCGGCACCTACCAGGAGGCCGCGCTGCCGGAGCTGGGCGAGGGCGAGGACATCGACGAATCCCTCCCGGCTGACCCCAATGTGAAGAACTACTCCTACACGGTGGTGGACGGCGCGGTGTACTTCCGGGAAAACAGCCGCATGGTGCGCCCTGACCTGAACGCCACCGCCGAGGCCCGCGTCAAAGGGCTGGTGGGGCTGCGGGATTGTGTGCAGCGGCTCATCGACCTGGAGATGGACGCCGCCGCGCCGGATGCCGACATCCGGGCGCAGATGGCCGAACTGAACCGCCGCTATGACGATTTCTCTGCCAAGTACGGCCTTATCAATGACCGGGCGAACCGGCTGGCCTTTGCCGATGACAGCAGCTATTACCTGCTCTGTGCGCTGGAGGTGCTGGACGAGGACGGCCAACTGAAGCACAAAGCAGATATGTTCACCAAGCGCACGATCAAGCCCCATGAGGCCGTCACCACCGTGGACACCGCCTCTGAGGCCCTGGCAGTCTCCATTTCTGAAAAAGCCTGCGTGGATATGGCCTACATGGAACAGCTCACCGGCAAAACCGGCGAGGAATTGGCTGACGAGCTGCGCGGTGTCATCTTCCGTGTACCGGGCCAGACTGAGCCGGACGGAACGCCCCATTATGTGACCGCCGATGAATACCTCTCCGGCAACGTGCGCCGGAAGCTGCGCCAGGCCCAGCGGGCGGCGGAGCAGGACCCGGCCTTTGCGGTCAACGTGGAGGCTCTGACCGCCGCCCAGCCCAAGGACCTGGACGCTTCCGAGATCGAGGTGCGGCTGGGGGCAACGTGGATCGACAAGGAGTACATCCAGCAATTCATGTACGAGACCTTCGACACGCCTTTTTACCTCCAGCGCAGCATTGAAGTCCACTACACCCCCTTTACGGCGGAGTGGCAGATCTCCGGCAAAAATGTCGTGGGGCAAAACAACGTGGCCGCCTATTCGACCTACGGGACCAGCCGCGCCAACGCCTATAAAATCCTCGAAGATTCCCTCAATCTGCGGGATGTGCGTATCTACGACACCGTGGAGGACGCGGACGGCAAGGAACGCCGGGTGCTGAACGCCAAGGAAACCACCCTGGCCGCCCAAAAGCAGCAGGCCATCCGGGATGCTTTCCGCGACTGGATTTGGCGCGACCCGGAACGTCGGCAGGCGCTGGTGCGCCAGTACAATGAGGAAATGAACGCCACCCGCCCCCGCGAATATGATGGCAGCCACATTGTTTTTGGCGGCATGAACCCGGCCATCACCCTGCGGGAACACCAGAAAAACGCCATCGCCCATGTGCTGTACGGCGGCAACACGCTGTTGGCCCATGAGGTGGGCGCGGGCAAGACGTTTGAAATGGTAGGGGCCGCGATGGAGGCCAAACGGCTGGGGCTGTGCCAAAAGAGCTTATTCGTGGTGCCCAACCACCTGACCGAACAGTGGGCTTCGGAGTTCCTGCGTCTGTACCCGTCCGCGAACATCCTGGTGACAACCAAAAAGGACTTCGAGAAGCACAACCGCAAGAAGTTCTGTGCCCGTATTGCCACCGGCGACTACGACGCCATCATCATGGGTCACTCCCAGTTCGAGAAAATCCCCATCAGCAAGGAACGCCAGGAGCGGCTGCTGCATGAGCAGATTTGGGAAATCACCGAGGGCATCGCCGAGGTGGAGGCCAGCGGCGGGGAACGGTTCACCGTCAAGCAGCTGGAACGCACGAAAAAGTCTTTGGAGGCGCGGCTGGAAAAGCTGCAAGCCGAGGACCGCAAGGACGATGTGGTGACGTTTGAACAGCTGGGCGTGGACCGGCTCTTTGTGGACGAGGCGCACAATTATAAAAACCTGTTCCTCTATACAAAAATGCGGAATGTGGCGGGCCTTTCCACTACGGACGCGCAGAAATCCAGCGATATGTTTGCCAAGTGCCGGTACATGGATGAAATCACAGGCGGGCGCGGTGTAGTTTTTGCCACCGGCACGCCGGTTTCCAACAGCATGACCGTGCGCCCGTAAGGGGCTG
>ERZ1643247.2067-NODE-2067-length-16696-cov-5.684755_pt1 | contig 16696 bp, 21 predicted proteins | sample MGYA00579264_ERZ1643247 | MGnify/ENA primary metagenome ERZ1643247 (study PRJEB29033, sample SAMEA4952262) | chicken gut metagenome | biome: Broiler Chicken; feature: Gastrointestinal Tract; material: Caecum | place: Ireland | collected 2018 | study: Broiler... | reverse complement strand
CCCATGCTTTATTACCAACAATGTTTTCTTTGCTTGAATCGAGTGAATATATATTTGCTTCGAATTTTTCACTGTTTAGAATTAGGTTTATATCTTGCGTACTGTGGTTAAAGTGTATAGCATTTTCTACTTTTAGAAAAATTCTATTTGCATTATATGTTACGTTTGCAATTACATTGTCATTATAAATCACGTTTTCGTAGTTATTCCAATCTAAAGGCAAAAGGTTTCCGATATAATCACTTAATGCAAAGGTTTCTGGATCTATAAATGTGTTATTGTCATAATAACATAAATCTATCAATCTTTCTATTGAGGTTATTGTGTAAGTTAAAAATAGCGAAAGAAGTTCTTTTGCGTAAAAATCCCATTGATTATTTGAATAAATCCCTTTTCCACCCTCTATTAACCCAACGTTGAAAAAGTTTTTCTTTTGATGACAAGCGTCAAAAATCATCCATCCTTCTGATTCTCCAATACTAGCACCTTCAACATTTGATTGATCTTGTAATAAAACGCCAATATCATTAGCAAATTTATTCGAGTCGTTCCATACGTCTGTGAATACTCCCCTTAATCTTTCGTCATTTGAAAAAACTTGCATTGTCACTAATTTACTAATAGGCTCACCCATAGACTGCCACGTTTGATGTAAATCTAAATATAAAATTACATTATCCCAATCAACGGTTTTAAAGTATGAATCCATAGCTTTCGTTTCTTGTTCAGTTAATGGAGCACTTCCCTTTGGTTCGTCTCCATTATAAAATTGAAATCCGTAAGGGAAATTTCTATTAAGGTCTATACCTCTTGCGTTATATCTTCCAGTATTTGAAAGCTGTTGATTTATATTTGTATTTACAGCCTGATTATATCCGTATGGATTTACAATAGGGATAAAATCTATTTCCAAATGCCCCATTATGTTATTGACAATTTTTTGTTTTTGCATCAAAATACCTTGTGATAAAAGTTTCAGCATCATGAAAGCTCCGAATTTTTCATTACCATGGATAGAACCAGTTAAAATTATTTTCTTTCTTTGCGATACTACTCCTGTCCCCATCTGTGGCTTATATGAATAACATATAATAGGGAGTGAAGTATTCTCCCCATCGTTATCCGAATTGTTTGCGTATCCTAAAGTAGTTTTTTCCAAAACATAGTTGTCATGAACGCCTAAAAATGCATCAAATTTAGAATACGTTTCTTTCACAGTCCAATTAATTAATGAGGTTTCAGAAAAACCTTCATACTCATTCAACATTTCTGTTTCTGTGTATATTTTTGGGTATTTTGTACAATATCTTTCTATCAGCTCAAAGTCTGGGAAATGTTCTGTAATGTAATCGTCAAAATATGGCAGTAAATTTTCATTTAGCCAATTATTCACCTCCTCCTGCAAATCCAGATTCTCAAAGAAATCCTTCACAAACGTATACAATTCAACAAACTGTTTCTGCAATTCAACCTGCGACTGAAACAATTCATAAGTAATATGAAGAAGTAAAGCAATATCCTTCGCCGTAGTCGGTCTACTCAAAAACTGAGCATTAATTAACCCACTTGGGTCAGCCCCGCAAACCTGTTTTAACTGACACATAATTGTGTCAAAATCATAAGTAGATAAATTAGGAAAATCTTCAGTATATTTACTCATATTAAATACCTCTCTTTCTATTAGAACTTCTTTTCTTTAAAGCACTTCCCGATCTCATACCACCGAATCTCAGCAAAGTCCCTACCATTCTTTTTAATCATCGCATAAGCTTCAATATCATTGATCTCCTCTACCGTAGGCAAATACAACTTTGAAAGTTTTAACGCTTCTTTGTAAACAGTAGTTTCCAATGTCTTGTAAATCGTTCCCGTATACTTCCCTCTAAACTCCACCGTATAAATATCGTATGTCAATATAGGCACCTCCTAAACTCTGCTTTAAACTGTTTGTGAAATAAGTTTTCATGTTCAGCAATCTTTTTCTTAATCCAGTATTCAGCAAATTTCTTTGTCCGAAAACTTCTTGATTCATAAGGTTTATTTGTCATATCCATTATCATTACAAAATATTTCTTACAATACGTTTTCGCCATTGAAATACATCCCTCCTTGATAATGTAGGAAACAAACCGGATGCAATTCATCACATAATTGCTTATTTAAGTTCAAAATTGCCTTTCTGTATTTTACAATATTGTCAGTCTGTGATTCACCCTCGTATCCTGTTCTTTTTTCAGAGCCTGCATTTTGGTAATAAGATTCCGATTCACTTTTCGTTGTTCCGTCTGCTTCGGTGTTAATCGAATTCACATTCTTTTTCTGTCCTCTGTCCATCTGAGAAGCAAAGTTATTATCAGTCACAGTCACTTCCGGATTTTCAGAATGAACGTCCTGCGTATCCTGCATCAGATTTTCCGTTGATTTTCCAATAGTATTTGAAGAACCATCCGTAGAAGAAGAACCAGAACCCTCTTCCTGACGTTCCACCGAATATACTCTATTGATTAAAGGGTCATATTCCATCTGAATCGTTTTGTAAAGTTCCGTATAAGTAGGCATCACTTCCATGAGTTTCGATTGTAGTACTAATTGGAACTGTGCAAAATTTTCCTGTCCGATAGATTCCAGATAATTCGTATGAAGGAAAAGGTTTTTAAAATCATACAAACTCTGATCTGATTTATCCGTATACCAAGGAAATTCAAAATTAAAGAAATATTCCATTCCTTCATTGATAATTTCGTCCACAGATTTTACTTTCCATGGATTTTTTTTATCAATAATAGGAACCTGTAATGATTCCAGAATATCACAAATTCTAACGGTATAGTCGTTAATCATGATTCTTCACCTTCTTCCTGAACTTAATTTGAATCATCGTTTTCCTCCTTCATATACAGAAAGTTTCTAGCATCAATATAGACTTCTGTACGGAATCTCGGTTTCAGATCAAGCCCGAACAATGCATTTGCCTGTTTACAACTTCTTTCATAGCAAGCTAATCTCATGGTACGGTTTCCGAAGTTCTGTTCCTGATTCTGTTGAGCATCAGCAGTTTGCACCCGTTCTTTCTTTTCCACGGCTGATACATCAAATCCGATAAAGGAAAGTGCTTCCATTTTAATTTTGTGAATTTGTTCTTCAATCTTGTCAAAGATAACAGGTGCATTTAAATCAAGTGTTTGAATTCTATCCAAGTCCATGTCATTGTCCGTTTTGATAATCGGTACATAGTTCTGAATATCTTGGGCCATAAGCTGATAGGAAAGGTTTACTTCTTTCGGTGCTTTAATGACAACCGGTGTTTTCATGGCATTGAGGTTGATTTCCCTTGTCATCCAAAGGTTTGCCAAAGTTTCTGCATAACACATAATATCCCTTGCATAAGAAAGACCGGTCGGTCTGTCACGAAAGATCACGCTATCCCACTTCGAATACTGTTTCAGGTAATTCGGCGTTGCATAGGAATATCGAATAAACCCGTGACCATATGCATCTATCCCGCCTGCTTCTGACATGGAAGTTACGGCATAGGTATTCAATACATCGTCATAGATAAAAAGTGCCTGTCCATGCCAAAAGATTACATCGTATAGGAAAAATTCCTCAATTTCATCCGGCAAGCCTTCAATTTCAATGGACGAAAGAACAAGGTTGTGCAATTCTTCAAAGTAATGGTAAACCATGTTGTTGTACATTGGATTTTTATTTTTCAGTCTAACAAAATCCTTGACAAGGAAAGGGTTTGCTGATAACATATTATTCAAATTTTCACCTCCTATACATTAGAAAGATTATAATTTCCGATATCGTTGGTATGCCATATTGTAACGCCTTTATTAAAGATATCTCTGTACCTAGATAAAATATTCATTTCGGCATCAGCAGTAAAGGCACAATCGACAGTTTTCACGTAGTTCCATGAGGAACGACTGTTAATTTGTGGTGTCGTAATTTCATGAATTGGATATCCAAAGGCTGTCCAGTAATCGTCAATGATTTTACACATAGAAGCTTTTGGTGCCATAGAATAACAATCAATTCGATTTAATTCCATAGCTGTTCTTACGCTGTCATTTCCAACCTTTCCTCTTGCCTGATCTGGTACAATTGATTTATCCATCACTGTAGCAATCGTATTTGCAATATTTGTCAATCCACTAACAGCACCACTAACAGCACCGCCTATTGTTCCCGCAATTCCGCTAACACCACCTAATGCACTACCTACTAATGCACCTTTTACACCACCTGTTAATACATTTCCTGCCTGTGTAATTGCACTTAGAGCCAATGTGTTTTTATTTTGAGCTACCCAAGCTTTGAATGTGTCGTTTGTCCATGCACAGATAGGAAAGTTCTGCATAGAAAAACTGTGAGAATGATCTTCCGTTTGTCCGTTGTAATTTGTTGGTCGAACATATACGGCAGGCATCACAGCCCTGACACCCGTTGCTTTAAATTCATAGTTGTTACCGGAAAACAATTCCGGTTTATAAACGTTCACATTTCCACCATTATCATCAAGGATGCAATAAACATAAGGATAAGTAAATAATTTCTGATTTTTTGGTGAATACGGAAAATCAAGATCAATTGCTGTACTAAATTCTAAGGTTTGCGGTTCAGTTGCTTCTGCTGAATTTTGACAGATAGATGGAAACATATAGATCATTTGAAGAGCATCCGGTTTTCCTGCATCGTCATATAGTTTAATGAGTGCGTTTACTCCATCTTCATTGTCATAACTTCCTGAGATCAAACCAGAATACACATTGTTAAACATATGATTTGTTCCCGCAGGTTCTTCACCACCACTCGGCAATTCTGTTACATACACTCCAATTCTCATATTTCCCAAAGGTAAAGTTGTGTGATGATAGCATTCCATAACACCAGTCTCAATATCATCCGGCACAACATTTGCTCCCGCAACGTCTTGTGCTTTTGGAATATGCATTCGTTCCACGAAACACGGTTTAAAATTCGTAGTGTAAAAGCACTCTGAGAAAATATCAAGTTCGAAATCAATCAAAACAGAATCAGAGGAAAGCCATGTCACATTATTAATAAAAGCGAAGTGCCAAGTTGATTCGTAAGGCATATTACGGAACGCCATATAATTCAGCTTCATTGCTACCGCTTCATTTGCTTCGATTCTTACAGTCAAATTTCCAGTTCTAACCGGGGCTGAATTTTGAATGTGAAATTTATCATCCGGCACTTTTGAAATCACATGATTTAGCAAATCAGTAGCAGAGGAAAAAGCCCTAACATGAATGTAATTATTATCCCACTCAATTCCTGATGCTAAATAGATTTCCGTTTGTGGCTGAACCTTTTTAATATTGAGATCAATAGAAGCCGGAAAGTTTGTAAATCCGTCTGCCATGTAACTCCTCCTTTTAGTTTACCCGCCCATAAAGGGCGGGCTTTTCCATTATTCTGACTGTGAAACTGTTACTGTTGTCGTAATAGACGGGTCATTTCTGTAAGTTACTTTTACTGTAATCGGGAACGTTGTTTCGTTTTCTCCAATGCGAAGAATATTGGAACCCGGTACCATAAAGGTATGTTTGCTACTAGGTGTTGAAGTAATTTCATAATCGTAAAGAGCCGGTGTGTATGTAAACCCTGTTGCCGTTGGTGTTACCTCAATCTTCACATCCTGTCCCGCTTTTCCAGTAGCGGCTACTCCTGCAATTGAAGTCAATCCTACCTTCTCTGATGTGAATACCCGAATTGGATAGAACGGGCTGAAGCTAATCTGTTCAAATAAGGTAAGGAAGTAATTATAGAACAGACTTCCATGATTACCCTGATAGGATACTTCCCTAAACTGATCTCTCACCCTGAAGCAACGGATATCCAGTGCCACTGCCTGAATTTCCTCATGTTCGAATCCGTCAACAACCCTTGTTCGTGCTTTCGTTTCATCCAGAGACAGATTGTACAACTGTGCAAGCGTCTGGATGGTAACCCGTGCATTTACTCTCGGTGTCATTAAGAAAATCAGGTTTGACGCATCACAAGAGGAATTTGCCCCTGCAATATTATTATTCGGATTTGGGAAAGAAGCTTCTCCAATGAAGCTCTGTAATTCCACTACCAGATTTTCAGCAGTATCCTTATCCGTCACAGCCGAAACTGTCACAGCCGGGAGCATCTGTTTTTCATATCCGGTGTCAATCATTCCGAGCATTGCCTTGTATTCTCCCCATTCAGCGGAAGCATAAGCAGCCTGCATTTTCGCCGCAATCATATCACGGATACCATAGGTAGAGAATACGGCATTTCTTAAGGTATTCCACTGAATACTAAACGGATACTGCGGTGTATAGTTCACTTCATGGAAAGCAACCATTACATTTGATTCATAGTATTTGAACAAATTATCCGGTGTCATGTAGTAATCAAAGTCTGTTGCTTTCATCATGTTTACGTAGATTTCTTCATCCGTCTGCCCGAAAGCAATCCGATTCTGTTTATATCTTGCAAGCGGATTTCTGAAATTCACTGCATCAAGTGTCTGAATTCCAATTAACGTTGGAAGTACTTCCATGAGTTCATTTCTACCTCTCTGGAAAGTCATGAGTTTATCAAATACCTGAGAAAGATTTTCCGCTGTCGCTTCTGGAATCACTTCCGAATAGTAATAAGGCATTGCCTTTCTTACCATGTTCATAATGTTGACGTTTGTCGGAACGGTTTCGGTAGTCTGAGTATTTGTTTCCTGTGGTTTTGACGCAAAAAACTGAATATTATAAGCAAGTCTGTTTGCATCCAGTTTTTTCATTAATTTACTGTTACGATTCATGTGTTACATTCTCCTTTCATCTACTCTGTTGAACCGTCAAACATACCATATGAAAAATCCATATTTGTGTAGTCCGGTTCTACTACTTCTGTTTTTTCTACATCAATATGATGCTCTGTGATTTCACCGAAACGCTGAATATATTTATCTTTCAAGTCATTGTAGGTTTTGACATCTACATATTCAGATAAATCAACTGTTTCAGTGTTCTCTCCTTTTGAAGCAAGTTCTTCCTTAATTGTATCGAATAATTCCACGTGTGTTTCAAAATCCGGTACAATTTTCATTAACTCCTGTAATGCTTCTAATGCTGTCATTTTTTGTATACCTCCTTTTAGTTAAATATAACATATTTATAAAATATGTCAATAGTAAAATATATGTTCCTAGTCCTATCGGACACCCTCGAAAGTCTTGAAAGCTTCGCTTTCTTTAGCGACTTTCTCAGTTTACGGAACAACAGTCTACGTAAGCAACAAGTTGCTAACTTCGACTAGTTATAAAAATAAATACATCCATAAAGGCATTTTCTGTTTCGATTCTGGTGTAGGCTGTGGTGTAGAAGCACAGGCATAAGGATTATAGATAAACCCCTGAAACGTCCAATCGCTTCCCATCCATGTTGTTTCCAGATAATTGTTTGCCTTATTTACATGAGACACCCAAAAGAAATTATCTGGATAACCACTGTTTGACAATGTAATTTCGTCTCCATTGATTTCCTCTACGATTGCAACATGACCTGCCTGTCCTGCCTGAGCGTAGCAGGCAACAGCCCCTAACTGTGGTGTCTGTCCGGTGCTATATCCCTGAACCGCTCCCCACCACTCCCCGCCATCTCCAGTCGGAAGTGTTGGAATATGTTCCTGCCCAGACTGTACACTGATCTCCCAGAATCTTCCCCATGCGTAGCAGGTACAGTTTGGCAGTCCATATCCTGCCGCATAGAATGGGTTTGTATTACTATACCAGTATCTTGAACCTTGTATCCCGTCACTGGATAACCTCGGTGTGTAAACTCACCCGGAGCCGGAAAAGTCAAGATGCTCATTCCAGTAATTTGCCCACTGCAAACGATCATCCATAGCAGGAACGCCTGCCCGTTCAAAATTTCTTTCAAATGCATAAGTCAACCATTCAATCGATTGAGTCGATGCACGAAACTCTTCCCAACTGATATTATAATCTGATGTCGGAATCCACTGACCGCTTGAACCAGATAAATTGTGAATCCAATATAACTGTCCTGTTGGGTCAGTACGTTCATAATTGTTTGCCGTAGCCCAATTGATATAGTTTGTAGCAGGTGTCCATTGTACTAATCCGAAACCGCCGGATAAGTTTCCAACATTATCGCTCTGCCACCTTCCAGGATTGATTGAGGATTCCCTTGTCATATTTCCAAGTAATGCACACAAGGCATTTCTTGTCCATCCCTGAGGAATATAAGCATTGACTATTTCCTGTGCGTTTCCGGTCATTTCCTGAGTGTTTAACGGTCTGGATTCTACGATAGTCCAAGACATAACATTCTTACCTCCATCCGAACGCAGTCTACGTAACGAATAAATTCGTAACTTCGACTAGTGTCTACGATTGTCCAAGCCACGTTACCACCACCCGTCATGATCTAACCACTCTGAAATAATACAGAAAATGGCATACAGGCAAATCATGCATAACATACCTAAAATAAAATCAATCATTCTGTCACTTCCTCGTCTTTTAATCCAATTAGCTTCTTTAATACACTTGGTACAAAATCAGTGTTGATCTGACAGATATTTTCAATGATTGATATTACTTCTGTCAGAACAGCCCACCCGCAAACAATTGGAACTAAATCTACTGGAAGAGAAAAGCCAAAATAGTCTTTGGAATGATTTAGCATCATAGCCAATACATAGGTAAAAATGAAACCGCACTTTTTGAAAAACCCGTCACGCATCTTTGTACTGTTTAATTTTTCCTCTGATTTTAAAGCTTTTACGATTCCTGTTAAAAAGTCTAAACCATTAAAAGCTAATGCAATTCCTACAATAATCATTTCGTGTTTCAATATTTCCACTTCCTTCTATCCTTTCACTATTAAAGTCTCTCCATCATTTAAAGTAATCTCTTTTACTGGATTCACGTCAACGATTGTTCCGTTTCCTTTTGCATATTTTCCCCATGCTTCTTTCGTCATATAGGCAATGTCCAGATCAAGGTTTCCTGTCCATCCTTGTAATCTTCCGGTACTTGTATACTGATGAATTGCTACAATGGAAAAAGCTCCGGTTCCCTCATTCCCAAGCCAAGGATCTTTTTGATAGTCGTTTACAATCTGATTTGATGCATATCTCGCAACCCATAAGCCATAGTCTTTTGATACACTCGACCAGTCTGTATATCTGGTAACTGAGTGGCTCATGTAAATGAGTGGTCTTACTCCTGTTTTTTCGTATACAGTATCTAACCATCTTTTACACCAAGCTACATCTTTAGAAGACGGCTTATTTGTGTATTCGAAATCTAATACTAAAATGGATTCTCCAATGTAACCTTGAATATTTTTCAAGAAAAAGTCTGCTTCTTCTGTTCCGTTTCCCTTCCCTCTTGCAAAGTGATAAACTCCAAGTAGTTTTCCTGCTTTCTTTGCTTCCTGATAATGGCTATCACAGCAATTATCAACAAAGGTTGTTCCCTCAGTTGCTTTCATAATTACAAAGTCAGCCTGAATCTTTGCAAGATTGATACCGTCCTGATAGTGTGAAACGTCAATTCCATTTAAACTCATGCAATCAGTCCTTTCTTCCGAATCTTTCGTTGATAAATCGTTTCAATTCTTCTTTCTGTTCTTCTGATAAACCCTCTTCTTTTTCTTCAGTTCCATGATCTGTATCATAATAAAATTTATACATATCGCAATATCACCTCCAAAATTTCCCTGAATTCTGACTTCACCTTTTGACTTTCATAGAATAGTGTTCCATTGATTCCGGCATATCGTATCATGGCAATTTGATTGTTTTGTCGCTGAAAAAGTGTTTGTCTGCCGGATGTGTTTGTCTTGTCCATTGTGAATCTTGCTATGTTTGTTCCTTTGTCTTTACTTACATAAATGTCTTGTCCGTCAATCCATGTGGTGAACTCTTCCCCATTGGATATAATTGTACACCAATATCTTGCATTACTTGACTTTTTCCTTACATTATCGTCTGTATTTGCTATAAATTCATTGTTGCTTGACTTGTCATATTCTGTACCTGCAAATAGCTGTCCTGCTACTGTATTTGACCTTTTTAATTTAACGTTATTTACTTCTACCAGATTATATTTAATCAGCTTGTTTGCTGATGTGAAGCGTTTTTGGTCTTGCCCTAAATTAATGCCCCACCCTAAAGAATAAGGATTGTAGAAATCATAGGCGTTTCCACACATGATTGTAATGACATCTTTTCTACGTCTTGTTACTGTTTCGTAAAATTTCGCCCATGTAATAAACTCACCCGGCAAATAGTGTTCTGATCTGTCTGTGATTGTGTATTCATCGAAATAAATGACTTTCACGTCCGGAAACTCCATCCCTTTCGGTGCTCCGGAAAGTGGAATTGCATAACCACAATGTCTTTTTACTCCGTTTTCATTCCAATAATAGTCGAAACCGTCACAGATAATTTTTGAATCTTCTACACAATTAAACAGTTTGTCTTTTGCTTTCTTCAATTCCCTGTCTTTAATTCTTCTTAGATAAATGAATTCATATCCCATCTCACAAATATCATGAATAAAATGTTCTGTACTGTAACTCTTTCCGCAATTCCTTTCACCTACAAACTGAAAAATAAAAGTGTTTGGTGCGTTCTTTATATAACCTCTTACATCTACAAACCCTTCTTTTGTGTGTTCGTTGAACTGATCAAAATATGCTTTATTTCCTGTTATAAATTCATTTATCATGACGGAAAAGCCCCTTTCGCATCCCTCTGAAAGTAACAGGCTAATCTAGTATTACCTAGGGGAATTATTAACCTGCAAGCTTTTCCGCTGATGTAAGTATAACAATTTCTGTATTGTGTGTCAACCTTTGATTTTAAAACTTGTGTCAACTAATATTACACCGCCTTTCACTCTTTTGTATCGTTTCTTTGTTCCTTGTCCTTCTTTGGTACATTCGTCTTCTGTTCTAAAATAGGATGTACCTATCTTGAAGTTTTCGTAAGTCACCATGTCATGCATACTTTTTGGTAATCCTGCTACTGTTGGTTTTTTCTGTTCTTCCCCATCTTTGATGTGTGTTTCGAGATAGCATTTCTGACGGATAAATTTTGCCTTTGAAAATTCCGCTTCGATTTTCCATGCCCCTAAACGGAAATCATCCAGATCAAACAGTTCTTCTAAATCTTCTTTTGGTAGCAAGGTGTGCACACTGTCTGTATCAGAATATAAATACATATCTATCCCATATTTTGCTATGGAATAATCTCTTACTTTCTGACTTTGTGTGATTGTCAGTTCTCTTCCGTATGCTGTGATAAATAATGCAACTGGAAGGTATACACCATCCCTTTCTTCTGGTTCTAACAGTTCGTATTTTACAATCCCATTCTGTAAGTATGGTTTCTTACTTCTGCATGTGATTGACAAACCAAACTTTCCGTATAACGAATTCATGAGCAATTTTGCTACCATGCGCATACCTGCGTTTCCTTCTTCTCCTGCTTTGATCTTAACCGCCCCCCATTTATCAACATATTCCACAAATTCCGGATGGATTTTACTACGAAATTTATACCCATCAATAAAAGTAAGATTTGATACATGATAATGTTTACGAAACAATTTGTAGTCTACGCTTGTCAGCCATAAATCTACAATTTCATCATTTGAGGATTCCAGATACAAATTTTCCTGAAAGGATAAGGTATGTTTGATCTGGATTGTTGGAATATAGCCTTCCTTTATTTTGAAGGAACAGCGAATATGACAGACGTATAAATCATTCAGCTTGTCTGGTTTATATTCACCCTCATAATAAACAGGTTCTCCAAATGGTAGTTTACAGTATTTCATCCTCGATGGAAATAAACTGTTATCGTCCAATACAAAGCCGTGCCCCACTTCTTTTCCGGTATGCTCTGGGTTTACATAAACAAATCCACCTTTATAAGCTTTCCTTAAATATTCGTCTACCGGACGTTTTAATAATGGAAACTTTCTGCGAAAGTTTTTCTTCCCACCCATGATACTTTCAAAATCCATCATGGCATCCGAACCCTGCGTCATTTTTGTAAGGTTCTTTTCAAAAAAGTAAATGAGTGACATGGCATCGATCATGACATCATACTTGATGTATTCCTGTTCGTTTTCATCCGGAATGTAACCAACCGGACGATACTTTGTGTAGTCAATATCCCCTTTTTGAATCGGGAGTTTAAAAGCCTTTGCGGTGTCTTTAATCGATAGGTTAATGATTTTCATTGAATCTCTAATTTCAATGATCTTTCCATCTCTATTAATGGTGATGGAATAAAATGCTCCTTTATCTGATATTAAAGTGGTAAACTGTCCTTCTAATGGTTTTCTTCTGTTTGTCCATTCATAGCCCATTGTTAGAATATTGTTTAATACAAATTCACCGTCGAACTTTAAATTCCGGAAATACCAGATTGATTTGTCTTTCGTAAATAAGTAATCAAACATACTCTGGAAGTCAATTCCCCATTGATAATCAGATAGATTGAATATATTTACCGCCGACCACGCCCACACTCTACAATCATCTTCTTCTGTAGTGGTTTCTAAGTCGATACAATACCAGTTTTTCATATTCCAAGTTCCTGATGCCAACGCTCTACAATGTAGTCCGCTGTCTCTTCTGATTGATCTTCGTCACCCGGATAGATGTAATTAATCCCTAAATCTTCATTTCCTTTCTTATAATATGCACTGATTACAGTGTCCGCATCCAGTTTTTCTATTAATTCTAATAGTTCTTTTCCTTTTTGTGTATGACCTAAATTTTCTTTTACCGCATTGATGTAATTTTTCTTATATTGCCATGATCTTTTCTGCCAATATAAAGGAGAAGCCTTTTGAATTGCCTTTTTACTAAACTCTAAAAATGTAGAAACCTTGTCATTATCTGGTTTTTTGAGCTTGTTTAATTTGTACTTATCCAGTCTCTTTACATTTCTGTTATATCTTCTGATTGACCTTTGATATTGTATCTTGTATGCCTGAGGTACAAATTGATTATTGTATTTTATGATTTTTTCTCCACCTCTTGTAGTAAAATCCCTTAAATCCCGGATTAGTACTTTAATGTCTGACGTTGATAAGTCTCTGATCTCTTTTAACTTTTTTGGTTCTTCAAACCATGTTGTGTAATCAATATCTGATTTCCCTTTTAATCTTTTCATTTTTGCATTAAAGTTTTTTACTGCCCTAGAATATTGTTCTAGGGCAGATTTTTTAGCTTTCGTTAATTTTTTCATGTAATCCCCCTTTCTCAAAGGGGATGTAGGGATTCGTAGGAGAAAAAAGTCAAGATACTTATTTTACAATATCTAAGGTAAAAGTACTTCCATTCTTTGTTTTTACTTTCTTTACTGTCACTTTTAATGGCGTTTCGTAATGCGGTGCTCCAAAAATTCCAAACAATTTTTCCAGACTGTGAAGCATACCAAAGGATGCACAAGCGTAGGATTTACCTTCTTTGTCAACCAAAATAATTCGTGGGACGTTATCGCCGTTTTCCAGTGTTGCTACTTCCGCATAGACATCGGTTAATTCAATCTTTGTATTCACGATATCTTCCACTTTGTAATCTGGATTCTGTGCTACGTGAAAAACGTGCATCTTTTCTTCCGGTGTGTTCATTGGAAGAGTACAGAACATCACGTTGTTACTGTTTTTCAGTCCATCAAATGTGACATTGTTTACTCTTTCTACTGCTACTTCATTTCCCTCAAATGGTTCTCTTACTGCTACTTCATTCATTTTCTTTTACCTTCCTTTACTCGTTATATTCTTTTACTTCGGTTGTGCAGTACTGTTCAAATAATTCGTCACACTCGTTATATTCTTTTACTTCGGTTGTGCAGTACTGTTCAAATAATTCGTCACTTAAAGTCTGGATGATTTCTTTTACAAGTCTCCATTCTCTAATTGTGACTTTTCCTGCTTCTCTTTTTCCGATCTTTCTTTCCAGTGCTTTTTTGATAGATTCCTCTTCAGCACCCTGCTTCATACGAATGTTTTCTAATTCATATGTGACTTCTTCTGTTTTTGGCTGTAAGGTTTCTTTGTCAAACCCTACAAACTTGATTCCTTTGACTTCATAAATACTTTTTGTTCTCTGCATTTTTTAATTTTTCCTTTCTTTTTGTTTATTTATATCATCGATGGACGCATTGCGAAAAAGTTAATTTCTGCAAATCTTGTAAACGACACGTTGGAAAAGGAGTATTTCACCTACCTTTCTTTATTTAATAAATTGAATATCATCATAGGCAATGTTGATTCCATCGTAGATATATAAAGTTGTCTCTCCGCATACTGGACAAAATTCCTCTAGGCTGATGTAAAAGCCGTTGATATTGATACAATATTCTTTGTTCAGTATTGATTCATTTATTCTATCTCTTACCTGCTTTCTTGTCAATACTTTGTTCCCTTTTCCATGGTTCTAGTATAGCACTGAATCCATGGAAAGGGAAATTAATTGTTCTTATAAGTATTAATAAGGTATAATTATGAATTAAGCTGATCTATGCATGATGAAACAGCCTTTTCTACTGCGTACATAATTTTTTCTGCAATTTCTTCTTCAATATCCTCTTTTACAAGGGCATATTCTACAATACCTCCAATTTTTGCATATGCTACCATTCTTAATATTGGGTCTGTTTCATTTTCAATTAACATTAAGTTTAATAAGATTTCTTTATATAATGTATTCATATTGTTTTTCTCCTTCCATAAACAGTTTTAAATAAGTGAAATGTTATTCTTCTTCTCTAATATTATTAAAATATCGTTCCCATACCTATAATTTGTGTATATGTCACAGATATAATATGATTCCATTAAATATTTTATTTCGTTTTCATTATACCCATAAGCCCTTTCGTAAAATGATCTTATTTGTTTATCATTGAAAATCCATATTACATCATGTAAGTATTGAACTGTCTTTTCCTTTAAAATTTTCTTATTTGCTAAAGAAATTCTTTCTTTTACTTCTTCTGCCATATCTTCATTAAATAATGCTGTGTTCATTTAAAATTTCTCCTCTAATGTTAAACTGATTAATAGTGCCGGGATACAAAGAAATATTCCCTTTATTGTTTCGTCTATTGCAAAACAGAATATGATTAGTAAAATGGTTAGAATGAATAACCATCTTAATATTAATTTAAACATTTTTTATCACCTTCCTTTATCTCTGATGTAATATACCTGTCAATCTTATAAAATAATTTGTCTATTTCTGAAAATGAGTAGATATTTAATCTTACTGCAATATAAAAGCACTCTTTAATTTGTGGATAGTACCAATCCAAATATGTTTTTGTATCTGATTTTAAGGCTAAATTCATAATTGCTGTTATTTCTTCCTTAATTTCCTTTTTAATATCTGATTTTGTGTAATATTCCATGCTTGCTCTCCTTTATAAATATACCCTTATTAAATCGTCTGAAATCGTGCATTTACTATATTTTGCTAGTAGTAATGGTTTTGGTATACTTGTAATATCATAATCTCTTGTCATGAATTTTACAGATTCACATGAATCGCCTTTTCCTATATAAATATTAGTATAAAATCTTACATTTATATCTTTGATTTCTACTTTTTCTAATATTTCTGCTAAACACATGATAATTCTTCCTTTCTCCCCGTATTGCCGATAGGTCAGCTTATATTTATTTCTCTGGAAGATTGGCTAAACCCTCAGAAAGTGTGATTGTCGATTGCCTGATAACTTTCCATTCGTCTAAATAATTATATTTTCCATCGCTTTTAACAATCCTTAAATCGTTCCTTGATCTCTTTAAAGGCTTTCTTCCGCAGCTTTTTGTGAACTGATCCATTTCAAAAAACCACGCTCTCACTAATTTTTGAAACCTCTTTCTTGTCATTTTTTATTTTCTCCTTTTCTCCCCGTCACGCCGATAGGTCAGCTGAACATTAAAAGAATATATCGGCTAATGCGTCGAAATAATCTTCAGTGTTTTTGCAAATGTAATGTAAATCTGTATGATTTTCTAAACTATCTGTATAATAATAACTTTTGTTTGTCTGATATACAAGACATTCTGTACCGTGGAATGGATGCATGAAACTGTTTACGTAATGAAGGTTATTTAATCTTTTCTTCATAGTATAATCCCTTCTCCCCGTGTAGCCGGTAGGTCAGCTGATTAATATGACGTTTCTTCTAATTATGCTAAGCTCCTTGCTTTTTCTATTGCTAATTTCATGGCTTCATCTCCTTTTCCTGGTATTGTCCATGTATTATTATCATTACATGGAAGTCCTAACTTTTCCACAAGAAAGGTTTTCTTCTTTCCAGTGTTCCATTGATACACATATACCTTTGTACCAATTAATCTTACTTTCTGTCCTGTTACCCTTTCAAAATCCTTTGGCCATCTCATAAATTTCCTCTCTTTCTCCCCGTGTTGCCGGTAGGTCAGCTGAATAATTATCTTGATTATAATATACAACTATTATCTGTTTTTGTCAATAGTTCTATTACATTTTTTGTAATTTATTTATTATTACCACTAATGATATTTATAAGTCATTTTAATAAGAACAAATATATGTTTATTTTTTAACAATCAATGGGAAATTTGAGCGGTACAGATATTTACCTATATCACTTT
>ERZ1643247.2065-NODE-2065-length-16706-cov-4.767882_pt1 | contig 16706 bp, 19 predicted proteins | sample MGYA00579264_ERZ1643247 | MGnify/ENA primary metagenome ERZ1643247 (study PRJEB29033, sample SAMEA4952262) | chicken gut metagenome | biome: Broiler Chicken; feature: Gastrointestinal Tract; material: Caecum | place: Ireland | collected 2018 | study: Broiler... | reverse complement strand
GGGATTTGCCTCTTGTGACAAACATCGAATTGAAAAATGGGATTTTCCCATACTATGGGTTGGAGGAAAAGGTCCTTGAGCTCATTCATGACTATCATCTTGAGGATCGCGTTCTGTTGTCCTCCTTCAACCACCAGTCCATTGCAAAATGCAGAGCATTGGCCCCTGAAATTGCCCGCGGCTTCCTCTATGATTGCTGGCTGATCGATGCCGGTGGCTATGCGAAATCACATGGGGCACAGTATCTGCACCCTTCCTACTATTCTCTAAACAGTGAGACGGTGGATGAGATCCAGAAGAAAGGCGTCGGACTGAACGTGTGGACGGTGAATGATGCTGCCGTTATGGAAGCCCTTGCCCAGAAGAATGTGCACGGGATCATTACAAACGATCCCGCTCTGTGCAGAACCGTTCTCCAATCCCTGAAACAATAACATTCTGTTGTGAGGAGTGAATACTGTCACATGGTGGACAATTTTGAAGAGAAGTTTAAGGAATATGCGCATTTGCTCGTGGAAGTCGGCATGAACCTGCAGAAGGGGCAGACGGTCCGTATTTCCTCCCAGGTAGCCTGTGCACCGCTTGCACGCTTGTGCGCTGAACATGCGCTCGACTGCGGAGCGCGTGACGTGGTGATGGACTGGAATGACGATTTCATTTCGCGCCAGCGGTATTTGAAAGCGGACGAAGCGGTGTTTACGGAGTTTCCGGCGTATCAGAAAGCCAGATATGACTGGATGCTGGAAAAAGGCTGTGCTAGCCTTTCCATCATCGGTTCCGACCCGGAAACATTCAAAGGTGTAGACCCAAAGCGCATTCAAAATTGGCAGAAAACGTGTGCGCTTCCCACAAAGCCCTATTTCGATGCGCTGGAATCGAACCGCATTCAGTGGAGTATCGGCGCATATGCGACGCTGGCTTGGGCGGGAAAAGTCTTCCCCGATAAAGAGGGGGAGAAGGCAGTGAATGCACTCTGGGACGCTATCTTTTCCGTGTGCCGTATTACGGGAGACGGCCAGGGTGTGGCGCGCTGGAAGGCACATGTTGCAGCAACAACCCACAGGGCCTCTCGTCTCAACGAATACAACTTCAAATCGCTGCACTATACGAATGCTCTCGGCACGGACCTTACGATTGTGCTCCCTGAAAACCATGTCTGGGCAGGTGGTGCAGATGTCACGCCGGCCGGCCTTCCGTTTGTGCCGAACATGCCCACGGAAGAAATTTTCACCGCGCCCCGCTGGGACGGCGTGAACGGCCGCGTTTATGCGGCGCTTCCTCTCGCCCTGGACGGAAATCTGGTGCGGAATTTCTATCTGGATTTCCAAAACGGCAAAATTGTAAACGTGCACGCGGAGGAGGGGGAGGAGTTCCTGAGAAATTCCATCCAGCTCGACGAGGGTTCCTCCTATCTCGGCGAGGTTGCACTTGTCCCTTACGATTCTCCCATCCGCAACAGCGGCATCCTCTTCTTCAATACATTGTTTGACGAAAATGCTTCCTGCCATCTGGCATTCGGCTCCGCATATCCGACATGCGTCCGCGGCGGGGAACATATGAGTGAGGAAAAGCAGAAGGAAGCGGGACTGAACCAGTCTGCCAACCATGTGGATTTCATGGTGGGAACATCTGATCTCTCCATTGTGGGCACGACGCACGATGGCACGGAGGTGCCGGTGTTTGTAGACGGAAACTTTGCCTTTTGAGAAGAGCCCCGAAAACATTTTATAAATAAAAGAAGAGCGCATCTTTTTCCAGGCGTGAATAACGCAGAAGAGGATGCGCTCTTTTTTTGCTAATTCTCTTGATTGCTAAGCTCAGTTGGCGGGAGAGGCGGGAAATGTACCGCTGCGGTGGATGCGAACAGGATCCGCTTCCGTGTAGCAGTGCATGGCCACACATTCTACGAGACCAAAGCCAAAATACAAACAGGCGCTTGACGATCCGCCTGCACTGAAAAACGGGAGCGTGACACCCATAACGGGAAGCAAGTTCAGGCACATGCCGAGGTTGGTAATGGTTTGAATTGAAATCATGGCAAAGAATCCCATGCAGATAGAGGAACCGAGGGTGTCCGGCGCACGTCTCGCCACGTGCAGCGTGCGAAGCAGCAGCGCAAACAGCAGGAGCATGAGCAGGCAACAGCCCACAAACCCAAGGCTTTCTGCCGCAACGGAAAAGATGTAATCGCTTTCCTGAATGGAGACGACACTTTTTTGCACGCGCGGCGCCGTGCCGAGCCCCCGCCCAAACATCTGGCCGCTGCCGATTGAAATGCGCCCCTGAATTTGCTGCCAGCCTGTCCCCGTTGGGTCGTCTTCCAGGTGGAGAAAGGAGGTCAGGCGTGTTTTCTGGTACTCACGGATCAGTCCGTAATTCCAGGCAAGTGGAAGCGCTACGGCAAGCAGCGCAAAAATCGCAGCAAACCAACGCAGTTTGACACCCGCCGTAAAACTCATGACAAGGAACATGAAGAAAAATACAACCGCGGATCCCATGTCCTTTTGGATGAGCACCATCCACCCCACAGGGAACAGTGCGTGCAGGCCAAGCAGCACCACATGCAGCGGATGGTTCAGCAGGCCGCGTTCTTTTACAGCGGAAAGATGCTTTGCATACGTCACAATAAAAACGATCTTTACCAGTTCGCTTGTCTGGAACGTGAGCCCGATGCCGGGAATCTGAATCCATGCTTTTGTGTCCATGCCGCCGCCGCTCTGTATACCCACCCCGGCAAAATGTGTGTAAATGAGCAGCAAAATACTTACTCCGGCTGCCAACCACCAGAGCGAAGAGAGATCGCGGTAATCGAACAGCGTCAGCACGATAGCGCCCACATAGCCGATGATAATTGCCAGAAGCTGCACGGTGAAATAGCTTCTTGTCCCCGTATAGGGAACCGTTCGCAGAAGCACAAGCGCGTAAACGGAAATGGCAGTGATAATCGCCCAAAGGAAGAGATCCGTGCGCTTGAGCAGATCAAGCATTCGTTCTCCTGCTCTTCTCATATGACTCCTTTCTGAACCGGAACATGCGGCATTCCCGCCCGGTTCCGGGGAGGAACCGATTGTTTCTTTTATTATAAACGTTCCGCCTCCCGTCCGCAAGCGCTCCCTGTAAACAAACCGTGAAGAATTCGGCGATAGCAGTTCTATTTAAAGGGTGTTGTCCATATGGATAGGACAAGGAGAGGGGAGGACAAGTCAATGACAAAACTAACGCAGGAAAACAGTTTTTCCTTTGTCGTGCAGGCCCTTGGGGGCCGTGCAGCTATTCTGCTGGGCAAGGTATCGGATCAGGCGCGGTCAAATGTGCAGGAGATTGGCCTGCGGGCCGGAAAACCCGTTTCCCTGGTGACACAGGAAGGTGTCTTTTTTCTGAATGGCCGAGGTATTCCGACGCGCTTGCCGCAGCGGGACATGCCGACGCTCGGTGCCTCTGATTTGGCGGAATCCCTGCGCAGGCTGTGCGGCTATTCCATTTACAGCTTTCAGGAGGAACTGCGCGAAGGCTTTCTCACGCTGCGCGGCGGCCACAGGGTTGGTGTGGCAGGCACAACGGTGGTCAGAGAGGGAAAAATCACCGGGATCCGCGAAGTTTCTTCCCTGAACCTTCGCCTGGCGCGCGCCTGTCCGGGCTGTGCGCAGGCAGTGCTGAACCGTTTTTCCGAAGTGGGAGAAAGCGGCCTGCTTCTGGCAGGCCCTCCTGCAAGCGGAAAGACAACTCTATTGCGTGAGTTGGCACGGGTTTTCTCAGATGGGGAAACAGGATTGGTGCGAAAGGTGGCTCTCATAGACGAGCGCGGGGAACTGGCCGGTGTGTGGGGAGGAGTTCCTCAATTTGACGTGGGGGAATGCTGCGATGTTCTCAGCGGATGTCCGAAGGCGGAGGGAATCCTGCAGGCGGTCCGCAGCCTTTCTCCCTCTGTTCTCATTTGTGATGAGGTCGGAAGCCGGGAGGAGATCGATGCGCTGCGCTATTGCCTGAACATGGGCGTGCTTCTCTTCACAAGCATCCATGCCGGTTCGAAGGAGGAATTGCTTCGAAGGCCTCAGGCGAGGGAGCTCCTGGAAACAGGCGCATTCTCAGCCGTGGCTATGCTGTCCTCCCGCAGAGAACCCGGCACACTGCAGAAATGGTATCGGGCGGGTGATTTGCTTGCTGAAATGGATCGGCGTGTTCCTTCTTGTGCTGGGAGGCAGTTTTGCCGGATATCTGGCGTCGCTTAAGCTGTCTCGGCGCGTGCAGAATCTGGAGTATTTCCTGGGCTTTGTGCAGGCGGCAGAAACGGAGATCCGTTTTTCCGCTCTGCCTGTTCGGGATGTGGTGGAGCAGCACGGCACACAGCTTGCCTTTCTTCGGCAATGTGCCCAGCTGACCCGGGAGGGGATTCCGTTTGACGAGGCATGGCGGCAAACTGCCTGCAGGGCGGAGGGCTTTTTCGAAAAAGATCGGGAGCTTCTCCTCCGTTTTGGCGAAGGGTTTGGCGCATCCGACGCGGAAGGACAGATCTCCCATTGCCGTTTGACCATGGAATTGCTTCGCCGCAGGCTGGAGGAAGCCGGGGAAGAAAAGAAGCAGAAAGGAAGGCTTTACCGCATGCTGGGCGTGCTGGGCAGCCTGGGAGCGGCTCTCCTGCTCTGCTGAAGAGGGAAAGGAAGGAAACCAATGAATGTGGATTTGATTTTTCGGATCGCGGCCATCGGAATACTGGTGGCCGTGCTGAATCAGCTGCTGATCCGTTCCGGTCGGGAAGAGCAGGCCATGATGACGACGCTGGCAGGGTTAATTGTCGTGCTGATGATGGTCGTCCGCGAAATTGACACCCTCTTTCAGACCATCAAATCCATTTTCGGGTTGTGAAGAGAGATGAAAAGGGGAAACGTGCATGGTAAATCTTGCTGCAGCATCAGGCGCTGCGATAGCAGCCGCTGTTTTGGCAGTCGTCCTGCGCCGGTATCACGCGGAGTACGGGCTCCTGATCTCACTCGGAGCAGGCGCAGTTTTGCTCCTTGTGCTGCTGCAGTCTCTTCCGCAGGTGTTTTCTCAGTTTCAGTCGCTCCTGCAGGCGGCCGCCCTGCCAGCGGAAACAGGGAGCACCCTTCTCAAAGCGCTCGGCGCCTGCTGGCTGGCCCAGTTTGCAGCAGATGCCTGCCGGGACGCAGGGGAAGGCGCGCTGGCCTCAAAGGTCGAGCTTGCGGGAAAAACAGCCGTCCTGCTGTTGATCCTTCCGCTTTTCGCGGAGGTGGCCAACCTGGCTCTGAACCTGGCTTCCGCATCGTGAAACGGCTGCTCTCTTTCGCCTGCTGTCTCGTTGTCCTGGCCGCAGGCACACTGCTCTGGGCTCCGTCCGCCGCGGCTCAGGAAGAGCCTTTTGATGGCTTTTCGGAGCTTTACGGGGAGCAATTCCGGGAAAGCGGCGCACAGGATCTGCCCGGCGAGCTGCCGAATGCGGCGCGCGAGTCTCTGAATCAAATGGGAGTAGAGGGCGCTGACTGGTCACAGCTCGCCTCTCTTTCCCCGCAGGCTGCCATTTCCGTGGCAGCCGGGACAGCGGAGGAAGCAATGCGCAATCCGCTTCGGGCGGCGGCGTCCGTCCTCTCGGTGCTGATGATTTGCGCGTTGCTCAACGGTCTGCAGATTTCCATGACATCCGGCAGCCTTTCGCAGGCCGCCGGACTGGCAGGCACGCTCTGTGTTGCTTCCCTTGTGGTTCAGCCAATTCTCACCTGTCTGCAGGAAGCGGCCGCCGCAGTGGAAGCGGCTTCCGGTTTTCAGCTTGCGTGTGTGCCGGTGATGGCCGGCATCCTGCTGGCAAACGGGGAACCGGCCCGTGCTGCCTCCTATGAAACGATGACAACGTTGGCAGGCAGCGCCGTGTCCCTGGTTTCACAGCAGCTGCTTGTACCGCTCATCGGCTGTTTCCTCGCGCTCTCACTGGTTGCCTCTGTGTGTCCCGTCTTGAAACTGGGAAGCCTTTGCGAATTGTTTTCCAGTGTGGTGAAATGGGTACTCGGCTTTGTCATGACACTGTTCAGCGGTGTGCTTACCGTGCACAGCATTGTCACTTCTTCCGCTGATTCCGCCGCGTCCCGTGCGGTTAAGTTCGCCGTTTCCAGCTTTGTTCCCGTGGTGGGAAACGCACTGGGGGAGGCTTTGCGCACGGTGAGCGGCTGTGTCGGCGTCCTGAAATCCGGTGTCACAGCCTTTGTCCTGCTGGCGGAAGCCGTGCTGTTTTTGCCCTCTCTTCTGCAGTGCATGTGCTGGCGGCTTGTGCTGGCAGGGTGCGCGGCGGCGGGCGACGCGCTGGGCCAGCATGAGCTGGCGGGCCTGCTCTCGGCTGCGGCTAAAGCAGCGGGCCTTTTGTTAGCCATTCTTCTTTGTTGTATGCTGGCCATGACCGTGTCCTCCGTTGCGGTTGTGCTGGTAGGAGGAGGTGGAAACGCTTGAATGCGATTCAGCAGTGGACGGCAGGCATCTGCCTTGCCGTTCTTGCGCTCTCCCTTGTGCAGTATCTCATGCCGGAGGGGGCAATGCATAAAACAGCGGAACTGGCTGCCGGCGCCTTTTTTCTCTGCGCCGTGTTGATTCCCATTCTGCAGGCGGTGCCGGATTTTTCGTTTTTGTTTTCGCTCCCTTCTCTGCAGCCAAGCGAGTCTCTGCAGGATACGGTGGAGGTGCAGAAGGAGGATGCCGTCTCTCACAGCGTCTCCTCGCTTGCGGCTGCAGAGCTGGCACGGGAAGGAATCCCTGTGAAGGAGGTGGAGACAACGGTGCATACACAGGAGGACGGAAGCATATGTATTACCAGCGTTCGGGTTACAATTCCCGCTTCGCTATCTTCCCAATGCGGCCGCACGGCAGAGCTGCTTTCCGCCTCTCTTGGTTTGGAAGTGGAGGTGAAGACAGATGCCGGAACATAAGACGGGAGAAGGCTTGCTGGAACGGCTGGCATCTCACCCGGCAGCGCGGAAATGGGCGCTCTTCGCGGGCTTTGCCGGCATTGCGCTGATTTTCCTTTCCGGCATGTTCAGCTTTGGGGAGGAGGCGGAGCAGGAACCGGCCATACCGCAAACCGGGACAGCCCAAACGTATGCCGAAACGCTGGAGGAGGAGCTGTCCGCTCTGCTTTCCCGCATGGCAGGCGTGGGGGACGCGGAGATCCTTGTGACGCTGGATCAGGGTTCGGAACAGGTTTATGCCACAGAGGAGCGCGGTTCGAACCGCGCTCAGGAGGGGGAGCAGGATGAGGAATGGGAGACAACTTTTTACTCCGTGCGTGGTTCGGACGGCTCGGAGCAGGCTCTTCCCGTCACGGAAAAGCAGCCTGTTGTGCGGGGCGTCGTGGTTGTGTGTACAGGCGGCGGAGATCCCGCCGTGTGTGAAAGCGTAACGACGGCGGTCACAACGGCGCTGGACATTTCTTCGGCGCGTGTCTGCGTATTAGAGGCAAATCAATGAAAACAGGAGGATGGAGCATCATGGCATTTGGAAAACGGCAGTTGGTCCTGGCCGCATTGGTGGTGGCGCTCGGCGCCGCCGTCTATCTGAACTGGCAGTTTACCGGTGACACCGGTGGCCTCGTGGAAGCAGGCGGCACGGCTTCGGAAAAATCTGTGGGAGAAGCGCAGCTTGTCAACGCCTCGGCGGCATCCAGCGCAGCGGATTCCACTTCTTCCGATGCGTCTTCCGCGGCTGCGTCCTCTTCGGCTGATTCCGGTTCGGCTTCCCTGCCTCCCGCGGAAGGCAAGTCACCCGAAGAATATTTCTCGGAAGTGCGCCTGGCGCGTCAGAAGGCACGCGACGAGGCGGTGGAACTCTTGGAGGATGTCCTGCAGGACGCGCAGGCCAGTGAGGATGCCAAGAAGGAAGCTGTTGCCCAGGCAGCTGTGATAGCGCAAAATGTGCTGCAGGAAAACAACATTGAGAGCCTGGTGAAGGCAAAAGGTTTTCCGGACTGTGTCGCTTTCCTGCAGAACGGGGAGTGCAGCGTTGTGGTGCAGACGAGCGAATCGAGTCAGAACAACGCCATTGTCATCAAGGATATTGTTTCCGGGCAGTCCGGTGTGGAAGGAGATAAGATAAAAATCATAGAATGCGGCTGAAAGGGAAAAATGGAAGTATTCCCGGCGTGGTCCTCCCGTTTTGTCGTTGCATGACCTTTCAGAACATGGTATAATATCGGCAGGAAATAGGTGCGGCGCGGCTTTTTTTAAGCCGCGCGCGCCTTCTGTATGAGAGCCGAAATAAACGGAGGATCAAAGAATGAGACGTAGTGCGGCAAGAGAGCAGGCGTTTATCCTGATATTTGAGCAAAGTTTCAGTCACGACGATATGGAGCAAATTTTTGACACGGCGGAAGCCATCATGGAAAAACCGCTCAATGCGTTCGCCAGTCGGATGGCGCTGGGCGCCGAGGCTCATGCGGAAGAGATCAATGAAATCATTGAAAAGAATATCCAGGGCTGGAAGATGAATCGCCTTTCCCGCGTTTCGCTGGCCGTTCTGCGCCTGGCTGTTTATGAACTGCTCTGGGAGCCTGAGGTTCCGGTGAAGGTGTCTATCAATGAGGCGATCGAGCTTGCCAAAAAGTATGGCGGCGCCGATGACGGCCCGTTCGTCAACGGTGTGCTCGGTTCCGTGGCGAAAGGCCTTCCTGAAAACGCCAAACAGAAAGGCACAGGAGCGGAAGAGGCGGCGGAAGTGGAGTCCGCGGAATGACCAGGATTCTTGGAATTGACACGAGCAACTACACAACCTCCTGTGCGCTTTTGCAGGACGGCGTTATCCTGCAAAAGAAAAAGCTGCTGCCTGTGCGCCCCGGCCAGCTTGGCTTGCGCCAGAGCGATGCCGTGTTCCACCACACGCAGCAGCTCCCGGAGCTGATGGAAGAGCTTTTCCGGGAAAGTCCGGGTCCGTTTTCTGCCATCGGTGTATCCACCAGGCCGCGCAGCCAGGAAGGCTCTTACATGCCCTGCTTCACGGTGGGACATGGAACAGCCCGTTCCCTGGCCGCGGCTTTTGGCGTGCCCTGCCGCATATTCTCCCATCAGGACGGTCACATCGCCGCCGCTCTCTATTCGGGCCGCCGCCTGGACTGGATGGGAAAGGAATTTCTGGCCTTTCATGTTTCGGGCGGCACAACGGAAGCCGTGCTTGTCCGCCCGCGGGCGGAAGGAGGCTTTTCCGCCGATCTCCTGGCTTCCTCGCTGGATCTCAAGGCAGGCCAGGCGATTGACCGCGTGGGCGTTATGTTGGGCCTGCCTTTCCCGGCAGGACGTGCGCTTGAGGAGCTGGCCCTTCGTTCCTCCGCATCCTTCCGCATCCGTCCTTCGATGAAAGGGGCGTCCTGCTCGCTTTCCGGCATTGAAAACAAGTGCCGGACCATGGTGGAGCGCGGAACGCCGCCGGAGGACATCGCTTTGTTCTGTCTGCTTTCCGTGGAAGCGGCGCTCGATGCCATGGCTGCGGCTCTTCTGCAGGAAAGGCCGGGCTTGCCGCTGCTCTTCGCGGGCGGCGTTATGAGCAACTCTATCCTGCGCCGGGATCTCACGGAAAAATATGGTGCAACGTTTGCGGAGCCCGCTTTCTCCTCCGACAACGCTGCCGGCGTTGCCGTGCTGGCCGCACTTGCGGAACAGAAAGGGGGGACAGCGTGATGATGGGTCAGACGGGCGTTCGAACGCCTCTCACCGTCACGCAGCTCAACACGTATTTGAAAGCCAGGCTGGAGGAAGACCCCAGGCTGGCTTCCGTGTTTGTCGTGGGAGAGATCTCGAATTTCACCAACCATTATCGTTCAGGCCATCTCTATTTTTCCCTGAAAGACGAGCGCTCCGTGCTGCGCTGCGTCATGTTTGCACGCAGCGCGGCGCGGCTTCGTTTTGCTCCCGATGATGGCATGCGCGTTCTGGCGCGCGGGCGGGTAAGTCTTTATGAAGCCTCCGGCCAGTATCAGCTTTACGTGGAGGATCTCCAGCCGGATGGGCTCGGTGCGCTCAGCCTGGCATATGAGCAGCTGAAAGCCCGGTTGGAAAAGGAGGGCCTGTTTGCACCGGAACGAAAGCAGACGCTGCCGCGGTTCCCGCAGCGCATCGGCGTCATCACATCGCCAACCGGCGCAGCCGTCCATGATATCCTCACGATTTTAGGGCGCCGCTGGCCGCTGGCGGAGATTGTGTTTTCCGGCGTTCAGGTGCAGGGTGAGGGAGCCGCAGAGCAGATCGCCCGGGCTGTTCGCCGTATGAACGAACTGAATGCGGCGGATGTGCTGATTGTCGGGCGTGGCGGAGGCTCCCTGGAGGATTTATGGGCCTTCAACGAAGAGATTGTAGCGCGGGCCGTGGCTTCCTCCCGTATTCCCGTCATCTCGGCCGTCGGCCATGAGACGGATTTTACCATCTGTGATTTTGCGGCCGACCTGCGTGCCCCCACGCCCTCCGCGGCGGCGGAGCTTGCAGCACCCGATGCGATGGAACTCATGGCGTCGCTCCGCTATCAGCGGGAAAGGCTTCTCTCCCTGATCACAGCAAAGACGACTTCACTGGAGCAGCGGCTGGACATGCTTTCGTCCTCCCGCTCGCTCCGTGACCCGCTTCGCATGGCCGCCGTGCGGCGTGAAAAGCTGGATCAGCTGCACGATCGTCTTGCTGCCGCGGCAGTAAGATCTTTGAGCGAGCGACAAAACAGCCTGGGGGCGCTTGCCGGAAAACTGCAGGCGCTCAGCCCGCTTTCCGTGCTGGCGAGAGGATACACAATAGCAGAAAAAGATGGGCCAAAAGGGCGTGTCCCCGTTTCATCCGTTGATCGGCTGGCGTGCGGAGACCGCTTTTTCCTCCGCTTTGCAGACGGAGAAGCAGCCTGTCATACAGACAAGATTGTAAAAAAAGAAGAAGGAGGCCAGAAACAGGATGGCAGCATCGAAACAGACGTTTGAAGCATCCTTGGAGCGGCTGGCTCAAATTGTGGAAAAGCTGGAATCCGGCACAGAGTCGCTCGAGGAATCCATGAAGCTCTTTGAGGAAGGCACGGCGCTTTCCGCGCGCTGCTATGAGAAGCTGCGGAAGGCCGAACAAAAGATCCGTGAAATAGCTCCGGAGGAGGAAGAGAACGATGAGTGAAGATTGGCAGGCGCAGTATCGCGCGAAGATTGAGCAGGCACTCGAGCAGGCTGTGCCCACAGTCAGCGGGGAACTGTATGCCGGTGTGATTGACGCCATGCGATACAGCCTGCTCGGCGGTGGAAAACGCATCCGGCCGCTTCTCGTCATGGAGTTCTGCCGTCTCTGCGGCGGCAATCCGGAAGATGCCCTGCCGTGGGCATGCGCGCTGGAGATGATCCACACGTATTCCCTGATCCATGACGATCTTCCGTGCATGGACGACGATGATATGCGCCGCGGCCGGGCTTCCTGCCATAAAGTATATGGCGAGGCAACAGCACTTTTGGCCGGAGATGCGCTGCTCACGCTTGCTTTTGAGACAGCCTGCAGCCCCTCCTCGGGTTCTGTTCCGGCTGAACGCGCGCTGGCTGCTTCCTGGAAGCTGGCTCGGGCGGCAGGCGTCAACGGTATGGTGGGCGGCCAGCAAATCGATCTCATGAGCGAGGGAAGAGCTGTGCCCCTGGAGGTGCTGCAGAAGATGGATGATTGCAAAACCGGCGCCCTGATTCGCGCTGCGGCCGCCATGGGCTGCATTCTGGGAGGGGGCACGGAGGAACAGCGCCGCAGTGCGGATGAATATGCTTCTTCCCTCGGGCTGGCGTTTCAAATCGTGGACGATATTCTGGATGTGACAGGCTCAGTGGAGCAGCTCGGCAAACCGGTGCACAGCGACCAGGAACACGATAAATCGACGTACGTCGCACTGCTCGGCCTGAAGGAAGCACAGCGAGAGGCATCGCGACTGACACAACGCGCAGTTGCCGCACTGGAGATATTTGGAACCGAAGCGGATTCTCTGCGTACTCTGGCCGTTCACCTTGCCGATCGGAAAAACTGAGCAGATATTTTCCCCGCAATCACAAGCAGGGCCTTCGGCTTGCCGCCCAGTTTTTGGGCAGCAGGCCGAAGGCCCTGCTCTTTCGCAGTTTCAATTGTCCTGCCACAAGAGCGGGCTGGAACAGGCTTCCAAAAGGTTGGCAAAATATCCTGCGCATACGTGTTTCATTTCCTGCTCTGCTTCCGCCGATTTCACATCGTAGACACCGAACGGAATCGTTCCTGCATCCTTTGCACTCCTGGCAGCAGCGAGCGAATCCTCAAACACAGCGCATTGTTCCGGCTGCAGGGAGAGGCGTTCCGCGGCAAGCCGAAAGATTGCAGGGCTGCTTTTGCCGCAGCCGGCATCGTCCGTTGTCACAATCACCTGAAAATCGTCCAGTACGCCATTTCGTTTGAGACAGGGGAGGAAGTGCTCCCACCGGGACGCCGTAGCAATGGCAAGCGCCGCACCACCCGCACGGAGTGCCTCCAGAAGCTCACGGGCACCGGGCTTGAGCATCACACGGTGAACATATTCCTCCTGCGCCATGCGGAGCCACCGTTCCATCAGTTCTTCCGGCGTGGCAGGCAGGGAAAAGCGGGCAATTGTATACTCGGCTGTCTCACGGAACCCCATGGCAGAAACGGCGGCCATGTAGTCGGGCGGCACGGGAATGCCGTAATCCGCCAGAAATTCTTCGTCAATCCTGCCCCACACGTCCATGGAATCGAGCAATGTCCCGTCCAGATCAAAGATCACACCCGGATACCGGCAGCGCCGGCCTGCCGGGTTGGATACTGTTGTCATGTTTCTTTCTCCTTTCCGGGGAATAGGACCGCCGGTTTGTTCCTCGCGGCTTTATTTCCATCATAGGCGCCGCCAGATTTTTTGTCAAGCATATTCTGTCGTGCAGCAGGCAGCGAGGAAGATTCCTCATCCTGAAATTCCGTCATATTCCCCCAATAGCGTTTTGGCATGTGCGAAGCGCGGCACTTCGGGTTTTCCCGGCTCTCGATGGCAACCATGTGGTAAAAGCGGCGCCACAGCGCGCGGTATTCTGCTTCTGTCTGGTCGGGAGGAGGCGGGGTAAACGATTCCATCGGAAGGAAAAGCAGGCGGGCCGGTCTGTAAAGAACGCCTTCCCGGTGCGTTCTGTCGTAGATCAGGAAGGACTCCCGGGGCATGCGGCTGCGAAAGTGCGACGCCAGGATCGGGAGCACATGATTTTTCGGCGTGATCACGGAAACAAGTGTGCCGCCGTAATCAGAAAACCGAATGAAACCGAGCAGGAGATGGGCCTCATTTCGCATAGAGCGAACCGCCTTCCACAGCACGTGCAGATCGTCGTCTGCCAACCGATCCAGAACTGTGCCGCCGGATCGAAACCCTTCCTGCAGCACGCGCAGCAGCGGAAGTTCCTTTTCCGGAAGGCTCGTCAGAAAAACGTCGCGTGCAAACGCAGCGGCGGCGGGAGAAATGCGGCGCGGCAGGGAGCGCAGTACGCGGCCGGCGCGCTCCTCATCCGTTTCAATCCATTTTTCCCCGTAAAATGTGCAGGGATCTTCCTCCTGCAGGATAGCGGGCGGCGTCTCCTTGTGAAGGAAACTTTCAAACACACAGCAAAGAAAACCGGGATAGCTCCCGTCATACCGATACGCCTTACGCGAGGCGGGAAAGCGGGCTTTCATGCGGTTCCTCCTTCCCGGCGCGGGAACCACAGGATGCTCCCGAAAAGAAAGAGAGCTGTTCCGGTGTTTCCTCCAGCAGAGAAAGGCCCTGCGGTTCCGCCAAGGCGCGCAGCACGCTTTCCGGCGTCACCCGAAGGCCGGGCGTCATCCTGCCTCTGCACGTCACAAAGTATTGGGCGCGTTTCCACACCACACCAAGCTTTTTCAGCGCCGTAAAATCGAGAGAGGAAGCCCTTCTCGCCCGCACAATGCGGCGTGCGCTCTTCACGCCGATGCCCGGAATGCGCAGAAGCATTTCATAGGGCGCCCGGTTGATTTCAACGGGGAAGAGCTCCATGTGACGAAGCGCCCACCCGCATTTCGGGTCGAGCAATGGGTTCAAATCGGGGTGGCGTTCATCCAGAAGCTCATCTGCCTGAAAACCGTAGTAGCGAAGCAGCCAGTCCGCCTGATAAAGCCGGTGCTCCCGCAGCAAGGGCGGTTTTGTGCCGGGTGCGGGGAGAAGCGCGTTTTCCGTGACGGGGAGATAGGCGGAATAAAACACGCGTTTCAAACCATATCGCCGGTAAAGTCCTTCCGCGAGGGAAAGAATGTGCCTGTCGCTGTCCGGTGTGGCGCCGATGATCATCTGCGTGCTTTGCCCGGCGGGGGCAAAGTGAGGTGCATGGCGGTAAACAGATAAATCCCGCGTATTTTCTGCAATCCGGCCTGCAATGTAGCCCATAGGCTGAAGGATGGAGTGTTTGCTCTTGTCCGGAGCGAGAAGACGCAGCCCCTCCTGCGAGGGAAGCTCGATGTTGACGCTCATGCGGTCCGCCAGCAGGCCAAGCTTTTCGATAAGGAGAGGGTCTGCACCCGGGATCGCTTTCACGTGGATATAGCCGCCGAATTGGTAGTGATTCCGCAGCAGCTCAAGCGTGCGGATCATCTGTTCGCAGGTGTAATCAGGGCTTCTGAGCACACCGCTGCTCAGGAAAAGACCTTCAATGTAGTTGCGCCTGTAAAATCCGATTGTCAGCTCGGCCAGCTCCTCCGGTGTGAAGGAGGCGCGCTTCGTTTCCCGCGATACACGGTTGACACAGTATTGACAGTTGTAAATGCAGCAGTTGGAAAACAGAACCTTCAGCAGAGAAATGCAGCGTCCGTCTGCTGAAAAGCTGTGACAGATCCCCGACATTGTTGCGCTTCCTAAAGTGCCGGAGCCGGCAGTGCGCTGTGCTCCGCTCGATGTGCAGGCGGCGTCATACTTTGCCGCGTCTGTGAGAACGGCGAGCTTTTCCATCAGCGTCATGGAAATTCCCTCCAAAATAGAATATATGTTCTATCATTATGATACACATGTTCGATTTCAAAGTCAAGAAGCAACTGCGAGATTCCAGAATTTACTTGCCATAGAGCAAGTGAGAAGGCAAGTTTGAGCGATGACTTTTTCCGAATGCGCACAGAAAAACGCCTGCCGCAGCAGAGCGGCAGGCGTCAAAAGAATAATTGGAAATGCAATCAATACACGTTTGTCATCACAAAACCGGAAATATTGCCGCCGGCAGTGCGCAGGCGGTTCAGGCTCTTTTCAAAGTTCCGGAACGGCGTTTTCCCATACTCTGCCACAAGCACAACAGCAGAGGCAGCCGGAGCAGCATTGTCCGCATCGGGCATTTCCTCCTCGCCCGGGAGAACACAGAGAACATAGTCATACTGTTCCGCAGCGTCATAAAGAAATTCCGAGAAAGCACGGGATGCCACTAAGTCGGCGGAATTCCCGAAAGCCTTGCCGCATGGCAGGAAAGAAAGACCCTTTGTTCCGGTCGGCACGGCGGCTTCCTTCAGTGAAGTTGTACCTTCCAGAATGGCGGCGAGGCCCTGGGAAGCACCGGCGTCCAGCTGACCAGAGAGCGCGTTTCCGGAGAAATCCGCCTCCACGAGAAGAACGGTTTTTCCGGTGAGCGTCATGGCTTTTGCGAGACCGGCCGCTGTGCTGCCGGCCCCCTTCTTCGTGTGAACAGGAGTAAAGAGGACACTTCCGTGTCCTTTTGTCTGTTGGAACACGGACGCGCGCAACGCGCGAAATTCATCTTGCTTGCGCTGTTCTCCGGCTTTTGCACTCAAAGCGCCAAGGAACGGAAGCTTGAGGCTGTTGGAAACATAGGTGCCGTCGCGCATGGTGTGATCCAGAAGAAGGATGGCCAGGCCGATGCAAAGTGAGAGAATGATGCCGAGCACAATGCCCAGAATTCCGCTCTTCATCACAGAGCTGCGCGCAGATTGCTCCGCAGGCGTTTCCGCATGGTTTGTCACGTGCACCTGAATCGGGGGAGTTGGGTAAATGGCTTCCAGCTGATCGGCCATCTCCTCGGCAGCCGCGTCGGCCAGAGCTGCCGCATGATCGCGGTCCCCCGTGGAAATCGTGAGATCCACGAGCGTAGAGGTGGAAACCTGACTCGCGGTAATGCTGTTCAGAGAGGATTCCTCCACACCGGCACGTTCCGCCACGGCTACGCGGAAATCTTCCAGATCGGCCATGGCAACAGCAGCCTGCAGGCGCACATTCAGCATGCTGGCATACTGGTTGCTGTAATCGGGGGAGGCGTTGTTGTCAATGGTGCAGGCCACCAAAATGGTGCTGGTGGCGCTGTATACACGCTGAAAGCTTTTCAGCGACAGAACGCCAAGAAGAACGCCGCACGCGACAGTGAGAACGGCAAACTTCCAGAGATGGCGCTTGAAAAAACGCAGAATCTCTGAAAAAGAAAGATATAACTCCATTAGAAGCCCTCCAGTTTTGTAATGTTCCGCCTTAGGGCGGCGTCAAAATGTTCGATTTCGGTTTATGCCTGGCCTGCGAAATCCAGAATCTGTTTCATGATGATTTCCCAGTCGAAATGTTCTTTCGCAAATTGCCGTTCCCGCTGCGGCAGGGAAGGATCCGTCCTGCAGGAGAGGACGAAAGACACCACTTTGCCGATATCAATGGGGCTGGGATCGTTTGGAAAAATTCGCACAAAGGGAAGATCTTCCGTGAGATATTGATCTTCGTAG
>ERZ1643247.2063-NODE-2063-length-16717-cov-5.243968_pt1 | contig 16717 bp, 8 predicted proteins | sample MGYA00579264_ERZ1643247 | MGnify/ENA primary metagenome ERZ1643247 (study PRJEB29033, sample SAMEA4952262) | chicken gut metagenome | biome: Broiler Chicken; feature: Gastrointestinal Tract; material: Caecum | place: Ireland | collected 2018 | study: Broiler... | reverse complement strand
GAGACATTGTTCTGTGAGCATTACGCCAATATTATCCAATCCTATCGAGATCTGCCGAAGCTGTATAATCAGTGGTGTTCTGTTGTACGTTGGGAAAAAACCACCCGCCCATTTCTGCGCACCATGGAATTTTTATGGCAAGAAGGGCATACCGCACACGCGACCGCAGAAGAGGCTCAGGAAGAAACCCTGCGCATGCTCAATGTATATGCGGATTTCTGCCGTGATGTGCTGTCCATTCCTGTCATCAAAGGAGAAAAGACAGCAAAAGAACGATTTGCAGGTGCTGCACATACCTATACGATTGAAAGTCTGATGCACGATGGCAAAGCTCTGCAATCCGGCACCAGCCATAACTTTGGCGACGGTTTTGCAAGGGCATTTGACATTCAGTATACTGACAAAGACAATCAGCTGCAATATGTACATCAGACCAGCTGGGGCATGACCACTCGTCTGATTGGCGCCATCATCATGGTGCACGGCGATAACAGCGGACTGGTACTGCCTCCTAAAATTGCACCGATACAATTGGTTATTGTTCCCATTGCACAGCATAAAGAAGGTGTCTTGGAAAAAGCGATGGAGCTGAAGAACAAGCTGTCTGCTGTCTGCCGCGTAAAATTAGATGATTCCGACAAGTCTGCCGGCTGGAAATTCAGCGAATATGAAATGAAGGGCGTTCCTATCCGTCTGGAGATCGGTCCAAAAGACATCGCACAAAATCAAGCCGTACTGGCAAGACGGGATACGGGAGAAAAAATTGTCGTATCTCTAGACGAACTGGAGAAAACAATTCTCGCTTTGCTGGATAGCATTCAGGCAAACCTGCTGCAAAAGGCAACAGAACGCCGAGATTCCAAGACCTATCTTGCCCATAATATGGAAGAATTCGAACAGATTCTGAACGAAACGCCCGGATTCATCAAAGCAATGTGGTGCGGAGATCAGGCATGCGAAGATGCCATCAAAGAAAAAACGGCTGCCACCAGCAGATGTATCCCCTTTGAACAAGAAGAAATTGACCATGTTTGTGTATGCTGTGGAAAACCTGCGAAACACATGGTTTACTGGGGCAGAGCATATTGATTTTTATGTTTCAAATACAGCTATAAAAAACTGTATCTAAGCATATATTTGGTACTTTCTACCACGCAAAAAATTGTTTCAAATTGATAAAACAGTCGTTGATAAAGAAAGAATCTCTGGAAAAGGCAGCCTTTCCTGCCTTTTCCTTTTTTTGAGTTACAGCATTTCTAATAATGGATGAAAAGATACCAATAGCAGCTGCTGGGTTATTGCATTTTTGATTTCAACGCTTTTCCAAACAAAAGAAAACTGATTTTTGTTTACACATTCTGATTTCATTCCATCCCATTTCTTCAACCATTTTTCAAAAGATACGCTTGTTGTCGACCATTTTCTCAAGTAATACGACGCAGATCCTCACTACAATAAAGACGCTCAGCTTTATCTGCCATACAAAAATTCTCAATCATGATCTTATTTCTGTGGAAATAGAAAAACAAAATTTGAAATACTTCTACAAAATACTCCCCTTTTCTTCCATAGATCAGGATCAAACATACAGCTCTGATGAGAAATATTCATAATGGTTTATGATTTTACTTTAACTTCAAGAACCAGATAAAAAATTTTTTTTCGTTCAAATGATTACCAATATACCGTTTATTATCTGTGCGGAAATTTATTTTTTATTCTATAAAAAAAGGCAAAGCGCTTGATCTATCACCGTAATATCAAACACACTTTGCCTATCCTTTATTTTATCATAAACTGCTTTAATAACAGATGACTCCTATACTGTTCTTTCATTCATAAGAGAAAACATCTGTGCCGCTTCCGCTCTGGTCGCTGCCACTGTTGGATGCAAATCTGTTCCGTGCAGCATACCCTGCTGCGCTGCCCATGCCACAGCATTTTGTGCATATTCAGACACCGCTTCTTTTCCAGTATATCCGCTCAAATCCTGCAAAGATACACGAACCGTCGGAGAACCTGCATAGCGATATAAAATGGATGACAACTGTTCCACTGTTACCGCATCATTAGGACCACATCTGCCATCTCCATAACCAGAAAGAATCCTTTCCTGTGCTGCCCATAATACACCATTCGTATACCATTGACCGTCTGAAAGATCGGTAAATGTATTGGATACGGTCACTGCAGGATTGCCTTCCATGCGATACAAAATAGAGGCAACCATTCCTCTGGTCAGTGTGGCAGAGGGTGCAAATTCTGTGTCACTGATTCCGGACATCAGCCCCTTGCTGTATACATCTAGTACATAACGATAAAACCAGTCACTGCTTTGTATATCGCGGAACGGATTGGCTGGAACAGTACCCGCTGTACTTTCTGATGTTTCCGTGGCAACAGCTGTATGCTGACTTTCCTGCGCCTGCTCCTGCCGCCATGCTTCTGCACGTTCTTCTGCCTCTTGCTGCGCCGCCTCTTCCCGCTGCTGTTCTTCCTCCGCTTCCTGCGCACGATATTCCTCGTTAATCTGTGCAGTGGTTTCTTCATCAATTTCCTCGGAAATCATTTCTGCTTCATTGGTATCCGCATCAATCACAAGGTTGGTGCCTGTTGCCGCCAAAGCACCCGCAGGACAAAGGGTCAGCGCAGCAGCGGCAGCCACTGCGATTTTTCTCCAATTTCTTTTCAAACGAATCCCTCTTTTCCACCAATTTTACAAAAAGCGGTCAAAAGCCACAGCTCTTGACCGCTTTTTTACACTACCGTCTCATCGGGTTATGCTTCCGATGTATCTTCCATTTGTGCAAATACTGCAAACATCTTTGCCGCCTGCGCGCGAGTTGCACCGGCAGTCGGCAGCATAGAATTTCCATAAATCATGTCATTCTGCAGCGCCCACTGCATTGCATCCTCTGCGTACGGCGTCACATCTGTGCCACCAGGGAATTCAGACAACACCTTGTCCTCATCCACATCCACGTCAGGAGAACCTGCATAACGATACAAAATCGCCGCCAATTGTTCCAACTTTACGGAATCTTCCGGTCCACAAGTATTGTCGCCATATCCTACCATAATGCCTTCCTGTACTGCCCACATAACACCATCGGTATACCACTGTCCATCAGGTACATCTGTAAATATGGGTTCGTAATCGACATTTGGAGAACCTGCATAGCGGTACAAAATCGTAGCAGTCATTCCTCTTGTCAATGGTGCATGTGGAGAAAATAAGTTTTCTGACGTTCCTGCCATCAGCTCATTTTTATATACATACACCACATCATCATAATACCAATCGCCTCTAGTTACATCGTCGAAAGGTTCTTCATCTGGCTGTCTATTGTTGTTATGACCGCCGCCGCTACTGCTGCTGTTATCACCGCCGCTAACATTGGTAGATCCGCCGCCACTGACATTGGTAGGTGTCGCAAAGACTGCTGTACTCATCGAAAGTATGATGGAAACGGACAAGCACATGGAAAGGAATGTTTTCCAATGCCTTTTCATATTATTGTTCCTCCTTTGTTTCCCGCTTTCTTTGATTCTTAATTCGCATCGTCTTCATAGGCATTCAGATTTGCAGGGAAATTCTTACCTGCCCAAACAACATAATAGGTACCATCTTTCAGATCATCAAAGCGGAAGTTCCCATTACGATCTGTCTTTGTTGTCATATTAACAGACTCACCGTCTGCAGTCGTACCTGTCAGGCTGATGCTCTGATTTGCAGCAATACTACCATTATTATAGGTTGCCTGACCGTATACATAGTAGCGCATACCTTTGATTTCAAATGTTGTGCTGGTAGAACCTGTGTAGTTCGGCGCCTTACCAGTTACTGTTACCGTTGCAGTACCTTCTGTGGTATTGTTTTCGTAAACAACATCATAATTTGCAGAATCTACAACCGTATCACCGATTTTTACTTCTACAGCGGGTTCTACGGGTGAACCGTCTTCATTGACATCCTGTGTCGGAATGTAAGTAATGGAGGCGTTTTCCAGATTTACAGGATTGATCACAAACTGTGCTTCTACTGCACCTCTGTAATCACCAATACCAGCTACCACCACAGTATAAGTACCTACATTAATGGGTGCCTGATCGGGACCATAGCTTACGGTATAATCCTGATCTTTCATCAGTTCCGTACTATTTGCTAATGTTACTGTTACAGTAGGCTCAATTGCACTGCCTGTATAGGTCGCGCTTTCCTGAACTTCCACGGTTACTTGTGCGGTATCTCCAATATCTATCTTAGAAGATACGATATTGAATGTCAGCGTCAAAGAATCTGTGTAGTTCCCCATACCTGCGATGGTTACCGTACCTTCTCCAGGTTCTACATTCGCACCGTATGCCAGTGTGTAATCAGTACCTTCTGTCAGCACCTGATCCAGCGCTGTATCTCTTACGTCAAATACTGGTTTCAGCTGTTCACCAGTTGCTTCCATATCCGGCAATGTTTCCGGAACAGTAATAACATCTTTGCTCAATCTCTTAGGGGAGATCGTAAATGCATCTTCGATAATCAGCGAATGCTGATTGCCAGATACAACCAAACCTGCTTCAATTCCTGCTGCTGTTGGTGAAACCATCACATCATACACACCTGCATTGGTGGGCACACCGCTCTGATTTACACCGTCCAGTTTATAAGATACTCTGTAAGCATTGGTAGGCAGTGCTTCCTTCGTGTAAGGATTGATCACTTCTACAACTGCCTGCTGTGGCTGACCATTGTATTCCACCGGAGAATTGGTTACATTTACAGTTGCTTCTTTCAAATTCAATGCTGCAGCTTTCCATTGTGCAGTAAACGTTACATTATCTGTAAAGTGAATGCTCCCCAGATCTTTGGTATCAGGATAAGTAGTTCCCTGTGCATCTGCCCATCCAGCAAATACATAGCCCACTTTATCGTCTTCCAGTGCCATCAATTCTGCCAGTTGTTCATTTGTCAACGTATCCTGACCGTCTTTCTGGGTCACTTCATATGTAACAACAGGTGCTTCCGCTGCATCATCCAGATAGAATGTTACCACATGCACTTTGGTTACCGTACCAATGATTTCATCCGCTGCCGAGAAAGATACTGTAGTCAGATCTTCTGCTGTAAAGTTTCGATCCGCACTTCTTACCCACCAGTTGCCGAATGTATCATTTTCATCCTGTACTTCTGCCAGTGCAGCAATCATTTCTGCAATCGCTTCGTCACCCAGTGTACCATTTTCATCCACAACATAAGTTGCTGTCCAAGCAGGTTCTGCTGCGCCTTCTACTTTCAGCTGAACCGATACTGCTACCTGCCATTTTGCAAACAGCATTTTTGCTTTTGTTACAGAACTATCGGTCTGGTATGGTGTTGTGCATGCTGCGTCTTCATACCAGCCTGCGAAAATATAATCTGTCCGCTGGGGATCTTGGGAGCCATTTGCAGTTTCATAGTCATCCAAAGAGTTGCCATATGCTACTGTAATGGTTTCACTTGTTCCACCCGCATAGTTGGGATTCAACGTTACCACTACGCCGTAACTTTCCCAAACCGCTGTTACTGTAGAATGATCTGCAATTGTATACAGATCTCCTCTTGCGATGTCATTTCCGTTTGCATCCTGCCAACCTACCAGTCTTGCACCTTCTTTATAAAAGTCTGTACTAGCCTGCGGCAGCAGATTTACATAAGGCTGATCATATACAACTTCAATTGTCTGCTTATTTGTGTTCAGCCATTCACCGCCGTTGATATCAATCGTTACAGTGTAATGATTTGCGCTCCAGTTTGCAGTATAAACCACATTACCGTTTGCAGTTACCTGATTGCTCTGCAAATCTTCCCACTTCTGTTCTACACCGTTGACTGTTACCGTCCATCCCTGGAATGTATAGCCATCCAGAGAAACATCTGCGGGCAGATTTACAAATTCACCATGCAAAATGGTCGTATTTGCTGGCAGTTCCGGTGTTCTGTTCTCCGGCAGATTGCCTTTTTCAAACATCACAGAATATACGGCAATGGTTTCACCATAGAATGTTGCGGGTTCTGTTACAACAAAGTCAGCTGCTACCTCGGTAGCGTCCAAATCTTCTTTGTATTTTCCCCATTCCTCGGCTGTAAACCAACCATTGAATTCTACGGCGTCACTTGCTTCCACCAAATCTTTTGCATCTGTCCATTTTTCAGGCAAGGAACCACCATATACTACCCAATCTGCTTGCTCGTTGGGTGCCATGCCTGTACCGCCGGTCATATTGCTATAATCACCGTTGCCATAAACTTCAAATCTGGTCTGTACTTCCACTTTTGCATACAGGGTCAGTCCGTTTTGATAATCATCTGTACTTACCGCATCTGCAAAATCCCATTCGGTACCTTCCTGGAAATCCGCTGTGGTATACCAACCTGCCAGGTGATAACCAGCCTCTCCATTTTTGATCGTTACCGTAGGCTCTGCAATCGTCTGCCCTTCATATGCAATGTTTGCATTTCCAGCCATGCTTGCTTCCAAACCTTCCGGCAATACAAAGTTCAGCGGTACTCCTGCAACACTCCATTTTGCATATACTGTTGTATTTGTTGTAATCCGAGTCTCAAAATCGAATGCTGTTGTCAGCGTTTCATCTGTGTACCAACCATTGAACACACTCGAAACTGTATTTGACGGATCTGTCGGTTTTGTAACGGTTTCTCCATCATTCACAGTCACTTCTGCATAGATTGTTTCACCATTTACAAAGGTTACGGTATGCTGCGGTGCAAAGGTTACCGTTGCAGAAGGAGTCTGCGTCAGAATCTCTGTTTGCAAAAATGCATCATATCTGCCAGTGAAATCCTCTGTACCATTTGTATCTGTCAGCTGATAGTTGCTGACATTGGTAACCACACGCCCAGCATATTCCGCATTCAGTGCATTCTGAATGCTTTCCATAGTAGGCACTACACTTGCAAAGGTATCTACGCCCTGTGTCAAATTTTCTGTGGTCAGCGTTGCCACTTCATTTCCATCTGCATCCACAAAGCGGAATGTTACGTCTACATAAGCATTCACTCGTGCAGTGATGTACTTTTTGTCTGTCAATACCTCATCAGAGTTGGTCAGCATCTCAAAGGTATCCATATTGTATACATTCGAATTTGCCAATGCTTTCAGCTCATCCTGGAACACTCCCGCTGTTTGACCAACGGTAAATGTTACGGTATCATTCGCAATTTCCTGTCCACTGACTGCATCTTTCAGTGTCAGATACGCAGTCCCTGTGGTTGCTGTGATGGTTGCTTTCGCATGGAGAGAACCACCATCTACTGCGGGTTCGTCCATACCAGCATATTCTACATCGTAGTTACCACTCTCACTTGCAGTCTGACCTACCCACAAAGAAATAGCATAAGACTGTGCATTACTATCAAAACCAAATTCATCGATCAGCACTTCTACAATCGCTTCTTCTGTGGGAGCCATTTGTCTATAAGTCTGATCTGCTGCTTCCTGTTGGAAAGTATATGTTTGTTTTTCAGCACCATCTACAGCCACATGCAGAACATATTCCACTGTTACAGGCAGTTTTTCCCACTGTGCGACCAGTGTGATGCTGCCGGTTACCGGAGTGGTAAAGTCATATGCTTCCCCATTCAGTGTCCAGCCTTTGAACTGATAATCCGCTTTCGTAGGTGCAGCCGGTTCTGTCACCGTACCGTCATACGCTACTTTCTGATCTGCAACTTCGCTGCCACCAGCTTCGTCAAACAGAATGTCGAATGTTTTTACACTCGTACTTGCTGTAATTACAACACCGTCCGCAAGGTCATCTGCTCTAATGCTTTCCAGATTTTGTCTCTCGAATCCACTGCCGCCAGTAATTGACCATTTAACTGCTTCCAGACTGTCACCCAGCTGTGCTGCCAAAGCAGTTTCCAGTGCTGCAATTTGGTCTGCGGTCAATGTTTCTCCAACAGGAATTTCCAGTTCATCTAATACTACTGTTTCCTCTGGAAGCTGTACTTGGAATGTCACGGTATTTACCGTAGGTGCTACCGTTGCACGTGCATACAGCCAACCATTGGTGGTAATGACTTCACCCAGACCTGTCCACGCTTCGCCTTCACCGTTGTTTTCAGTCCAAGTACCTTCATTCTGCCAGTTGCCCAGCGTCAAAGTATCCTGATCTGTCATGAGTCCTGCAGCTTTCAGTGCAGTTGTAATATCTTCTACACTAGGCGCTGCATTTGCCCACGTTTTTCCATCTGCAACCAGAACATCTACCGGAATAGTTACATAGTCATCGCCTACATATACATGATAATCCACATGGTATGTTGCGGGTTCCGCCTGTTCTGCAATGGTTACCTGCGCATGCAGCACACCACCTTGAACAACCGCCACTTGACTCATATCCCATGCTGTACCGTTGTTTGCCGCCCAATCTTCATTGCACTGCCAATCGCCAACGGTTACCAGCGGATCTACATAATCATTCAGCAAACCAGCATCACGCAATGCGGCTACTACCTGATCCTGGCTGATCATATCTGCATAGGTTGCATCTGCATTGCTTGTTGTGCTCACTACGCTTGCAACAGAATCTACTCTGTTATCACCCAGATACAGATAATAGGTTACAACTTTTTCCACAGCAGGAGGTTCCGGCTGTTCTTCTGTGATGGTAACATCCGCATACAGTATGCCGCCATCTACAACCGTTTCACTCAGGTCATAACGATTTTCTTCCGTCAGGTTGCCGCTGTTCCATGCTCTCTGACCATACCAGCCATTTACTGTAACACTGGCATCTCCTACGATAGAGAACAATGCCAGAATTTCAGCATCTGTTGGAACTGCACTTTCATAATTGCTGTCTACTGCCACCTGTTTTTCAATCGGTGTAATATTCCCATTATACCGTACGTTATAGGTAACCGTCACCGTTTCCGGTGCAGCTGCTTCCGCAGTTACATCTGCAAACAATACGCCAGCAGTTGCAGCCGCGTCGTTCATACCTGCATAATGGTATTCTTCGCCTCTATTGCCGCTTTCCCATGCACTCTGACCATACCAGCCATCCACATGAATAACTGCATCTTCTGCAATGCCAAATGCATCTCTGATGGCTTCTTCCGTAGGAGCAGCCTCTGTATAAGTGGTGCCTTCTTCTACGGTCTGTACAAAGGATTTTGTTTCGTTCTCATACTGCACATAGTAAGTAGGAGAAACATAGGTTACTTCAGGATCTGTTGGATCTTCTGGAGTTGTTGCATCTTCCCATGTTGCCTTCAGGGTGATTGCAGTGATCACAGCGTCACCACTCACATCAACAACAGTTGCCAAAGGTTGTGGTGCTGCATAAGTTCTGCCATTCAGACTTGTCACCATCCAGCCCGCAAAGGTTTTGCCTTCCTGAGTGGGATCACCCATTTCTTCCAGCCTGTCCGCCAACGCATCTACTGTCGTCCCCTCTGGAATCGTATTCAAGGCATAGTCTTCCGCATCGTCAATCGTAACAGCAACCAATTCTGTTACAAGCAATGTCGCTTTCAGCGTATCGCCATCTGCAGATATTGCCGGTGTGCTCAAATCATATGGATCATTGCTACCACCCAACCAGCCGGTTTCATCTATTGCAAAAACAACCATATCTACGGTCGGAACAGATTCTGTCCAATAGCTACTATCTACCAACGCTTGATAGATTGCCTCTTTATCCGCACCGTTCACATCCGGTACCAGTTCTGTTACCTGTGTTCTCTGATTTTCAGTCGTTTTCTGCAAAGAAGCCAATACAATACCCGCTGCATCTGTCAATTGGAACGTTACTCCATAGGTGGTATAAATACTGGTTACCAGAATTTCCAGTACACCCTCGCTGCTTACCAGATTCAGGCCATTATTTGTCGTATCGATCCAATCCTTATCACCTGAAAAACCACTCGTGCTGTCCCAACTGCCATCTGCATAGAAGCTGCCATCCCAGCTGATTTCATTTGCATTGAGGTCTTCAAATATACCATTTTCCTGCAGCAAGGTCAACAGCCCATCCCTAGTTAGTATCTGCTGTTTGACTTCACCATAAGTCGTTCCATCCGGTACTGCCACCGTTATTTCTGTCGGGGTCGTTTGTCCCAAAGCAGTATAAACTTCCAATGTAAAGGTAGCTACCGGTTTCGGCGTGATGAAGATATAGAATATCACATCTGCATCTGCTGCTGCCATTTTACTGTTAAGTCTGGAAGTCAAATCTTCATCTACCGCATCAGATGCAATACCGTTTTTATAGGTATTCTTCAAATCATACGGTTTTACCAATCCGCTGAATCGGTAATCATCCGGATTTGCATCATCCAAACCTACTGTTTTCAGCAAATCTGCCTTATCAGGGATATCATCCAGCACATCTTCCACCAGTGCATCTGTTTCGTCCAGCGTTACAGAGATACCTGCTGCTTCTCCCCAATCATCAGAAGTTGCTGTTTCACCCTGCTCTACCAATACAGGGATGAATTCTGCGCTTCTCCCTACGTCCTCCTGCACTGCATCAGGATTTGTTGTCACAAAGCGATACATCACTACATTGCTGGAAGGTAATTTATCGCTAGAAAGTTTCAAACCAGCTACGTCCTCCGCTTCAATGTTTTTTGCTTTGTTGGCATCCCATTCTTTGATCCAAGGACTAAAAACATAAGCATCCGTGTCGCCTGACAATTCCAGCGCTTCCAAAATTTCGCTTTCGTCTAGCAAGCTGTCTTCAATCTGGCTGACTTTTGTTGCGCCATTCAGATCAAATGTGCCTTCTTCATCTGCTGTATCAGAAGTTGTCACACTCTCCCCTTGCTCTACAAAATACAGTTTGTAAGAGCCTGTGGGGTCAGCAGCCCATGCCGTTGCCGGCAACATGGTCACAACCATTGCAATGGTCATCAGGACGCTTAAAAAACGTTTTTTCACCATCTTTCTCTAACTCCTTTCCTTTAATATTTTGTCGCAAACAAAAAATTTCTTCTGCATTCCTCCCTCTCTTTATTTTCACTTTTCATGAATATGCCAGCGCATTTTGAAAAGCAATATAAACACAGATTATTGACTTGGCTTCTCAACGATGTCTATAGGCGGGAATATGACAATCCTAGTAATATTGTCCAGAATTCACACAAGAAATATATCAAAATATATATTTTGTATGAATTTTTCCGCTCCTGCACATACTTTGCCTATCTTAAAATAATCCGAATTTATACATTAAACATACCACAATTTTCCTATTCGCGAAATAAACTGTACCTAATCAGCATGGTTTATACATAATCAGGAATTTTACATCCGATCCCCTTGGTATTGTTGATATGCTTTGACGCTTTTATTATAGTTTTGTTTGCTGATACGCACTTTGCTGCCATCCATCAACAAAAACTCATACCGCCGATAACTGCGAATATATTCCATATTGACCACAAAACTACTGTGACATCGCAAAAAATGCTTACTTAGTTTTTCCTCTAGTCGATTCAATGTGCCGCGGCAATAGACCTGTACGCCCCCCTTTAAGTGGATGGTGATATCTCGGTTGATGATTTCAATATACAAAATTGTTTCCTGTAAAATACTGCGCATGCTTCCGCTGCTGTCCTTTACTGTAATTTTGTAATCCCTCAGATTGGCATTTTCTAGACTATATAAAATCGCATCTTCCAACTTATTGGTCTGTATCGGATAAACCAAATAAGTAATCGCATGCAGAGCATATCCCCATTCCCAAAATTCCGCTGTATCTGCCAACAAAATCAACTGAGCAGTTGGATTTTTCTGCCTGATCTCCTGTGCAAAAGCCAGACCCATTTTATTGTTCTCCCATACCACTTCCACAATGTATAATGCATGTTCTTTGCCGAAACTTTGCCCGCTTTCCCAACGTTCCATTCCCACATTGGTCACTTGATACAGTATCTGCTTTTTCTCCAGCAACTTCCTTAGTATCGATTCTATCTGCTGAAAAAATGCTTTTCTGTTTCCACATACTGTAATTTGATACATACAAATCGCTCCTTTTTGTTGCCGCCATCATAAAAGATAGCGTCTTGCAATACAGCACCTAAGCTTTCTTTTTCTGTTAACATACAAAAAACAGCATCAAAAAGGAAGTAATCCGCCGTAATCGGCAGCATTCAGACATATTTAGTATTATTTCCCAATATATCCTCAATTTTCCTGTATATAAATTTTTATATACAAGAGTGATATTTGATCATTCTTTTCTTGCCATTGCCTTTATCCTTTGCTCTTTTCCAGATATCCAAGTATTTTTTATCCCATTGAACCGGATCCTCTTAATCAAATGCTGTTACATAAGTAATCTATCCTATTTTGCTTTTCAAAAGGAGTTTCTACCTATTAAATATAGTAACTTTTTCATTTCTGTCAGAGCTTTCCATGGAACCGCCTTGACGCTTTTCCATTCCCCTCTTTTCATATTGCGAAAGCACGGTATCTCATCCAACTTCCTCTCTCTGCATCAGCATTATCAAATGCTATATCGTATTCTCATGAAAATCATGCTCAAACCATATATCTCAATTCACAGAAAAAACATTCTCCGATATCATACGCAGCAATGTTCCTTTCTCATCTTTTCTATACATTTTTGTTGTTGATTCAACCTAACAATATCTGGATTTTTTTTAGAACATCAAATCATCTAAGACATCGAGCGAAATCCATTCAAATAAACCGCTTTACAAAAAAAACAGGAACTGTTTCCTAATATCTTCTGAAACAATTCCTGTCAATCATACTACTTGTAACTTTTCTACAACTATTAGCTAGGTATCAATGATAACGCAGCCACTTCGTTATCGTTCCGAACATACTTCCGTAACTTCATTCCTCTTCCAATCATGCTTCTCCATAACAAGCAAAAAAGCCGAACAGCATTCCAGCTGTTCAGCTTTTTCAGTCAACCATCAAATTTTCACTATTTTGCCATTCCCTTAAGCAGTATACACACCATTGTTCAAATAGTTCAACAATTCCTCTTTTGTCATATGCGCAATACCCAATTCTTCCAGTGTCAATCCTTCTGCAAAGAAATCCCGATCCAACATCGCATTTGCCATGTGAATCATCGAATCAATCACCGGAGTTGCCACACCATATTTTTTCCCTAATTCATGGAACACATGGCATCCAATGGGAATATCTTCTGTCATATATCTATGATTTACAGAGAACGGACCGGTACCCAGCGCCATTTCATATACTTCATCGTAAGGTACATGCATACCTTCTCCCATATATTCGCTACCCAAAATATTGGATCTGGAGAAAAACTCTTCTTTTTCAAAAGGCTGAATCCCAACACCCATGGCTTCTGCAATCCTGCATTCCTCCTGATATACAGCATACTGCACTTTGGAAACCGTCGGGCTGTATACATGGCAATAAATCGAAAAATCATATTTATTGTCTCCATAAATCAGTCCATAGTTCTCCAATGCACCAACACCTAAAATCACACCGGGGCAATGCAAAATTGGATTCACGTTGCTGAATCCGGTATCCATTACGGTATTGCCGCCTACAGGACCCAAACCGGTTGTAATGGCATCCATTGCACCAATATATTTCACACTTTCCAAAAATACTTCCTGATCTGTCATCGGCAAAGCTGCGCCTCTCAGTGTAATCGCCCGATAAATGATTCTAGTACTGGGCAGCATAAACGGACCTTCCGATTCAATTCGGCTGCCATAAGGCGCACTAGACCATCCTCCAACAACAACCTTCTTGTCACATCCCATTTCCCGCATCATTTTGCGTAATACCAGGGTACCATAGTTATCTGGGAAAATATGAATAATCTGCCCATCTCTTAGATGCGGAATCAGCTCCCGGAAAAACAGTTTATGTCCAACTGCAGGAAGTGCTACAATAATAATCTCTGCATCTTTTACCGCTTCCGCAACAGATGTGGTGATTTTATCAAACTTTGCCACACCTTCCCGGAAAAATCCGAATTTATTTGTTTGATTTCCATGAAAGCGAAAACCATTTTTCAGATTGCTCAAAGATGTTGAAGCAAACGGCTCCAAATCACACAGAATCACTTCCTGTCCCGCCAATACACAATCTGCTGCCATCGCTTTGCCGATGCCTCCCGCACCCAAAACAGCAATCGGTTTTCCTTCTAAATAACTTAAATCTTTCATCATCTTTCCTCCTTATTGGTGTCCAACGCCGTTGATACTGACCCAAAATCACTTCTTATGCTTTGTCAATTCGCTTTTGCTGCAACAAATTGACTCTATTTCACTGACTACCATTCATTTAATTCCATTATAGACGGCAAATCATATTTGTCAATAGATTTTTTCGTTTTCCCGTTCTTCCAAACGCAATGCCGATTCAAATCTTCCGTTTGGATGGAATACATACACCAATCAACCCGCCGGCAACTGCTGGCAGAATCCATTCAAAGCCATATGCTGCCAACGGCATTTCATTCACAAACGGCATACCACCTACGGAACAGAAACTAGTAAGCAATGCAAATAACGTCGCTAACTGATATACTCTTGGATTTTTGATTTTATCTTGTAAAAAAGATAATACAATCAAAACAATAATCACCGGATAAACCAATGAAAGTACCGGTTCAGCAAAACGAATAATTGTCGTCAAACCAAAATTGGATACAACGGTACTGAACAAAATAACGATTGTAATCAATACAGAATAAGAGACTTTTCCGCCAAACAACGTCTCAAAGTATGCCGCAACGGCAGAAGCAACTCCAACTGCTGTTGTCAAAGATGCCAGGGCAACGATAATGCCTAATAACAGTGTTCCATAGAAACCAAATAAATCATTGGTAATCGCAACAATCAAACTTGCCTGATTCACAGTATTTACATGATAAAATTGAGAAACGGATGCACCCAAGTACGTCAGTCCGCAATAGACAAGAAACAACATTCCTCCGGCAACAACACATGCTTTCGCCGTAATCCCAACACGTTCTTTTTTCTCCGTATACCCACGGCTAGTTACATTTGCCATGACGACAATCGCAACCGTTAATGCGCCCAAAACGTCCATCGCCTGATAGCCGGCAATAATCCCGTCCTTTACTACAGAAGACGAGGTGGGTTCCGCTGCCCTTCCAAGCGGATACAGGACACCGACAATAATCAGGATTAACAATGCCACAAGCATAACCGGCGTTAAATATTTTCCGATCACATCCACCAACCGGGAACGCCGAATGGCTAAAATCCAAACAATCGTAAAAAAGAGAACAGAAAAAATCAAACTATGGAAGGAAATCGGAAGAGGAACGATCGCCATCTCAAAAGTTGTCGCCGCACTTCTTGGCACGATAAATAATGGCCCTACACAAACGAGAACCACCGTATTGATGATCACAGACGGAACTTTTCCAATCACGCCTGTCATTCCACTCATTTTCCCTGTGCCTCGGATCATCGCCACTACTGTGACAAAAGCCAAACCAACATCTGTAAAGAAAAAACATAAAAAGCCCAAAAACCAGTCATTTCCAGATGTCATCCCCAAATACGGCGGGAAAATCAAGCTGCCTGCCCCAAAAAACATTGCAAAAACCGCTAATCCAATGACAATAAAATCATACTTGCGTTTCGCCGGTTCCATACGTCTCCCTCCCATTCTGCAACCCTTTGTATCCACCGATTAGAAATATCCTAGATAGGGCTGCTGCGTTGTTGCCTGGTGTGCCCAGTTAATCATTGTGATAAAATCAAATACCGGCAGATTGACAGCATCCTGTACCATATATGCATACGGAGGAATATCGCTGCATTCCAGCAAAATCGCTCCAACGTCATCATGCTCCCGCACCAGCTTTTCTGCTGCACCAACTACCGTATCGGCAATACTTTCGTTATCCAAATAAGGATATTCATACCGAATGGTTTTAAAGCCTTCCAGACTGCCGATATCTTCAATATAACAGTCCTCTGGCTGTACACCCATCTGGATCAGCATCTGGTCTGTAATGTCATTTCCAGAGGCTGTGATAATTCCGATTTTCTTTCCACTCTTTAAACCAGTCTTAATCATCGGAAGTTGTACCATGCTGGATAAAAAAGCCGGGATTTCCAAAGCGTCCGCTACCTCTTTCTGGAAGTTTGCAAAAAATCCACATGCACCAACCACTGCGCGGACACCTTCTTTTTCCAATTCCTTCGCTGCGTCAATAATCATTTCTTTCAGCGCCGGATCTCCTGTAAACAACTGTTCAATCTGAAATGTTACCTTTTTATATAGCACCGGAAAACGATATGTGGTTGCATTTACAACATTTCCCGGCAACTTTGGATATTTCAAGTCCACCGCAATAATTCCAATAGAATGCCCCGCCACATAACGCAAATCCGGTACGGTATATTTCTTTCGAATATCCGCTTCTTTCCGAATCGATGAGTATCCATTTCCCATATTTGCACCTCCAACTTTTTTCTAAAATAATACCCTCTTCTCTTTTATGGATGAATCCATTTCACTGACTCTGGTTCTAATCATACTGTATAATACTTTTCTATTCTTTGTCAATATGCATTCCGTCCATATTCTGCATTCCATCCGCTTTGGTCATCCTTCACAGAATAAAATGACTTTATCAGCTATCTACATACTCTCATACATACGCTGTATTTAAAAAAAAAAAAAAAAAGGAATTCGATTGATAA
>ERZ1643247.2062-NODE-2062-length-16720-cov-4.607561_pt1 | contig 16720 bp, 11 predicted proteins | sample MGYA00579264_ERZ1643247 | MGnify/ENA primary metagenome ERZ1643247 (study PRJEB29033, sample SAMEA4952262) | chicken gut metagenome | biome: Broiler Chicken; feature: Gastrointestinal Tract; material: Caecum | place: Ireland | collected 2018 | study: Broiler... | reverse complement strand
TAAAGATGATACAGGCAGCGATAGTAGGATGCGGCAATATCGCCCATTCCCATGTGGAAGGACTTCTGACCTTTCCGGACAGATGCAGGATTGCAGCGCTCTGCGATATCTATCCGGAAAAGGCGGAGAAAATGAAACAGAAATACGGGCTGGACTGTCCCGTTTTTGATGATCATGAAAAAATGCTCGCCTCTGGTCTGAAAATCAACCTGGTACACGTATGTACTCCGCCCTATGTGCATGCCCAGATCGCGATTCACGCCATGGACGCGGGGATGAATACAGTGGTGGAAAAGCCCATGGCGACCTGTCTGGAGGAGTGCGACGCCATGCTTGAGGCGGAAAAAAGGAACGGGGTTACCATGGCCTGCATTGCCCAGAACAGGTTCCGCAATTCCATCTACAAGCTGAAGCGGGCCGTGGACAGCGGCCTGGCGGGAAAAGTCTGCTTCGCGCAGGTCAATTCCCTGTGGTGGAGAGCGCACTGCTATTACGATCTCTGGTGGCGCGGCACCTGGGAAAAAGAGGGAGGCGGACCCACCCTGAACCATGCGGTGCATCATATCGACATGCTGAACTGGATCAAGGGGACTCTGCCGGATGAGGTGACCGCCATGCTCACCAATGTGATGCATGACAATTCTGAGGTGGAGGATCTTTCTGTAGCCTGTATGCGGTATGCGGACGGAAGCCTGGCGGAGGTGACAAGCTCCGTGATCCACCACGGAGAGGAGCAGGGAATCGTGCTCCAGTGCGCGGACGCGAAGATCTCCGCGCCATGGGATGTGAAGGCCGAGGTGGGACAGGCGAACGGTTTCTTCCGGCCCGGAGGAAATCAGGAGCTGATCGACCGCCTGAATGCCTTTTACGACTCCCTTCCCGATTTGAAATATGAAGGGCATACCGGCGAAATCGACGATGTGCTGAGCGCCCTGGAAGAGGGAAGGAGGCCCATGATAACCGGAGAGGATGGGAGAAAGACGGTAGAACTGATCAGCGCCATCTACAAGGCGGGCTGCACGCGGAGCATTGTGAGCCTGCCGATTACGAAGGAGGACGATTATTATACCTTCCAGGGAATTCTGAAGCATGCAGTTCATTTTCATGAGAAAAAGGCCTCGGTGGAAAATTTTGCCGAGGAAGGCTTCAGCCTGGGGAATTATGGGGAAAAGAAGTAGAAGACTGGTTATGTTTCATATTTAAACTGAATGCTTCCGTAATTTTATTGTTATTTTTGATAGCTTCCTGTATCTTAACAAAAGAGGAGAAAAACCTGAAATACGGCTGGAAAATAAGGACGCGGAAAGTGGATGACTGAGGGATATGATATTTCATCGGATCCCAAAATGCCAGGACTGTTCCGTTAAAGTGAGGTCTTTTGGAGCAGGCGCTATGAAGAAAACGGAAAATATTCGGGATGAGGGCTTTCGCAATTACGCGCTGCAGGCGAATATGTGGGCGGTCCTGCTTAAAACGGGAACGCCTCTCGCTTTTTATCAGGCGTTAAATACATTATACAAAATGCTGGATTCTCTGATGGCATCTCATATCAATGCGGAAGCGGTCAGTGCGGTGGCATATTTGTCTCAGATCAATATTACAGTGTCATCCATTGGCATGGGGCTGGCCATCGGAAGCAGCCTGAAGATAAGCGAGGCATACGGAGCCGGAAATTATGAACTGGTGGGCCGCAGAGTGGGAAATCTTTTCGCGCTCTGCGCCCTTCTGGATGCTGTATTGCTGTTTTCAATTCCCTTTACTCCGGCAATTCTTCGGTTTGCCGGAACACCGGAAGAATTGATTCATATAGGGGGAACCTATTTTGCCGTTGAGATGACGGGACTTGCCGTCACGTTTTTTAATAACGCATATATTGCTGTTGAACGGGCGCGGGGAAACACAAAAAGAATTTTCTGTCTCAATATGGCGGTAATTGCAATCAAGCTTTCTCTGACGGCATTCTTTGTATATATTCTTCATTCCGGAATTACGATGATCGCGTTGGCCAGCGTCATTTCCCAGTTATTCCTTATGGTTAATGGTTTATATCATATCATGAAAAAGGGCTCTGCCTTTCGCCTGTCTGCGGAAAATCTCAGACTGAAAAAGGAGATCGTCCTTCCGCTTCTTCAGCTTTCTCTTCCTGTGATAGCGGAGAAAGCGGCATTTTCAGCAGGAAAGGTCATTGTCAATTCCATGTGCAGCGTATATGGAGCATTAACCGTGGGCGCTCTTGGAATCAGCAATAATATTACCGGAATTTTTTCCAACGCGCAAAGCGGTTATCAGGAAGGCTGTTCGGTCATCATCAGTCAGAATCTGGGAGGTAAAAAGCCGGAACGGGCTCTGGAAGCATTTCGGAAAATTTTCATCATTAATCTGATTTTCGGCTCGCTGGGACTGATGATCAGTCTGGTATCCATAAATACGCTCAGCTATCTGTATGCATATTCTTCCGAAGGGCTGAATGTGGAGTTTCAGAATATTATCAGGAATATTTTTAAATATGATTCTCTGGGAACGATTGTTCCATGGGGCATCAGCGCATCGGTGATGGCATTTATGTACAGTTTGGGAGAAACCAGAAAAATTCTTTTTATTAATGTGTGCAGGCTGTTTTTATTCCGGATTCTGCTTTTATGGTGCCTCCAGAGGTTTACATCTATGGGGAGTGAAAGCGTTGGTATCGTGATGATGGCAAGCAATTCTCTGACGGCAGTTCTTGCCTGTGTTCTGGCGGTATTTGATGTCCGAAATTTTTGTCGGAAGAATCAGCTCGCTTTTTGAAAAGGGGAAGGAAATAAAATCCTTCCCTGCTATTCTTTCAGAAGTCTCCACAGGGTGGTACGGCTTATGCCGAGCCTTCGTGCCGCGGCACTTTGATTGCCTCCCTCTTCTCTTATTACAATTTCTATAATTTCTCTGTTAATCTGATCCAGCGTCTTATGGAGATCCAGTCCGCTGACTGCATCTGGAAAATGTTCGGATGGCTTCGAAGGCTGGACTTCTTTTTGTTCATTGAAAAGTACGCTGAGGACATCCTTCGCTTTAATGTAGGGTTCCCCAGTCATGGCTGCCAGCCTGCTGATTACACGTTTTAACTGCGTAAAATTAAAAGGCCAGTCATAGTTTTGAAGAACCCTGAGCGCCTCCGGATCGAATCCGGCGATTTCCTTTCCGGATTCCACGTTGCAGATACCGATGATCAGTCCGGCCATATGAGGAAGTGCCTGACGGATTTCACGAAGGGGAGGAATCTCAATGGTAATGCAGCTCAGGGTATTTTTAATAAAAAGGTATCTTTCCGGATATTCCTCTCCTTCCGTATGCGTCAATTCAAATATGATACGATTTCGTTTGCTTAAACCGGTATCTTTGATCGTGTAGATCAATTCACTGAACTGTGGCTCCGCAAGAAAATTGATGTTTCTTATATATATTGTGGTTCCGGTATCGCTGAGAGGAGAATTCATGTCCTGCATGAGAAAATTCCAGTTTTTTTCATTGGAAAGCCGTGAACAGTCCAGCAAAGCCAGCGGATTATTCTGTTCGCCGCTCTGCAGATAAAGCATTTCAATAAAGTGCTGTTTATCCATGCCATGCTCTCCGAGCACAAAAACGGGAGCATGGGAGGAATGAAATTCACGGGTCAGTTTTTCAATAAAGGGCTGTGGAACCACCTTCATATAAAAATTTTCCGGATCGTTCAGCAGTTCCTCCTTATCCAGATAATGGAGTCCATTTTTCAGAAGAGACAGTGGAACCTTTCGGAGATTCACATAAAACTGGACAATGTTTTCTCCGTCAATTTCCTTAAGACTGCCGGAAATGGAAGCAAGGACTCCCGAATATTTCCGATAAACCTTTTTGTGCCCGTCTTTCAGTACAGATGGAACAAGACCGGCCATAAGCTTTTTCATCGCGCCTGAATAGAGATCGTTTCTGGAGTGATAGAGAAGCTCTCCTTCTGCGGAAAAAGCGTATACATCAAAAGGATGCGTTTCCAGAAGACACCGGTAAAGCTTACTCTGATGAAGAGTCTCCTGATACATGGTTCCATAAAGTACAACCTGATCAAAAGTGGATTCTATGCTTTCCACCCCGGAAGTAATGAGTATGGAACGAAAACGGTAGGCCTTTGACAGGGAGTTGCTGATGGAGTCGCTCAGGATTACATCATAATCGGATTCATTAATCTGTTTCAGAGTATTTTCTGCCTCCGCCTGGTTGTGAATGGTGAAAATATCCATATTGTAGTGCAGGAGAGTGCTCAGAAAACTCGTATTTTTTGTGATGTTTGGGAAACCAATCAGCGCGTAATGGTTGGATGAGCTTTGAGCAAGCTGCATACAGCGCAGCAGATCATACAGCGAAATGACAATTTCCACAACGGGAATGGAACTTACCTTCCGGATCAGCTGTGCGGTTCCACCACGTGAAACGATATAGTCATAGTCATTGGGTGTAAATTTGGAGGCAATTTCGGCACCGGCTTCCAGATCGCCGGTAAAAACGGTTAATTCAATATCATTTCTTTTCTGCCCGGCCTGAAGCATCAGGACTCTTAAGCTTTCATATGGCGCAATGCCGAGTATTTTTATCTTCTTCATATTCTCTCCTTTACTACATATGTATTGTAAAACTTTTTATAAATTGTTTCAATATGAAACATATATTTTATTTTTTGCAGGTTTATTTCCTTGAAGAACGATGGAGAAATTGTTAGTATAATTAAAAATTGTGCAAAAGATATATAAAAACAGCTGGAAAACAATGGAAAACGCACAAAACAGATGAGTTGTAAGAAGGGCTGAATAAAAAGAAAAATAAAGTGTTTCAAAATGAAACACTTTCGGCAGGGTGAGAGAATGAAAAAACTTCTGGTAATAGCAGACGATTTTACCGGAGCTCTGGATACCGGAATACAGTTTGCGTCATATGGTGCGAGAACCGAAATCTTAACCGACATTGAGATCAATTTTAAGGATTATCCTTTTACTGAAGTTTTTATTGTTGATACAGAAACCAGACATCTGAAAAGCAAGAAAGCATATGAAACGGTATATCTGCTGACCCAAAACGCAGTAAATGCCGGAATAGAGTATTTGTATAAAAAAACCGATTCAGGAATGAGAGGAAACATTGCGGCAGAACTTACAGCGGTTCTGGATGCTTCAGGGAGCGGTTTTCTGGCATTTCTCCCTGCTTTCCCGGAAATGAACCGGACTGTTGAAGGGGGAGTCAGTTATGTTGACGGAGTCCCGATTGAAAAAAGCGTTTTTGGGCAGGACCCGTTTGAACCGGTTACCCATTCCAGAATACGTGAGATGTTTGAGAATCAGAAAATAGTAAAGGAGTATTCTGATCCGGAAAAAGTAGAATGGGTACCCGGAGAAAAACAGATTGCAATTTTTGATTCCGTGACGGATGACGACTTAAAAGAAACAGCTGTCTATCTGCAACAGAGAGGCTTGCTGAAGGTCGCGGCAGGATGTGCGGGCTGCGCTTCAGTGATCGCAGAAATGCTGAATCTTTCCAGACATGAGATCAGGCTGGAAAAGGTAATGCCTCCTCTGTTGATCGTATGCGGAAGCATGAATGAGATTTCCAAAAAGCAGCTGGCATATGCGCAAAGCAAAGGTTATACGCGGATTACCCTTTCGATGCGCCAGCAGCTGGAAGATGGTTATCTGAATTCAGAATCCGGAACTTCCCTTTTGAAAGAGATGATTCAGATATGTCGTACAGAAGGGGTATGTATGATAGATACAACTTCTGAGCGGCAGGTGATCAGGGAATATATGAAAAATGAAGGCGTTAAGTTGGAAAAGGTCCGTACAGAAATAGCGGAACGGCTTGCGGAGATCATGGAGGAGCTTACTGCACAGGGACTGGAACTGACTGTCATGGTGATCGGGGGAGATACCCTGATTCATTTTGTCAGAAAGATGAAATGCCGTCAGATATCCTTGCTGTGTGAACTGGAAAAAGGAGTTGTGTATTCCAGAATGAAGATGCAGGGAAAGAGCATCCGGGTGATATCAAAATCCGGAGGATTTGGTGATGAAGCCTTACTGGTTCGTCTGATAGAAGGAATGAATGCAAGAAAAAGCGAGAGGAGGAATGAAAATGCTGACACCATTTTGCCTGAAGATGCCAGGCAGAGTATTTGGGGGTAGAGGTTCTTTAAACGAGATAGAGAATATTGTTCGTGAAAAGAACAGAATTGCCGTCTTTACGGATAAGGGAATAGAAAGTGCCGGCCTGCTGGAGGTCCCGCTGGAAATGCTGAGGAAGGCAGGATGCCAGTATACGGTTCTGGATGAGCTTCCGGCGGAGCCAACCTATATGCAGGCACAGGAGGCGATCGATCATTTCAGAGAAACAGGAGCGGAGATGATCATGGCCATCGGAGGCGGAAGTGTTATGGATATTGCCAAGCTGGCTTCGGTTGCGGCAACGGATGCATATACCGTGAAGGATATGCTGGACCAGCCTCTGATCGGGAAAAAACAGATTCAGACGCTTCTGATACCCACGACAGCGGGAACCGGTTCGGAAGCAACACCAAACAGCATCGTGGCGGTACCGGAAAAAGAACTAAAGGTTGGAATCGTAAATCCGGAGATGATGGCAGATTTTGTTATTCTGGACAGCCTGATGATCAAGAATCTTCCGCTGAAGATTGCGGCGGCGACAGGAATTGATGCCCTTGCTCATGCTGTTGAATGCTATACATCTAATAAAGCAAATCCGTTCAGTAATCTTTTCGCCATGGAGGCCCTGAAGCTGATTTTCGGAAATATCGAAAAGGCCTGTATGGATCAGGAAGCCATGAAGGAAAAGGATAACATGCTTCTGGCTGCTTTTTATGGCGGAGTAGCAATTACTTCTTCAGGAACAACAGGAGTACATGCGCTTTCCTATCCGCTGGGCGGAAAATATCATATCGCTCATGGAGTGTCGAATGCCATGCTTTTGGTTCCGGTGATGCGGTTTAACAAGGATGCCTGCCTGGATGAACTGGAACAGATCCACGATGCAGTAAAAATGGGAGATGAGAGAAAGAACAGGGAAGACAAGGCGGAAACCGTTCTGAAAAGAATGCAGGAGATCATAACCATTCTGCAAATCCCCTCTTCTCTGGCAGAATTTCATGTGAGTGAAAAAGATCTGGATGCCCTTGTAGAGGCAGGGATGCAGGTCACAAGACTTCTGGATAATAATAGAAAGAAAATTACTCCGGAAGATGCAAGGAAAATTTATCAGGAAATTATGTAGAGAAGTCTGGCTGAAAGCCGGAAGGAGGAAAAATGACAGAAATAAAGGGGATTATACCTCCGATCATCACCCCCATGAATGAGGATGAAACCATAAACGAACGGGAACTGGCAAGTCAGGTAAACCGTCTTATAGAAGCTGGTGTGCATGGAATCTTTGCTTTTGGCACCAATGGAGAAGGTTATGCGCTGGACAGGGATGAAAAGGAAAGAGTGCTTTCTGTCGTTATAGAAACAACAGCCGGGAGAGTTCCGGTTTATGCGGGAACCGGCTGTATTACCACCAGAGATACCATTGAAATGAGCCGGATGGCAGAACGAATGGGGGCTGATGTGCTGTCGGTAATCACGCCATCATTTGCAGCGGCATCTCAGGAAGAGCTGTATATACATTATAAAAGGGTTGCAGAATCCGTTCATATTCCCGTGGTGCTGTATAACATTCCGGCAAGAACGGGAAATGCGCTTTCACCGTCAACGGTTTCCAGACTCGCGGAGATAGACAATATTGTCGGAGCAAAGGACAGCAGCGGAAATTTTGACAATATGCTTCAGTATATTGAACTGACAAAGGATAAGGATTTTTGCATTTTATCCGGAAATGATTCCCTGATCCTGTGGAATCTTCTGGCTGGCGGAGCCGGCGGCATTGCGGGGTGTGCAAATGTATTCCCTAAAAATATGGTGCGCATTTATGAAGCATATATGGCAGGTGATCTGGATGCGGCGCGTCAGGCACAGGATAATATCAGAGCCTTCCGAAATACTTTCCGGTATGGAAACCCGAATACCATTGTAAAAACTGCTGTGGCGTTACAGGGATATCCTGTCGGCAGATGCAGAAGTCCGTTTAATCAGCTTCCTGCCGAAGGGATTGAGGCGATACGGAAAGTTCTGAATGCATGCAAAGAGTCCGGAATAGAGTAAATGTTGCAGTGTTCAAAATGATTGAGCCGAGAAAGAGGCAGAATGAGAGGAAAAAATGAAACCGATTTTAGGTATTACAATGGGCGATCCTTCCGGAAACGGACCGGAAATCAGTGTGAAAGCGCTTATGAATCCGGATATTTATGATAAATGCCGGCCGATCATTGTGGGAGATGCGTGTTGTATCGGCGAAGCTCTTCATGTGGTAAACGGAGCGGAAGGACTCAAAATAAACGCGGTTCATAATGTGGGAGATGCTCTTTTCTCTCCCGGAACCATAGATATTCTCGATATGGGAGTTGTTGATCTGTCAAAAAGATTTTTTAAAAAGGACAGAAAGAAAGTGGAGGAACGTCTTGGTGAAAAAGAGACGGAGGATGCTTACAGAGAAAGCAGCAGAATGTGTGGAGAAGCGGCATTCCAGTATGTCAAGAAGGTGATAGAACTGGCAATGGCCGGAGAGGTGGATGCGACAGTAACCAATGCACTGAACAAAGATCATATCAATCTGGCAGGCCATCATTATTCCGGACATACGGAAATTTATGCGGATTTTACAAAAACCGCACATTATACCATGATGCTGGCTCATGAAAATCTGAGAGTTGTGCATGTGTCTACCCATGTATCACTCAGAGAGGCGTGTGACAGAGTGAAAAAGGATCGGGTGCTGGAAGTGATCCGCATTGCGGATGAAGGATGCCGCAGCCTGGGAATAGAGAATCCCAAAATCGGTGTGGCGGGATTAAATCCGCACTGTGGCGAAAACGGAATGTTCGGGCGTGAGGAAATAGAGGAAATTCAGCCCGCAATCGAAGAAGCGATGCGGGAGGGAATCTGTATTCCGGAAGGAAAGGCAACGCCGCCTGACACCGTTTTTTCAAAGGCTCTGGGCGGATGGTACGACATTGTGGTTGCGATGTATCATGATCAGGGACATATTCCGTTGAAGGTAAAAGGCTTTGTTTACAACAGAGAACTTCATAAATGGGATGCTGTTGCCGGTGTAAATGTTACGCTTGGACTGCCGATTATCAGAGCATCCGTGGACCATGGAACCGGAGAGGGACATGCCGGAGATGGAAGCGCAAATGAATTAAGTCTTGTAAATGCCATAGATTATGCAGTACGTATGGCGAATGCGGCACAGAAAAAGAAGGGAAAAAGGTAGGTTTGGCAATTAATATTGCCTGGCTATAGATAGTATTTATTTCATTCTACGAGGAGGATGTACGCATGAAAAGAAAGAAAATGATGTCGGTCTTATTGGCGGCAGCGATGCTTGCAGCATCCCTTGCTGGATGTGGCAGCAGCGGAACAACAGAAAGCAGTGGAACGGCGGGAACAACCGCTGAGACAACAGGTGAAACCGCACAGAGTGATACCGCGGCTCAGACGGAGGCTTCTACGGAGGAAAGCCAGGCGGGCGCCGGCGGCAGCTATACCATGTTTATCAGATCTCAGTATCATGACTGGATCGAAGAACTGAAATGGTATGATGTGGCGGAGGAACGCACCGGAATTACGGTGGAATATGTGGATGGACCGGAGGAAATTGCAGATACCTATAACGAGGTTGACCAGCGTCTTGCCAGCGGAACCCTTCCGGATGCCACCATGTGTAAGCTTTCTCAGGCTAAGGTATATGGTTCTCAGGGAGCGTTTGTGGATCTCGCTCCATATCTGGAAGAGTATGCTCCAAACTATCTTGCCTATATTGAGGCAAATCCGCAGTATAAGGCCTATGTAACGGATGAGAATGGCGCGATTTATGGTCTGGTAAAGGAATCTCCCATTTTTGCGGATTTGATCGGATACCGTGCGGATCACTTTGAAAAGGCCGGAATTGATGCTGCTTCCGTGAAAACGATTGATGACTTTACGGAAGCGCTCAGAACTCTGAAGGCTTATTATGGCGCAGATAATCCGAATTATTATCCGCTCAGTGGCCGTGAAAGCGCTCTGCGTTTTGCTGCATGGTTTGGTGCTGCGGCATATGTGGATGAAGACAGTTCAGGCGGAATCTATTATGGACATGAAAAGGATAACTGCTTCGATATCAAGGCGGATGGAGCTTATAAGTGGATTGAAACCATGAAGACCTGGTATGATGAAGGTCTGATCAACCCCAGCTGGGTAGAAGGCACGAATGGAGAGGGTGACTGGGAATCTCAGACCATCGAAGGAAATGCTTCCGTATTTTATGATTATTACAATCGTGCAGAGTGGTTTATGTCTAATGGCGGTCCTGATGTAGATCCGGATTATGATATGCAGGTGCTGGATTTCCTGCAGGATGAAAGCGGCAATACGATTCCGGTTCCCACCTCTGTTCTGCTGAATGGTGATAATGCCATTGCTGTAAGCTCTGCATGTGATGAAGAGACAATTGCTACTATCCTGAGATTTACGGATTATTTCTATACTGAGGAAGGCATTGATCTTGCTAACTGGGGTGTGGAAGGAGAAAGCTATCAGGTTAACAGCGATGGAACAAAAGAGTACATTGTAGACTATACTGAAGAAGAAAACAAGCCTGCCGGTGAGAAGAAGTGGTCCTTCCTGAGCGACCGTCTGACGGTCTGCAAGCCGGTTGATCAGACTGCTTTCTATACCTGGAATACGGATCTGATCGCTGAAGCGGCAAACCGTTGCTTCGTGGAAGAGAACCTGCTGGAGCGTCCGATCGTCGTGTATACGACTGAACAGGAAGAACAGCTCTCCAATCTGGTAGCAGCAGTTTACGATTCTGAGACGGCTGGCTTAACAGGCTTCATCGTTGGAAACACGGAACTGAATGAAGAAAACTGGAATGCCTTTATTGAACAGATGGATTCTCTTGGTCTGTCACAGATTGAGCAGATTCAGTTAGAAGCATACCAGAATACTATTGGCTAAGAGGCTTTTATTGATGGGGCCACGATAACCGTCGTGGCCCCATTCAATTCCGATGAAAGGAGGCAGTTGAGTGAAAAAGTCAAAAAACAACTCGATCGAAAAGCCCCAATTACCGATAACAAAGCGGATTATAAAAGACATACGGAGACACTGGCAGTTATATCTGCTTTTGTTGCCGGGAATTATCAGTCTGGTCCTGTTCAAGCTGGGACCTTTGGCCGGAATGGTTATTGCCTTTGAAGATTTCAGTGCGTTTCAGGGAATCTTTGGAAGTAAGTGGGTGGGCTTCAAATATTTTATTCAGATGGCTCAGGATAAATATATGCTGACTCTGGTGTCCAACACTGTTATTCTTGCAGTTTTATCTGTGGTTTGTGTATTCCCTGTTCCGGTTCTGTTCTCTCTGTTTTTAAATGAAATTCAGTGGAAAAAAATCAGAGGAGCCATTCAATCACTCAGCTTTTTGCCCTATTTCATATCGGCAGCCGTTATGGTCAGTATTATGTATACCATTTTAAGCCCTTCTTCCGGTATTGTAAACGTGATCATTAATAAGCTGGGGGGCCAGTCGATTAATTTTATGGCAAGGCCGGAATGGTTCAGGCCAATTTATATTTTCCTCCAGATATGGCAGACATTCGGATATACGGCAATTATTTATATCGCTTCGATAGCGGGAATTGATCCTACACTGTATGAGGCTGCCGAGGTGGATGGAGCGAACCGGTGGAAGAAGATGTGGCATATTACGCTTCCCGGTATTTCCACTTCTGTAATTACCATGCTGATCATTAATATAGGAAATATTTTTACTGTGGATACGGATCGAATTCTGCTCATGTATAATTCCAGCAACGCAGCGACCGCTGATGTGATACAGTCTTATGTATATCGAATTGCATTTGAATCGATGGGCTTCCCGAACTACAGTTATGGTACGGCAGTAAATCTGGTTAAGTCTGTACTGGCCTTTATTCTTGTGATTATTGCGAACAAGCTTGCGGACAAATATGCGGAGACCAGGCTGTTCTAGGGAAGGAGGAAATTATGAAAAAAACAAAAGGCGGCAATTACGGAAAAAGAAAAAAAGCCGGGATGTTTGATTTTGTAAATACAACAATTCTGGCACTAATTGGCCTGCTTTGTATTGTGCCCTTTTTATATGTTTTTTTCATCGCTCTCAGCGATGGAACGTACCTTACCAGAGGACAGGTAACCTTTTTCCCTAAGGGTGTCAATCTGCAGGCATTTATCTATGTGTTGACGAATCCAAGATTTGATGTTTATACCGGAATGAGAAATTCTGTCATTTATACGTTCCTTGGAACAATTGTTTCCGTGATCTTTACTTATATTACGGCATATGCTTTGACAAGACCCAGATTGAAGATTCGTTTTTTTATTATGTCTCTTTTTGTAATTACCTGGGTGTTTGAGGCCGGAATCATACCTCAGTATATTGTATACAGCAGCCTTGGCTTTATCGACAATGTATGGGTTATGATTATCCCTGGTGCGATTAATACACAGTTTCTGATCATAACAAAAGCTTATCTGGAAGGCCTTCCAAAGGAACTGGAGGAAGCGGCGTTTGTGGATGGCGCAACAGAATTCCAGACAATGACCAAAGTTTATGTACCGATATCAAAATCAATTATAGCAACAATTGCATTATTTAATGCGGTAAGTATATGGAATCAGTACCTTGTGCCTCAGATGTTTTTGAAAACTGCCAGTAAAAAAACAATACAGCAGGTTTTGAAGAGCGTTATCATCGGCGCTCAGGAAAGCCCTTTTTCAAACACCATAGTAAATGGGATTACATTGAATCAGGAAAACCTGGAGGCTGCAGCTATTGTAGTGGCAATGCTTCCCATTGTATGCGTATATCCGTTTGTTCAGAAATATTTTAAGAAGGGAATCCTGATCGGTTCTGTTAAGGGATAGTACGGCTCAAAAAAATAAGGTGCAATTCTGGAGGGAATACTGTATGAGTAGAGAATATATTGATTTCAACGTTATGGAAGAAAACGGAAAGCTGTATCGAAACAGAAGGCTTGATACGGTAGAAAGCCTGATTCCCAATCCGTATAACAGCTGTCATGCAGCGGATCTGCTGGAACTGCCGAACGGGGATATTTTATGTTGCTGGTTTGCAGGCTCTGATGAGGGAAATGCGGACATCAGCATTGCGGTTTCCAGACTGAAGGCCGGAGAAAGCCAATGGAGTATGCCTGTAATTGTTTCTGATGATCCGGAGCGTTCTGAACAGAATCCGTCTCTTTTCCTGACGCCGGATGGGGAAATCTGGCTGATGTATACTGCACAGACGGCAAAATCAGCGATACCGGACGCCAAGTTTAATCTGCAGTATACTGCGGAGATCCGTCGGAAAATTTCCAGAGATAACGGGGAGTCCTGGGGAAAGACGGAAACCATGTTTTCAAGGGAGGGTTCCTTCTGCCGTCAGAAGATTCAGGTTCTCAGCAACGGAAGATGGATATTTGGAAACTGGATCTGCTTCAGTGATGATACTCAAAACGGAAGTGATATTACGGTGGTGCAGATATCCGATGATCAGGGAAAAACCTGGCGGGGAGTGGAAATTCCAGGAAGCCGTGGAAGGGTACATGCGAATCTTCTGGAAGTGGAGCCTGGAAAGCTGACCGCGCTTTTCCGAAGCAGATCAGCGGATAATATCTATTATTCTTCCTCTGACGACTGGGGAGAGAGTTGGACAGTTCCGGTCAGGACAGAGCTTCCTAATAATAATTCCAGCATTTCCGCCATTAAACTTCAGTCTGGAGCGTTAGCGCTGGTTTATAATCCGGTCCGGGCAAACGATGATCCTGATGTGACGGTCTGGCCAAGGCTCAGATGTCCGATAGCAATCGCCCTTTCTGATGACAACGGAAAAACCTGGCCTGTTATCAGGCTGGTAGAAATGGGAGACGGATATATCGGAAAGGAAAATGACATTAATAATCACCGCTATGAATATCCGGTGGTGATGCAGTCCGCAGATGGAAGGCTGCATATCGCGTACAGTTATTATGACCGCAGATGCGTGAAATATGTGGTTGTAACGGAAGAGTGGGTTCGGGGAAATAAGACAGAGAAGTAGAATGGCCGGGATTCAATGGAAGGAAAATGATGAATAGTCCTTCAGAATGGAATAGCAATCAGAGAGGCAGTCTGATCAGATTACGGATATCCGTAGCTGATCGGGCTGTTTTTTGTAACGGATAAATGAAAAAGAAAGCGCGTAAGCCGTCTGAGTCATAATGACTGTACGCCTAGAAAACCGCTTTCTTTTATGATAAAGTATCATAAGAGCGAAATAAAAGAAAGAAGAATTCGAGGATGAAACGGCCTCAGAATAACATTCCTGTCCACTGACAGGCTGACGGACAGGAACAGAATAAGGACATGGCAGGCAGAACGAAAGGAGAGGACAGATGCAGTATTTCACGCAGAAAGACGGAGCGCTGATCTTCAGAAGAAGGCATGAACTTCTGGAAATCAGGCCATGGGGAGAGGGACTGCGCATCCGCGCGACGGAAAACAGAGAATTTACCGGAAGGGACTGGGCACTTTCTGAACCGGCCCGTGCGCATGTACAGGGAAGAATTGAGGTTTTCGAGGATCATGCGGAGGTATCAAACGGAAAAATCAAAGCGGTAATCACTGATTTCGGGAAAATGCGTTTTCTGAATCAGGATGGAAAAGAGCTTTTGAGAGAGTATTACCGCTCCTGGGATTACGGGACAGAAGGATGGAAGGATCTGGATCAGATCACCATGGTCCGCATGACCGGAAGGCAGTACCGGAACGTGGGAGGGGACAATTACGAGCTTCACCTGCGCTTTGAGGCGGACGACAGGGAACGGATCTACGGCATGGGACAGTACCAGCAGCCCTATCTGAATCTGAAGGGCTGTACGCTGGATATGGAGCAGAAAAACACCCAGGCTTCCGTTCCGTTCATGGTTTCCGACAGGGGATACGGACTGCTCTGGAACAATCCGGCCGTTGGACAGGCGTTCTTTGGAAAGAACCGGACGGAATTTTCCGTACAGTCTTCAAAACAGATCGATTACTGGATCACGGCGGGAGATACGCCTGCAGAGATTGTGGAAAATTATACGGCCGTCACGGGAAGGGTTCCCATGATGCCGGAGTTCGCCATGGGATTCTGGCAGTGCAAGCTTCGCTATCAGACCCAGGAGGAAATCCTGTCTGTGGCGCGGGAATACCATAGAAGAAGGATCCCATTAAGCGTGATCGTGCTGGATTTCTTCCACTGGCCCCATCAGGGAGACTGGACCTTTGATGAGGAATATTTCCCGGACCCGGAAGGAATGATCCGGGAACTGAAGGATATGGGAATTCGCCTGATGGTATCCGTCTGGCCCACCGTTGATTGCAAATCCGTGAACTATCAGGAAATGAAGGAGCGGGATCTTCTGGTCCGGACAAACCGGGGTATTCCAGTTACCATGGAATGTTACGGCATGGAAGAATTCGTGGACGCCACCAATCCGGAAGCGCAGGAATTCATCTGGAATACGGTGAAGGAAAATTATTTTGACAAAGGCGTCGCCCTGTTCTGGCTGGACGAGGCGGAGCCTGAGTACACCGCGGCGGATTTTGATCTGTACCGTTATTATGACGGATCCGCCCTGGAATGTGCCAACGAGTATCCTGTGGGTTACGCGAAGGCCTTCTACGACGGTATGAAAAAATCGGGCGTGGAGAATCCCGTCAATCTGATCCGCTGTGCCTGGGCAGGCTCTCAGAAGTACGGAGCACTGGTCTGGTCCGGCGACGTGCCTTCCACCTTCACCTATCTGAGAAATCAGGTAGTGGCCGGTCTGAATATGGGGATGGCCGGAATTGCATGGTGGACAGCAGACATCGGCGGTTTTCATGGCGGAAATATCCATGATCCCGCTTTCCATGAGCTTCTGATGCGCTGGTTCCAGTATGGGACCTTCTGCCCCGTCATGCGCCTTCACGGCGACAGGGATCCGCATAAGGCGCCCATGAATCCGGAGGCCATCTATGGAGGAGGAATTTGTGCGTCCGGTGCGGACAATGAGATCTGGAGCTATACACCTCAGATGGAGGAGATGATGGTATATTACATCCGCCTGAGAGAATCCATGAAGGGTTACATCCAAAAAACCATGGCCGAGGCCCATGAAAAGGGAACACCTGTGATGAAGCCCCTGTTTTACGACTTCCCGCAGGACGCAGACGCCTGGGATGTGGAGGACGCCTATCTGTTCGGCCATGACCTGCTGGCAGCCCCCGTCCTGACGGCCGGGGCGCGTGAACGGGAGGTTTACCTTCCTGCGGGAGCGCAGTGGACGGAATGGGAAACGGGAACCGTATACGATGGAGGACAGATCGTAAGAGTGAGCGCTCCGGTGGACCGGATTCCGGTTTTTATCCGGGACGGTGCGAAGGTATTTGAACAGGTCGGCGAATAACACGTTATCAAAAAGAAGGAAAACGTTCTCAGAGAGTTGCAGGATTTTGGGCGATAAGCCCGGCAAACGGCCGATAGCTGTGCGCATCGCATGATCGGATAGGGGAAGGAACTTCCCCTA
>ERZ1643247.2061-NODE-2061-length-16722-cov-4.427191_pt1 | contig 16722 bp, 7 predicted proteins | sample MGYA00579264_ERZ1643247 | MGnify/ENA primary metagenome ERZ1643247 (study PRJEB29033, sample SAMEA4952262) | chicken gut metagenome | biome: Broiler Chicken; feature: Gastrointestinal Tract; material: Caecum | place: Ireland | collected 2018 | study: Broiler... | reverse complement strand
GTAATCCCAGCCGCTTTCGCCTTTGGGCTTAGCACGAGACGATGGCACATAACCAGCTCGATAACAGATGTTACATCAAAAGGTACGACATAATTTCTTCCAGCCAGAAAAGCCTGTGCTTTTGCTGTACGCAGCAAAGCGATCGATCCCCTTGGGGAAGCACCTAATGAGATCATTGGATCATGGCGTGTCGCCGCGGATAAACGCGTAATATAATAAAGCAGGTCATCATGTACAAAAACGGCGTTTACCTCCGCCTGCATTGCCTTTACCCGCTCCTCATCTGCAACCGGCTGTACTTCCGGTTCATACCCGGCAATCTTCGTACGCAGCATGGAAACTTCACTTCCCTCATCCGGATATCCCATTGAAAGCCTCATTAAGAAACGGTCAAGCTGAGATTCAGGTAAGAGCTGTGTTCCTGCGTAGCCATATGGGTTTTGTGTTGCAATAACTGTAAAAGGGCTTGGGCAATCATATGTTTTCTGTTCAACAGTGACACATCCCTCCTCCATTACCTGAAGCAACGCAGCTTGTGTCTTAGATGAGGTACGATTGATCTCATCTGCCAAAAGCAGATTGCACATTACCGCACCAGGAACAAATACAAAACGCTCGGATTGCTTTTGGTAAATGGTATAACCCGTTACATCGCTCGGCATAACATCCGGCGTAAATTGAATCCGCTTATGCTTAAGCTGCATCGCTTGCGAAAAAGCGAGCGCCAGCGTCGTTTTCCCAACCCCTGGCATATCTTCCAACAGCACATGTCCGCCTGCAAGTATGGCAATCATAACCCGCTCAACGATTTCGTCCTTACCACAAATAACCTTTTTAACCTCGTCAATTACTCCCCGCGCAACAGCCGGACCTGTTTGCCATCCGACGCTGTATGGTTCCATTTTTTATCCTCCTGATACTACCATCTCCGGCAAAGGCCGGCCCGAAAAATGGGCCGGCCTTTGCCGACATTTTGAACGTGAAAGTATGCTTTAATCTATTTTCAGTCTATCATAATTCTCTCTTTTTTGCAATGTACGGAGCAAATGTTTTCCGTGAAATCCATTCTAAGAAATTATCCTTTAATTCAAAAACCGGATATGCTCTTTAAAAAAGGTTACGATCTTCTCCCAGAAAGACGGCTGATACGCCGTATTGTCGTATTCCACCTCTGTACATGCAACCAGAGGGATCCGGCAAATTTCTTCGCCTTCAAGAGAGTAAACCGCAAAACCAATAAGATCTCCCCTGCTCACAGGTGCGTAGAGGAATGGATAACATTCAATCTCTCGTTCAACATGTTCCCACTCTTCTTCGGTCAGTACGGTCTCTCCTGGCGACAAGAGCGCCGCCTGTACTGTTGAACCGGTTCCGCCTACAACTGGAATTGACACATCTGATACATCTGGGCTGACAGCCCGGGATCTGACGGCTGAAAAGCCGTAATCAAGCAATGCCGTATGGTCAGCCCAATCGTCCGGCGCATTTAGCGTTACGCAAATCAGCGTAACGCCATTGCGTCTAGCGGCCGATACTAAGCAACGGCCTGCTTTTTTGGTAAAGCCGGTTTTTACGCCAATACAGCCTGAATATGAGGAAAGCAATCTGTTATGATTGGAAAGCGTACGCTTATACGCCGGATTGCCATAATGAAGCTGAACAGTCTGCTGAGAACAGAGATATACAAAATCCTCATTTTTGAGTGCGGCACGCGCCAATTTTGCCATATCTGCCGCTGTCGAATAATGCTGTTCGTCATGCAAGCCTGACGGCGTGACAAAGTGCGTATTCGTCATAGATAGTGCCGCCGCTTTTTCATTCATCTTATTCGCAAAAGCCTCAATACTGCCTGCGATTTGAACAGCAGCGGCATTTGCCCCATCGTTCCCAGAAGCTGAGAGCATTCCGCCTGCCAGATCATACAGGCTTACCTCATCTCCTTCTTGTAAGCCCATCGATGTGCCTTCTACTTTAATTGCCTCACTGTCTACAATAAAGCGCGCGCGGTTGTTTTCCTCCTCTAATGCTAAAAGAGCTGTCATAATTTTAGTAGTGCTGGCTATTGGTCTGCGGGTGTCTTCCTCCTTTGCCGCAAGGACACGTCCGGTAGAAGCTTCAATCAAAATGTATGAAGCCGCAGAAATCGTATGGCTTGCTTTGACTGGAACGCTTACAAAGAACAGAATTAGAGCCAGCAAGAATGCCGCTTTTTTTTTCAATCTGACCACTCCCCGTTTCCGCTTTTGCTCTCGGCTACCGCTGCAAAAACGTATCGAGCACAAGATTGGTTGTATTTTATGTGCCGCTTCCTTGTCCTATGCGTATAAAAAAGACGAAGCCGGGAGTCCCAAAAGGGGCGCCCGACTTCGTCCTTTTTAATTAGGAGATCGAAATACTATAAGTATCAAATCATTCTTGGCCATACCGACGGCGAAGGATAAAGACCGCACCGGCAGCCAAAACAAATATGATCGGCAGTGAGAACGGCATATTGTCTCCAGTATCCGGATTTTCCGGCTTGGAAGGTTCATCCGGCTTCAGCTGCGCGTTGTTCAGCGCATCCTGAAGCGCCTGATACGCTTCTTCTACCTCTTCTTTCGTACCGCGATTCGCAATCACTTTTTCAGCCTGTTCGATTGCATCACGGATCATATCTGCGCTCTCATCCGTATACTTGCTTAGATCCTCGTCTTTAGCAGAATCCAACAGTCCCGCCAGGCTCTCGCTTTCACCGGATTTTTTCAAGTTTTCTCCAGCACTGCTTAGTGCCTTAGCCGCTGTATCGACCGCCTCCTGATCCGCATTCGGGTTTTCAAGAATTTCTTTTGCCGCGTCTAATGCCGCTACAAATTGCCCGAAACTATCCGCAGTAAACTCTGCTTCTTTCACTCTGACGGCCTCACCTTCCGCACAAAGCGCGGTCAGCTCCGTAATGTCTACCAAACCGTCATAAGCAGCCTGTAAAACAGCATATGCGGAATCTATCTCATCTTGTACGGCATCTGCCTTTTCCAAAACAGAAGCCGCCGTATCCAATGCCTGCTCTAAAGCCGTACGCGTGGTTTGCGTATAAACGTTTTCAGATTCCAGCGTTTCCTTTGCTTTATCTGCCAACGCACTGAGTTCTGACTTATCTCCACGCTTTAACAGCTGTGCTTTTGCTGCATCAAGTGCTGCTACAGCATTCGCTACTTCTGATTCAGATGCGTTCAAATCCTCATATACCTTTTGTGCTTCCTGCAGCGCTTGATCCAATACCGCCCAAGTGTCTGAAGTATAGTCGCTTTCCGTATAGCCTGCAACTTCATCTATCAGGTTTTTGAGCAGTGTCTTGTCTGCACGTCCTACAAGCTGATTTTTTGCCGCAGTTAATTCTGCAACAGCATCTGCTATTTCTTCTGCTGTCGCATTGCCGTCCGCCAGAACGCTTTCTGCCTTTTCTAATGCTTTCTCAAAGACCTCCCATGTTTCCGGCGTATAATTATCCTCACTGTATCCGGAAACTGCGTTGACCAATTCGGAAAGCTCGCTATTATCCGCTCTCTTTATAAGGCTGTCTTTTGCCTCTTTAAGTCCGCTGAGCGCAGAGTCAATTTCTTCTTGCGTCGCATTGTTGTTTTCTACAACCTCCTGCGCCGTATTCAAAGCATCCTCAAAGCTGCTCCAGCTGTCTGGTGTATATTTGCTCTCAACATAGCCGGCAACCTCTGCAATTAAATCTTCCAGTTCCGACTTGTCGACTTCGCCGGCGTCCTCTTTATAGGGGATTCCCATCATACTCCATTCATAAATGCGGGTAGACGGCCATAAGGAGGAGGAATCTCCCTTTGTCACATTCAGACGGAAGTATCGTCCTACAACCGCTTCTGTAAAGGTATAGGAAGTGCGATCCTCCTGATTGTTCTCATAAGAGGCCACCGTAATCCAGTTATCGTCGTTGGTCAGGAAATTGACATCTGCAAGCTGCTCTGCCGTTGGATTTTTCTCTTTCAGGATCTGTAGTGCAAAATCACGCGTGTTGCGCCCGGATCCATCCGAAGAAACACCAGCGTGCGACATATCCCACTGCGTAACGGTATAATAGGCGCCAACGTCAATAATCAGCTGAGATTGAACTGCATTGCCGCCGGGGCACCATTTTGTTGATTCATCTTCGTCAAACGCAAACTTCGGGAGCTCACTCTCTGCTTGCCCTGTTGCTGTTGTCGCGTAAAGGATTAACGGATCGCGGGTAATAACATCCGGCGTCGTAATCTCACCGCCGTCTCCAACTAAAACAGTCAACGTTGCCGCTGTCTCCCCAGCTGCATTTTTATAAAGGACCGTATAAGTTGCATCTTTGCCAAGGTCAATTATGCTGCCTTCAATCGGCTGACGGTTCTGGTCAACAATTGATATCGTAAAGCGCTCTTCTGGTTTTGCCGACAGATCAAGATCCTCTGCAATGAATTTCACACCATTTATAAGCTGTTCATCCAGTGTTTCATACGCAGTGCCGCGGATCGTAGCCGCCTTGTTGGCATACTCAGCCATATCAAGCGTTTCGCCATCTGCGACTTCCTTCACAATGGTATCGGTAATGCTGTATATTGCCGCATATGCAACCGGACGCTGATTTGCAAATTTGACCGGCATAGTATCATTTGCACCATACACAGCGGCTTCCACCATGGCTGGCCAGTCATTATCACCGTTTGGCTGCTTATGCCATTCCGTTACGGTAATCCTGACATAGCGTCCCGTGGCCGGTTCAAATTCCACACTCGCTTCAAGCAGTTCATTTGCCTCTGTCCCTGCTGTTATCGTTGCTGTCCCCAATTCGGTGAAACCGGAATCTACTGAATCAGAGATTTCAATTTTCGCCGTCTTGATACCGAACGGGCGCGGGGATGCATCAGTATTCATCTTTGCCCAAACAGTGAATTTTCCAACCGTTTTACTTTCCCCAAGGTCTAATGTAACAGACGCTTCCAAATTGCGGTTGTCCGCATAAGTGTCCGTATCGGTACTGCCGTCGACAAACAGGCTTGCGTTATTCACATTGCTGCTTGCTGCAACTGTTGCATCCGGAACAAGGTTTTCAACCGCACCGGAAGACCCGCCTCCAGTTATAATATTTGCCTCATAAACGGCGGCTTCCACCATGGCTGGCCAGTCATTATCACCGTTTGGCTGCTTATGCCATTCCGTTACGGTAATCCTGACATAGCGTCCCGTGGCCGGTTCAAATTCCACACTCGCTTCAAGCAGTTCATTTGCCTCTGTCCCTGCTGTTATCGTTGCTGTCCCCAATTCGGTGAAACCGGAATCTACTGAATCAGAGATTTCAATTTTCGCCGTCTTGATACCGAACGGGCGCGGGGATGCATCAGTATTCATCTTTGCCCAAACAGTGAATTTTCCAACCGTTTTACTTTCCCCAAGGTCTAATGTAACAGACGCTTCCAAATTGCGGTTGTCCGCATAAGTGTCCGTATCGGTACTGCCGTCGACAAACAGGCTTGCGTTATTCACATTGCTGCTTGCTGCAACTGTTGCATCCGGAACAAGGTTTTCCCCGGTTTCAACTGTCACTTCTGTTTTTACCGCTTCAAAAGCGGCGTCGAGGAAGGAGCGCTCCGGTGTCCCTTCACTTAAATCGAGCTTATTGTTAGAGATATCGACTGAAACAAGATTCGGATAGAAATCTGTCCCTGTCAGTTTTTCAAGGCCAATCCCAGCCAAATTAAGCGTCTTTAAACCAACGCAGCCGCTTATATTTATTTCTTTTAGTCCTGTACAACCTTTAAGGCCAGAAATATCTTCTATTGCAGTGCAATTTGTGAAATCAAGTCCTGTCATTGCTGTTAACCGTTCTATACCGGTGAGATCTTTGACAGACGTACCACTAAGATCAAGCGTCCCGGTAAACTCAGCAAGAGCAGACAGCGTAGGCCCGACCTGTGTCCGCACTGCATTCAAAAGCGCCGGATCCGGGAAGTGCTCCTCTGTAATGAGATCTGTCGGGTCAACCGGCACGCCGTTTTCAAGTTGAAGGATAGTAGGCGCAGACTTATTTCCAGCATAATCTTCTACTACTACACTCAGCATTCCGGTGAGTTTCGGCAATGTAAACGTCATCTTATTCCCACTGGAAGCGCCGCGTTTAAAGCTTGCTACCTGTGTCCCTTCAAAGCTGGCCGTCATTGTATACCAATCGACGGAATCCGGATCGACCAGACGGACCGTGCTTCCAGTGATTCGGATATCTTCTTCGGCAATGGGTTCGGAATAGCTGTCGTTCGACCAGCCGCGATAGCAGATCGCATCACCTTTTTCACCGTCTACTACCGTGTAAATCTTCAGGTCATACTCACGCCCTTCGGCAACCGGAAGAGAAATTTGCGCACTGGTAGCAGAACCATCAACTGTATGGGTATAGACTTTGTTGGTTGGATCGGTAGAAGAGACATTCCGCAGCGTTACTTCGAATACGTAACTGTCGGGAGCGCCTGTTTCCGGTGCATCAAAGGATACGTTCAGTTGCCCGGGAGTAGCAGCACGAACCAATAGATCGTTTGCTGTCTGTGCTTCTTCTACTTTAACATTGCTCACCTTATCGCGATAAGTATAAGTAAGTGTCGCGGGATCGCTTTCCGTACCATCTTTTCCTACGGCACAAAGCTCTAAGTCGATCGCTTCATCTTCGCCAAATGTCGATTTTACATAAAGCAGATCGCCGTAAATACCGCCAAGATATACCCTGCTTCCGTCCGACATTCTGCCATACAGATTATATTGTACAACGTCTCCATAGTTGTCTTCCGGAAGATCCCAGCTAACGATCATCTGACCATCTGCATATGCATAATCAACAGCAAGACCGGTCGGCATCTCCGGCTTGTAAACGCTGTCGGAAACCGTGAGGCCTCCAATGTTCATTTGGTAATTTTCCGCCTCGCCCTCAAACTCAAGCGTAATAGCGGCAATCGACCTATCTTTATATTGGGAAAGATCAATCGTACTTGTGGTCCAGCCGCCTGCAACTGTGCTGTTTGCAACGGCTACTTTTTCGGTAGTTTCCGGTGCATCTTTAAAAATCAAGCCAAGCTGCATCGACGCATTGTCAGAGGATGTTTTCTTAAAGGTCAGATACGCTTTGGAATTGGCATTGACGTCAAGGTCTGTTTTATACAAATGCATTGTATCGGATCCCGAAAGCTCGCCGTACAATACAAGCGAACTGCCGCCGTCATAAGCGCCGACCTGTGTATACGGAAGTGTCTTTGCATTTCCGGCAGCGTCATTGCAAATATATTTTGCACCGTAATCGAAATCAGCTGCCAATTTGGTATCATCCGTAGAAGTGATCCACCACTGCCAAGTTGGAAGGATATCCTGAATATTGATATTCGTCCATTCTTCATCTTTACTAACCGCACCATTTTTAAAATACTGCACACCATGGCCGGTATTAAAGTTTGTATAAAAAGCCGTACCGTTAATCACGGAACGCTCGGCAATGAAATCTGCTACGCCGACCCAGCCGGAAGCGTTTGATACGCCGACATCAGAACGGCTGTAGCCTGTCTTCAATCCGGTATCAGTCGGATCACAGTACACACCTGAGAAAAACATCCTTTCACGCTCTGCAACCATCCACTGATACTCGTTTTGCTGCATCAGCGGGGTGCTGCTGGATTTAATCGTCAGATCATCGTCCACACCGCGCTGATACCAATCGCTTGGGGTAAACAACGCAACACTTGCACGCGGATTACCTGTCTCATCGTATAAGTTTGAAATATTACGTGCGCTTGAATGGCCGCCGCTGAGCTTGTTCTGATTGCACTCCGCGCCAAAAAACACTGTTTCAAACGGATCTACCCCAATAGAACTTGCATGTTCTATCGCACTGTCTACTGTACTTTTATTCCATCCATAGTTTACAAATACAGAATTATGGATCTGTCCGTTCACACTGTCCTGAAGCCATGCAGATTTGGAACTGTTGAATGAGCTGTTCGTATCATACCACTGTGTCCACAATCCATGCTTCGTCAGATAAGCCATAAACGGTTTAAAATCTTCGTAATATCCCTCTTCTTGATTTAAGAAGTAGCCGTCATAGCCATAGTATTCTGCCATTGCAATCAACTGATCTGCAACCGGGAAATTCCCCTCGCCGTCTTTTTCGACCATATCGGCACAGGTCTGTCCCGGACGGAAGGCGGGATCAAAATAGATGCAGGCAATCGACATAACGCCGTTTTTGTGCGCTGCATTGGTGTAAGCCGGGTTGGGGATATTAACAATGCCGAATTCAAAGCCTCTTGCACGCCAGTCGCTCGTAACCGGATCATAAAGGGAATCCGGCGTATAAGCTGTTGCCGCACCGTGCCATGGTGAATAATAATCTGCATACTGCCAGAAATTCAGCACATGCTCGCTGAATTCATTTGTATACATTGTACTGCCGAAGAAGCTGTTGCCATAATCGCCCTGCATCAGCATTACTTCAGCATCTGAGTTCAAATACGGCTTTGCCTGTGTTTCTTTAAAAGCTTCGTTGCGATTTTGAAGCGGAACGTCAGCGCGCATGAACTCTGCATAGGGGTCTGTTTCCGGACTCCAGTTTTTTATATCTTTCACGCGATAACCGGAAAAGGTCGGTTCCGCTGAAGCCGTATCATTCGGCTAGGAATCCGCTGCAAAGACCGACAGGGAAGTCCCCGCATAGGCGGAAACTGCAATAGCTGCCGCCAACAATGCCGAGCCTATACGCCTGACTTTGCTTGTCTTCATTTTAATTGCTCCCTTCGTTTATACTATGCAGAGACACCTGTTTTACAGGAATCCATTGCTCTTATTTCAGGCAGAAAATTGACAATTCAAATGAAATCAAATGTCGTCCGCACCCTTACATTGTTATTATACAACAAAGATAAATTTTCCAACAAGACAATAAACTATAGTTTTATAGAGCAGAAACCAAGCTTTTTGGACTGTTCTTCTTTTTCTTTGTCCACAATCCCGATGCTGCATGTACATCAAATCATTTTTATCGGAAATTTAAAACAAAAGGAGCCCCATCATTATAGAAGGCCTCTCATCCGATGCGCTTCTATCACAAGACCTCAAACAGCCCCCATTTGTACTGCTTGTACAAATGGGGGCTGTTTGCTAACTTCACGATTTTAGGCGAAAAAACACTTCTGACAGAAAGTCCCTTACAGCGAGCTGTACGACGTGAATCAGTCATGATAATCGGATTCATAATGCAGGATACTGCCGTCTGCGGCACGGATTTCATATTCATATTCTGTAGAACGGACACAAAACTCTATTTCGTAAACCTGTACGCCGTCTTCCCTGTCCAACTCCACTTTTATAAAAGTGGCTTCTCCGGAAGAGACGCCGGCATGCTGAATCGCAATTTCTTTCGCTTTTGCCGCAGTAACTTCAGTAGCGGTATTTCCATTGCCCGCGCTGCTGGCCGTCCCACTTTTAAATTTTTGAGAAAAAGACAGGATTTCTCCGCTTAACGCGTTGATTTCATATTCATATTTTGCATTATCCGCTGCAAATTCCATTTCATAGACCTGCAAGCCGTCATCTACATCCAATTTCGTCTTTTCAAACACGGCTTGATCTGCCGACACTCCTGCATGTCCCAAGCATACTTCTTTCGCCTTATCAGCAGAAATGCGATTCCCTGAAGAAGATCCGGTGACGTTTTTCTTTTCTCCTTCTACTGATAAAACTGCGCCTGTTTCAGCGTTGATTTCGTATTCATATTTTACATTTCCAGCTGTAAAAGCAATATCATAAACCTGTACGCCGTCTTCCACATCCAACTCTGCACGGATAAAAGCAGCGTCGGAAACTGTCGTTTTTGAATGCGCAAGCGCTATTTCCTTTGCTTTTTCTGCTGTAACGGCCGTATTGGACTGGCTGGCACTATTATCCTCATCAAGTTCCTCTACTGTATCGGCAATATTTTCCCAAATACTATCTTCTGCATCATAATCCACAATATCGCGGATATCAATATTCCTTTCTACGACCAATTCAGCAATTTCACGCAGACTCATCTTTGCAAGCGTTTCAGACTGTAGGGCGGAATCTTTCGCGCAAAGATTGAGAATGAATACAGCTTTTCCAAACGAAATATTGTGCTCTTCTGCAAAAGCGGCTGCCGACTCGCTTTCGCTGACTGTCTGATTGACGACAGAGGCGGTAATATTATTGTTTTTTAAAGAAGCGTCAATATCCGATAAAATTAAATTACGCACATATTCCGCACGCTGTGCATCGTCGTTTTGGACTGTAACAAGAATACTGTTCTCGCCATCTGTCAAATAGCCGTTTTGCACCATGGAACCGATAATGGCATTGACTGCAACCTTCAGTTCAGTATTTTTTAAATTCATGCCATCCAGTACTTTTTCCGCATCGCTGTTGACAGCAGTAACATCCAATACTACATCATTTCGATTTGTTTGTATTTCAATTCCCGGGTTCACATCAATATCCACAATGGAATCAACAGACCAATTGCTAAGGTAATAGTTGACGCCAAGTGCACCGCATATAAAAACGAGGCAAGCAGCACAAGCCGCTGCAGCAATCCCAATCCAACGGGCTGTCCGCCTTTTAGGAGCAGTTGTGATGGTATTCATATACATCGTCCTTTCTTCGTTGACGATGTTTTGCGTAATCCGTTCATACATATCATCCGGCACCATTTGTCCAACCGCAGAAAACAGGTGCTGTTCTATCGCATTCTTATCTTTTGGCATTCGACGCACCCTCCCTTTCGGCTAATGCTTTTAACTTTTTGATTGCCCGATGATATTTTGACAATACCGTATTCAGCGGCAGACCCAACAGCAAGGCGATTTCTCTGTTTTTCAAGCCGGAGACAGCATGCAGCATTACGATCTGCCGTTCTTCACTGTCAAGAGCCGTGAGCAGTTTTTCTATCAACACCCTGTCTTCAACCGCCTGAATTCTTGAAAAGGCTTCCTCCTGCTCTATCTGCACCGTATCCAACGCTGCAACCCGGCCGTCCTCCCGCAGTTTCATTAAAGCAAGGTTCCGTGCAATGGTGAGTATCCAAGCCATTGGTTTTCCCATGGGTTTATAGCTTCCTGCCGTTTGATGGATTGTCAAAAAAGTATCCTGCAAAACATCTTCTGCAACATATGCATTTTTTACAATGGAAAGGACAAAGCCGTAAATGCTTCCGGAAACATTTTCATACAGCATACGGAATGCATCCATATCTCCCTTTGCAATCCTTTCGATAAGGGCATCGTCTGTCGTCGACTTAACAGCAAACGCCCCCTCCACAGCTGTCAAAAAAATCAGCATTGTTTTTTGTCCTTTCATTTTAATAATGCAGAAGATTCGAATTTTATTGCATCAAAACAAAAAATTTTTAACGGATCCGATTGAGGCGCGTCATACCCTGCCTAAAATGTATCCCCATCACAGATGCCCTTTGCACATCACGGCCAGAATACGTCGCAGTCAAAAGACACTTAATCCTTTTTTTCCTTTTGGTAAACCGCTGTAATTTCTGCAATAAATATTTTGTGATAATCTTGATTGGGATAATCTTTTTTACAAATCGCCATATCGCAAAAATTTTCTTCTTTCAATTCCCCTACATATTTTTTATTGCAGACCAAGACCAAATCAGCTTCCTGAAATCCCGCAGCGCCATCAAAATCGATAACAGTCAGCCCACAGTCTTTTACCTTATCAGTATCGCGTCCAGACACTTTTCCACAATATGCAAGTGTATCACGGTGTGTCCCTTCTTCAAAAAAGCAAAGCGTAAACTGATCCTCTGCATAAAGCATCTCCAACGTATAACGCTGCGGGCGGACATATACGGTCGCTACTGGTTTATTCCATAAAACACCGACCCCACCCCAGCTTACGGTCATAGGGTTGCATTTTTTCGGTGTTCCTCCGGTAAGAAGCGCCCAATCTCTTCCAATCAGAGTAAAGGGATTACGGCTGACTTGTTCCGGCTGTATCTTTTTAAATTCAGACATATTTGTCACACCCCTTATCATTCTATGCAACAAGGAAACTTCCTCTTTTATAATATGATACCAGAAGTTTTTTATGTTGTAAAGCGCACGCATGATCCATCCCTTTTCAAGATAAATCGTAACAAAAGGCTTCCTTTTATATAATCTAACTCTCCAACGGATAGATATGCCTTGCAAAAATCAATTGAATTTTCTTAGAAGTATCTGCAAAAAAGTCCGGTTATGATGAGATAAGAGACAGGCTACAAATCCATTGCTTGTTGGAATACAGATACAGGACCTTCCGGCACGTTGCAAATGCTTCTTTGACACTCTACTTTTCAATGAATAAAATGTTCATGATTTTGTCGTGATTTGTCAAACCTTCAAATTGCATTTTATGTTATTCTCTTAATTAGTTAAGGATTATAAATTAATTACAAGCTGAAAGCTTGCGCTTTTCCTACATTCGCGGTATAATATAAAAGATTAGGCTTAACAAAGTCGTATTTAAGAGGATTTTTTTGATTGGCCTTTTACTTCATCATGAAAATGTCTCTCTATTCTGCGAATAACTTTCATAGTACTACCGATAAAATTGTACTATGCTGGCTTTTCCAAAAAAGCAGCAGCTGCCAATAATAATTCCGCGCGCGCTTGATCCAGTCGGCGCGCATTTTTGAATGAAGGAGGATACAACTGTGCGGGTTGGTCTGGACATCGGTTCCACAACGATAAAGTGCGTCGTATTAAATGAACAGGACGAACTGATTTATTCTTCATATGAACGCCACTTCTCTCAAATTGTACAAAAATGCGGCGAACTAATCGCAAAACTAAAAACGGAGATTCTGCATAGTTCTCATGTACAGCTGGCTATTTCCGGCTCTGCGGGCATCGGCATTGCAGAAAGCTGCAACTTACCGTTTGTTCAGGAAGTTTATGCCACACGCATCGCTACAAACCGCATCCTTCCAGGGACAGACGTCGTCATAGAACTCGGCGGAGAGGATGCCAAAATCCTTTTTCTCTCTGGCGGTATGGAAGTGCGCATGAACGGGTCCTGCGCAGGCGGTACCGGCGCCTTTATCGACCAGATGGCCACCCTGTTGAATATTTCTCCGGAAGAAATGAATTCCCTTGCGGCAGAGCACGAAAAAATTTATACCATTGCATCTCGCTGCGGCGTTTTTGCAAAGTCCGACATCCAGCCGCTTTTAAATCAAGGCGCAAGAAAAAGCGATGTGGCGGCAAGCATTTATGTAGCTGTTGTCAGCCAGACAATCGCCGGCCTTGCACAAGGACGAGAAATCAAGGGGAATATTGTATATCTTGGCGGTCCGCTTACTTTTTCAAGCGAACTGAGAAAGAGTTTTGATCAGGCGCTGCATACAACCGGTATCTGTCCTGAAAATTCGCTTTACTATGTATCTATGGGAGCAGCGTTTTGTGCAGATACAGAAATCGATCTTGCTGCCGCTTCCGAGCGGATATCGCATTATGAAGCACATGGCAATTTCGCCTATAATGCTCCTTTATTTAAGGATCAAAAGGAATACGAGGTTTTCTTAAACCGGCACGGAAACTGTAAAGTAAAACGCGCCGCTCTTGACACGTACAGCAAACCGGTCTATCTTGGCTTTGACGCCGGTTCTACTACGGTCAAAGCTGTTGTAATGGGGCAAAACGGCGAATTGTTGGACTCCGAATATCTTCCCAACAGCGGAAATCCTGTCCCGCTTATCCGCGACTACCTAAACCGCCTTTATGAGAAAAAGCCCGATATCCAGATTGCTTCTTCTGCGGTTACGGGATACGGAGAAGATATTATAAAAAATGCGTTTTGCATAGACCATGGTGTAGTGGAAACCGTCGCGCACTTTACGGCGGCTAAAGCCTTTCTTCCGGAAGTTGAGTTTGTTATCGATATAGGCGGACAAGACATCAAATGCTTTAAGATACATAACGGTGCGATTGACAATATCTTTTTGAATGAGGCATGCTCCTCTGGATGCGGTTCCTTCCTCCAGACATTTGCCAACGCACTGCATTACTCGGTTGAAGATTTCTCTCGTATGGGGCTTTTTGCAAAGCAGCCGGTAAATCTTGGCTCACGCTGCACGGTATTTATGAATTCTTCCGTGAAACAGGCGCAAAAGGACGGCGCAACTATCGAAGATATTTCAGCCGGTCTTTCTATCTCTGTCGTAAAAAACGCCCTATATAAAGTAATACGTGCCTCTTCCCCTGGGGAACTCGGCAAACACATTGTCGTGCAGGGCGGAACCTTTTTGAATGATGCTGTATTGCGCGCTTTTGAGCAAGAGATAGGAACAGAGGTTGTCAGACCGGACATATCGGGTCTAATGGGTGCGTATGGTGCAGCGCTTTATGCCAAAGGAAAAGGAAAAACACAAAGCGGCATCATAACGGCCGATGGTCTCTCCCGCTTTACGCATGAAATTAAAGTTGTTTCCTGTGGGCTTTGCAGTAACCATTGCCGGTTAACGGTGAATATTTTTGACGGCGGCCGACGCTTCATTGGCGGAAATCGCTGTGAACGTCCTGTAACCAAGGCAACCGGATCCGACGCCCTTAATATCTATGCGTATAAACGAGAACTCCTTGCTTCATACGGGGTAACGACAGGCCGGCGCGGGACAATCGGGATTCCAATGGGTTTGAATATGTACGAACTTTTTCCCTTCTGGCATGCTTTTTTCACCGCTCTTGGCTTTGGCGTTAAAGCCTCTCCTGTATCAAGCCGTAAACTCTATGCCAAAGGGCAGCAGACGATCCCTTCTGATACGGTATGTTATCCGGCAAAACTAATGCATGGGCATATACAGTCTTTGATTGAAGAAGGCGTCCAAACCATCTTCTATCCCTGTATGTCATATAATCTCGACGAGGGGCTTGGCGACAACCACTATAATTGCCCTGTTGTCGCATACTATCCGGAAGTAATCGGCGCAAATATGTCCGGCCTCCGCGGGCTTACTTTTATTAAAGACTATGTCGGCATTCATCGCCGGAAAGATTTCCCTGTAAAAATGCACGGGGTGCTAAACCAATATTTTGACGGAATTCCGCTGCATGAAGTGGTAAATGCCGCTAAAGCCGCATATAAGGAATACGACAGCTATCTTTCCAAAGTACGTATGCACGGCGAAGAAATCATTGAGCAGGCACGAAAAGAAAATCGTGAAATTATCGTATTGTCCGGACGGCCGTATCATGTTGATCCAGAAATCAACCACGGTATCGACAAATTGATTACAAGTTTTGGCGCCGCCATTATTTCGGAAGATGTTATAAGCAACCGCGTTAAAAAATTCCGTACGAATGTCTTAAATCAGTGGACATATCATTCCAGATTATACGCCGCCGCCCAGTACGTCTCAACGCAAAAGGATATGGATCTTGTCCAGCTTGTCTCCTTTGGCTGCGGTGTAGACGCAATCACAACAGATGAAGTCCGCGACATTTTGGAGCGCACAGGAAAAATCTATACACAAATTAAAATTGATGAAATTACAAATCTTGGTGCAGTAAAAATTCGTCTTCGCAGCCTTTTTGCTGCGATTGGAAGGGAGTAAAGGAGGGATCTGTATGGCGAAACTGCGGTACGATAAAACCGGCAGACTTCTATTTACAAAGGAAATGAAAAAAGAGTATACGCTTCTTTTTCCTATGATGGCTCCCATTCATTTCAATATTCTTGGCAATGTATTTCGCCACTTTGGCTATAAAGCTGAACTGTTAACAACTTCTGGGCCGGAAATTGCGCAAACCGGCTTAAAATACGTCCACAATGATACCTGTTATCCGGCAATTTTAGTGATTGGGCAGCTTTTGGATGCGCTAAAAAGCGGAAAATATGACTTAAATAAAGTCGCTCTTCTTATCACGCAAACAGGCGGTGGCTGCCGCGCGTCCAATTATATCCACCTGTTGCGCAAGGCATTAAAAAAAGCTGGTTTCGATCATATTCCCGTCGTATCGGTCAACTTATCCGGAATGGAGAAAAATCCCGGCTTTAAAATTACACTACCGATTATTCGCCGTGCAGCAGGCGCTGTGGTGTATGGAGATGCATTGATGCTCCTGCATAATCAGACCAAACCTTATGAGGTGGAAAAGGGTACTTCACAGAAGGTCGTAGACAAATGGACCGAGATTTTAACACGACAGCTCAATAAGGGCGACGGCTGCTCTAAAAAGGATATTGCGGAAAACCTAAAAAATATTGTTGCTGATTTTTCCGCTGTTGAAGTCCGTCGTGTTCCTAAAGTAAAAGTCGGCGTAGTCGGTGAAATCTATGTGAAGTATGCAAGCCTTGGAAACAACGATTTAGAAGGGTTTCTTGCATCTCAGGACTGTGAAGTAAACCTTCCCGGTATTTTGGCCTTTGCGCTTTTTAAAATTGACAACCGACTTGAAGATATTAAACTCTACGGCGGCAGCTCTATTAAATATGCCGTGGTGCATAAACTGATGCGCTATTGTACTGAGCTCGAATCTATTCTTATTGACGCCGTAAAACAGGCGCCGCAATATATCCCGCCGTCTCCCTACAGCCATACGAAATCTCTGGTCAAGGGTGTGATAGGGTATGGCGATAAGATGGGGGAAGGCTGGCTTTTGACAGCGGAAATGCTGGAGTTAGCGGAAATGGGATATGAAAATATCGTCT
>ERZ1643247.2060-NODE-2060-length-16722-cov-24.679606_pt1 | contig 16722 bp, 16 predicted proteins | sample MGYA00579264_ERZ1643247 | MGnify/ENA primary metagenome ERZ1643247 (study PRJEB29033, sample SAMEA4952262) | chicken gut metagenome | biome: Broiler Chicken; feature: Gastrointestinal Tract; material: Caecum | place: Ireland | collected 2018 | study: Broiler... | reverse complement strand
AATTTGGCTAAAATAACCAAAGCAAAGAATTTTTCAAACACTCTCTAGTGTACTGACACAATTATAATTCAACGAATGATTTGTCTAAAAACATATTATTACAAAATCTAGAGTAGCTATATATCCTATAAAATGGGTTATAGCTACTTTTTTCATAACAATAGACAATCTGTAGGGGTGGAGTCTATTGTCTCCACAGGAGCACAGGACAAGCGGCAAAACTACGGTTTTAATAATACGGAAACAATACGTAAATAAAACGGAAATGTGCTTTCTTTATGATAGTTTCATCAAGTGATAAAACTGAAAAATAAGAAAGCGAGGTCTTTTCTATGGGAAAAACAGTATATTTAGTAACCGGGGCAGCAGGATTCCTGGGCAGCCATGTATGTGAGAAACTTCTGAAACGGGGAGACTATGTAAGAACTCTGGTCCTTCCGGGAGACAAATCTGTGAAATATATTCCAAAGGAAGTGGAGATTTCAGAAGGGGATCTCTGTGATGTAGATTCTCTTGAGAGGTTTTTTGCCATACCTGAAGGGGACAGCTCCATTGTGATCCACTGTGCCAGTATGGTAACCACCAATCCAGACTTTAACCAGAAGCTGATGGAGGTCAATGTTGGCGGAACGAAAAATATGATCGAGATGTGCCTGAAACATCCGGAGTGCAGGAAGATGGTCTATGTCAGTTCTACAGGAGCAATTCCGGAACAGCCTAAGGGCACTCCTATCAGAGAGACATACCAGTTTACGCCTGTTGATGAAAGCAGGCAGGTGGGCTGTTACAGTCAGTCCAAAGCCCTGGCTACCCAGGCGGTTTTAGATGCTTTTAGGGAAAGAGGATTAAAGGCCTGTGTAGTCCATCCCAGCGGTATCCTGGGACCAAAAGATTATGCGGTGGGGGAGACTACAGGTACAGTTATTAAGATCATGAACGGAAAAATGCCGGTGGGCATGGGAGGCTCCTTTAACCTGTGCGATGTCCGGGATCTGGCCCAGGGCTGCATCGGGGCGGCAGATAAAGGAAGAGAAGGAGAGTGCTATATCATGGGAAATAAAGAGGTCACACTGAAAGAAATGTGCCGGATGCTCCATGAGGCAAGCGGCTGTAAGACTCCTTATTTTTACGTTCCCATCCGTATGGCCTATGTACTTGCCAGATATATGGAGAAGAAGGCCAGAAAGACCGGAGAGAAACCTCTGATGACAAAGTTTGCAGTGTACAACCTTGCAAGGAATAACCAGTTTGATTATTCTAAAGCAGAACGGGAACTGGGATATCATACCAGACCTTATGAAGAGACACTGAGAGACGAGGCCAAGTGGCTGGTAAAAGAAGGCTATATTGCGCATACAAAGAACCGGAAAAAGGCTGTAACGGGACATGGAGTACAAACTGCCTGATATTTATTCTATACGAATCCGTACTCTTGTAAGCTGTCCCTCTTTTTGTGAACTGCCCACTTCATCAATGAGACGTTCCTCATAGGCATCCCCTATAATGCGGCAATCTTTTTCTTTTATGAAGGTAAATATACGGTCATATATTTCTTCTGTATTTTCCAGCCCGCCCTTTCCCAAAGCAGTTGCATAATATCCTTCAGAAATCAAATTGTTTGCATACCGGATATCATTGACGTAAACCATAATATTGGAAACCTTCGATATATATCCACTTAAAAGCGTTTCTCCTTTTATGAGATATCCTTCCGGATAACCAAAAGAAACATGATTCTGCTTACACTTTGTATAAAAATTCAGCCATATGTCATCAGGAATAGAGTTACGGTCTGCCAGGAAAGGATCGCTGATGAAAATAGGAACTTCTTTAAAGTATTGTATCTGAACGCCGTCAACCCTGGCAGAAACACCTTCTTCCAGTTTCTGCAGTTTCATTCCAAGCATATCCTGAATGGACTGGAGCTCCTGAATTTTACTGCATAAATTCCTTTCCTGCTCTTTTAAGAGAGAGATTGCATTTTCCGGAGAAATATTCGCTGTATATTCTTTAATTTCAGATAATGGCATCCCCAGTTCCTTTAGAAGATTAACTACAGCAATCACATAAATCTGATCATGGGTGTAATAACGGTAACCGTTAGGGGCAGTATATTTTGGTGAAAAAACCCCGGTATTGTCGTAAAAAATCAAAGCTTTTCTTTTAATTTCAGAGATGCGGGAAAACTCACTGATGGTCAGATAATTGTCTTTTTCCTGTATTTTCATGAAAAAATCCTTCCTAATTGTCTGATATATATATACAGAGTTGTATAGAGATTGTCAATGGAACAGGTATTTGTCTGCTCTGTATCTGTCCCACAAAAAAAGTGGAACAAAACCAGTAATGGTCTTATCCCACTTCAACAATCTTACGGATTGCAAGTCCTCTGACAAGCATTTTTTATTCTAACACCAGTGATTTTCAAAGTCAATGGAATTTGTATTTCCTGTGTTGCTCCTTATTTTATCCTCAGTGTACAAGGAAGCGTTTGGCCCCTTGTACACTGAGGATATCTCCGCATACGGAAAAGACTGATAAAAATAGCAAATACATACTTGACTGTCAAGTAACTATACAGCGTATACTGAATGCACATGATTTTACCAGGAGGGGCCATTATGAACTCAAGAAGCAAACAGATTTTATATTACATACTTCCATCGGCAGGAGGACTGTGCGTTACCTATCTGTATAATATTGTGGACGGGATTTTCGTAGGACAGGGAGTGGGAGCTTTGGCCCTGGCAGCAGTTAATATTACAGTACCCTTTATCACTGCATTAGTGGCCATTTCTACTTTATTCGCCATGGGCGGTTCGACAGTGATTGCCATCCGTCTGGGCCGGGGAGATAAGAAAGGGGCGAACGATGCGTTTATGACTGCCCTGGTGCTGACTTTCCTGCTTTCTATCCTGCTTTTGATCATAGGAATGACGTTTTCGGAGCAGATTGCACGGTTGTGCGGAAGCAGCGAAAGGGTGCTTCCTCTGGCAAAAGAGTATTTATTTTTTTATACGGCATTTGCAATCCCTTTCCTTCTGAGTAACTGTCTTGCCATTTTTGTCCGCAATGACGGCGCTCCGGGCCTGGCATTTGGGGGAATGTGCGCAGGGGCTGTGGCAAATATTTTTTTGGACTGGCTTTTTATTTTCCCTATGAAGATGGGGTTCTATCCCGCGTGGCCCAGGGACTTCAGCCTTTATGGGGGCAGGCTTTTGGTAAAAATGACAAAGAGGAGCTGAAAACAGATTTCCGGACAGGAATGAAGATTAATCTGGGGGCCTCTGTGGTGATTTACGGGATTCTTGCTCTCTTCCGTATTCCGGTAGTGAGACTCTTCAACAGTGAACCTGAGCTGGTAGAGATGGCCTCCGGTGCGCTGCCGATATTTGCTATATCCTTTGTGTTTATGGCAGTGAATCTGATCTTTACCGCTTACTATTATTCAACGAAACAGACATGGAAATCCAATATTATCGCTGTAAGCAGAGGAATCCTTGTTAAGGCTGCTGCCATATTCCTGGTACCGGTTCTGCTGGGAGAAACATGGGTGTGGGCCTCTGCAGCAGCGGCAGAAGGGATTACTCTGGTCATTATTTTTATCATTGGAACCCATGAATACTGCTCTCGGAAATGAGAGTATTGTCTATGGTTTAGGGTAAAAAGCCATTCTTAAAGTGTAATAGTTCAGATAAGTTTTACTTATCTATAACGCCGGAAAATGAAATTGATAAATTGGTAAATGAGCATAAAATAGAAGCTGGTACAGAGGAGAACATATTATCTGAAAGTATTTTGAGACAGGAGAGGATCATCATGAAAAAAGAGGTAATGATTTTAACAGGAGCAGGTCAGATCGGTATGGCTATTGCAAGGAGAATGGGCCATGGAATGAAAATCCTTATCGGGGACAAGAAGATAGAGAACGCCCAGACTACTGCAAAGATCATGAAGGAGGCAGGATTTGACACAGAGGCTATGGAAATGGACCTTTCTTCCAGAAAGTCCATTAAAAAACTTATAGCAAAGGCTCAGAAATATGGAGAAATTGCCATGCTGGTAAATGCTGCCGGAGTCTCTCCCAGCCAGGCTCCTGTGGAAGCCATTCTGAAGGTGGATTTGTACGGTACAGCTGTGCTTTTGGAAGAAGTGGGAAAGGTGATCAAAGAAGGGGGTGTGGGAGTGACCATTTCCAGCCAGTCCGGACATCGGATGCCTGCCCTTACACCTGAAGAAGATGAGTTGCTGGCCTGTACCCCAACAGAAGAACTGCTGGATCTGGAAGTCCTTCAGCCGGAGAATATCCGGGATACTCTTCATGCTTATCAGCTGGCAAAGAGATGTAATGAGAAACGTGTGATGGCAGAATCTGTAAAATGGGGAGAAAAGGGTGCAAGGATAAATTCCATTTCTCCGGGAATCATTGTGACGCCTCTTGCGATAGATGAGTTTAACGGTCCAAGAGGAGACTTTTACAAAAATATGTTTGCCAAATGCCCGGCAGGACGTCCCGGAACTGCAGATGAAGTGGCAAATGTGGCAGAGTTGCTTATGAGTGAGAAAGGAGCCTTTATTACAGGAGCGGATTTCCTCATCGACGGCGGAGCAACGGCGTCCTACTTTTACGGGCCATTAAAGCCGGAAAAATCATGAGAGAAAGGAACTTGTGAAAGAAAGAGTTTTCTGTGACAACTGTCTGAGAATATGATAAAATATGAAAAGTATATTTTTAATATTCCTGAAAGGACAGCTGCATGAAGAAAGAACTTCAATATTTTAAAATAGAAGAGGCCTGGGGAGGCAGTCAGGAATGGTTTTCGGACCGGATGATGCGCCTGGGAGGATGTGCAGCTGTCACAGCATGTGACAGCTGCATTTTCTTTGACTTGTACAAAGGAACAGACCTGTATCCTTTTGACAGGCAGAAAATCACAAAAACAGAATATATTCAATTTGGAATGAAGATGAAACCTTATCTCCGTCCCAGGTGGTCCGGTATTGACACCTTAGATATTTATATGGAAGGATATGGCCAATTTTGGCAGACCAGGGCTGCAGAGACATCCAAATGGAGCCCCTGTCCGGAGAAGAACCTGTGGAGATAGCAGAGAAGGCGGTTATAGGGCAGATCGACAAGGGATTCCCTGTGCCCTGCCTCACCCTCCGTCACAGAAATCCGGACTATGATATGTTTGAATGGCATTGGTTTCTCCTTGTGGGATATGAAAAACAGACAGATAAATGTATGGTAAAGATCGTAACCTACGGAAAATATTTCTGGGTTGACCTGAAAGGCCTGTGGGATACAGGACACAGGAGAAAAGGGGGACTTGTTCTTTATCATGAAAAGATATAGGGGAAAGGACAGGTGATTTTTTGCTGTTCAGACAGATGAAATATTTTATTTCCGTGGTGGAATGCAGCAGCTTTACAGAGGCGGCGGAGCAGTGCTACATTTCCCAGTCAGCTATTTCTCAGCAGATAAGGTCACTGGAGAAGGAACTGGGAGTAGAGCTGATACACAGAGAAAACCGAAGATTTACCCTTACCCCTGCGGGAGAATATTTTTATGAACAGAGTAAAGGAATTCTGAATGAAGTAGAGGATATCCGCAGAGAAACTTTCCGCATAGGGAAGGATAAGGAGATGGAGCTTAAGATCGGATATCTGCGGTGCTACAGCGGCCAGGAGCTTCATCAGGCAGTGGCAGAATTTTCCAGGCTTTATCCGGAGGTTTCCATTCATATCGTAAATGGGACCCATGAGGAACTCTATGACCTTCTCCGCTTTGGCGGGGCCGACCTGGTCCTTACAGATCAGAGGAGAGCTTTTTCCGATAAATATGCCAATTTTCAGCTTTTGAAATGCGGCTGCTATGCGGAACTTTCTGTCCGCAGCCCTTTGGCAGAACAGGAATCGGTCACTATGGAAGAACTGAAGCGCCAGGCCTGTATCCTGATATCTTCCAGAGAACAGCAGAATATAGAAGAAGATTATTATAAAAATACCCTGGGCTTTGGAGGACGATTTTTATTTGCGGAAAATATGGAGGAGGGCCGTTTGATGGTGGCAGGAAACCGGGGATTTCTGCCTGTTGAAAGGGTAGGGACTCTTCCTCCCTGCGGAACAGGCGTAAAACGGCTGCCTATCATGGAGAGAGGACAACAGTTAAAGCGGAACTACTGCCTTTTCTGGGTGAAGGAGAATGCCAGTTATTACATTGAAGAGTTTGCTGAGATATTGAGAAAACTTCTGAAAGAGTAAAGTATTTCCTTGGGAAAAACTTGTCTGTAGGGAAATTTCTATATGTGTTGTAACTAATATAGGAGGGGCGGTATGTGGAAACAGTTGAGGATTCCGGTAGGCGTGTCTGATTTTAGAAAAATCCGGGAGAACGGCTATTACTATATGGATAAAAGCGGTCTGATAGAAGAACTGCTGAAAACAGATGCAACAGAAGTAACGTTACTTATTCGTCCCAGACGTTTCGGGAAAACTTTGGGAATGAGTATGCTGGACAATTTTTTGGATATACGAAAAGACAGCAGATATTTATTTTCTGGCCTGAAGATTTCTCAGAATCAGGAACTATGCCGGAAATGGATGAATCAGTGGCCTACTTTGTTTCTCTCTTTTAAAGATGTAGACGGAAGTACTTTTGAAAATGCTATGGGGCTGCTGAAATTTACTCTTTCTCAGATTTGCATAGAGCATCAGTATCTGGAAGAGAGCAGCAGTGTAAACCCTGCATACAAACAGATTTTTACCAGATTAAAGGAACAGACAGGGACTTTTACAGATGTGCAGAGCTCCCTTCTTGTCCTTATGAGAATGATGAAGGAATATTATAAAAAACCAGTGATACTCCTTCTGGACGAGTATGATGTACCTATGGCAAAGGCCGGCAGCAATGGATATTATGAAAAGATGCTGGAAGTGATCAAGACAATGATGAGTACGGCATTGAAGGACAATGAGTCTTTGAGATTTGCCGTGGTCACGGGATGCCTTCGCATTGCAAAGGAAAGTATTTTTACGGGAACGAATAACTTTACAACAGATACGATTTCAGATATACGTTATGACGAATTTTTTGGATTTACCAGACCGGAGGTTGCTGAATTTTTAAAAGAAGCCGGATGCCAGGACTGTCAGGAAACAGTCCGCAAATGGTATGACGGCTATATATTCGGAAATATAGAAATCTACTGTCCCTGGGATGTGCTGAATTATGTGCAGAGGGTTCTTACAGAGGGTGTGAAAAAACCAGAAAATTTTTGGGAGCATACCAGTGACAATAAAATCATAGAATTGTTCCTGAAACGCAGGGATTTTGATGTGACAGAAAAGTTTGAAAAGCTGCTGAATGGCGAAGCCATCCGGGAATCTGTCAATGAAAATGTGAGCTATGACTTTTTGACTTCTACAGAAGAAAATCTCTGGAGCCTGCTGTATCTTACCGGCTACCTTACCAAGGTGAAAGAGGAAACACAGGAAGAGCTGCCCCAGGAAAGAAATAAAATCACCTTAAAAATTCCCAATGCAGAAATCCAGGATATTTTTAGAAAAAGTGTGCTGAACTGGCTGCAGGAAAAAAATATGTACAGTGACAGAAAAGAACTTTTTGAAGCGTTGTGGAAAGGGGATTCAGAAAAGCTGACAGAGCTTATCTCGGATTTACTTTTTGATACCATAAGCTATCATGACTATGCAGAAAGTTTCTACCATGCCTTTCTGGCAGGATTATTTTCCGGGGCTGGTTATGTAGTAGAATCCGATCATGAAAGCGGACTGGGCAGACCAGATCTGGTAATAAAGGACAAAGTAAAACGCCGGGCGGCGGTTTGGGAGGTAAAGGTTTCCAGAAAGGAAAGTGAACTGGAGAGAGGATGCGAAAGAGCACTGGTACAGATACAGGAAAGGCAGTATAGAAAAAAGATAGAGGCATCAGGATTTAAAACAGTGCTGTCCTATGGAGTAGCTTTTTATCAAAAGAGCTGCCGTATAGAAAGCGAAAAGAAGAATATATGAGCCTATAAAAAAGCAGAAAAACGCACCTAGGAAAGATAGAACGCTTCCTGGGTGCGTTTTGCAGTAGTCAGAAACAAAAAATTTTTCGGAAATTTTACAGAAAGATGCTAGAAGCCTTCAGACTCAGATCCTAAAATAATATCAGGAGGATAATTTTATGGATATTGCAGGATTTACAAAAGAAGGAAATTGGTATAAAGGAAATATTCACTGCCATACCACCAACTCCGACGGGTGTCTGACCCCGGAGGAAGTTGTGAAAATATACAAAGACCAGGGCTACAGCTTTCTGGCTATCAGCGACCACGATTTGTATTCTGATTATCGGAAGGAGCTGGATTCCCCGGAGTTTATTTTGCTGCCAGCCATAGAGGCTACGGCGGTACTGTATAAAGACAGGGAGAAAACAGAGCGGCTCTGTCTCCATCACATACATGGAATCCTGGGTACAGAAGAGATGGAGAGAAATGCTAAGAAAGGAACCTTTTCCCATCTGGAGAAATATCCACCCAGAGAATATTACGGAACCTGGGACGGAGGAAAAGTTGGGCAGGAGCTTCAGCAGGATCTGGAGGACCATGGCTGTATTACGGTATATAATCATCCGGTATGGTCCAGAGTGAAAGAGGAAGAATTTACAGAGATCCAGGGTCTTGCAGGACTGGAAATCTACAATTACGGAACCGTTAATGAAAGCGGAACAGGCTTTGATACCATCCACTGGGACATTATGCTTCGCAGAGGCGTCAGGATCAACGGGACCGCTTCAGATGACAACCACAATGACGGAATTGTAGAAGACAGCTTCGGAGGCTATATTGTGGTAAAGGCAGAAAGCCTGGAACATGAGAAGATCATCCAGGCAATCCTGAAGGGAAACTATTATTCCAGCACAGGACCGGAAATTTATGACTGGGGGATCAAAGATAATATTGCCTATGTAGAGTGCAGTCAGGTAGCCCGGGTAAACTTTATGGCAGGAAACTATATAAATGCAGGAGGAACCCGGATTTTTAAATCCGGGCAGAAGCCGGTTATGCGGGCAGAATTTCCTCTCAAGGGAAATGAGCAGTATATCCGGGTGGAGTGTATAGACCAGTACGGAAGAACGGCATGGTCCAATCCCATTTTTCTTTCATAAGTCAAAAGACATTTTACTGCTTAAAAGGGCAGGAATACTTATAGGTTCTTTACCGTTGGGGGAAGTAGATAAGTATTCCTGCCTTTATCTGTGACAGCGGACCGTCTTTGGCAGGCGGCTCTGCTGTCTATACGGACAGTGAACAGAAGGGATATTTTTCCGGCAGATAAAAAAACAGGAGGAGAGCAGATGGCAAGGTATGTATTGTCTATTACAGAACTGGCAAAGCTGAAAAAAATAACAAGTGAGACCCTGAGGCATTATGACAGGATTGGACTGCTGAAGCCGGATCATATATCGGAAAGCGGACACCGGTATTATTCTATCCGGCAGTATGAGAGACTTGGAACAATCCTGGAATTGAAAAAGATCGGCATGTCTTTAAAGGAGATCCAGGAATATTTTGACAATAGAAATTTTAAAAAATCCTATTCCATGCTGAAAGGATATCAGGAAAGGCTTGAAAAAAAACTACGGGAACAGATGCAGCTAAATGAGATCCTGCTCCAGAAGCTGGAGTTTCTGGACAGTCTTTCTTCCCTGCCGGAAATGGAGACTATTTTTGAGGAAGAATTTCCTGTCCGATACATGGTGACTTTTGGAAGAGAATCCGGGGACCGGGAAGAACACGCCATGGCTTTTACAAAACTGGAAGACTATATTAAAGAAAGAATTCCTATTCTGGCCAGCGACCGGGTAGGGGTTTTTGCCGATGAGAGGCTGCTGATTCCAAGTGAGAAGCTGGTTCCTGCGATCCCTATGCTTTTAGTATCCCCAAAAAATGCGGAAGACACCTATCTGAAAAAGATTCCCGAGGGAAAGTATGTGTGCATGTATTACCGGGACGGCATACTGGAAAAATATCATCCTTCTTTTGAAAAGATCAAAGATTATATAAAAGAAAAGGGTTATCAGATAGACGGCAGCCTTCTTCAGATCTATAAAATTGACGTAACCCTTACTAACTACAGCGAAGAGACCGTGCTGGAGCTTCAGATTCCGGTAAAGTAAGGGGCTTTTCCTGGATTTTACAAATATTTACAGTTTTCTGCATTGAACTTTTTGTTACACAAAGTCTTAAAGTTTAATTGAACCTAAGAGAACAAAGGATAACACAGGAGGTAACATATGAAAACAAGATTTGTAAAAGCAACAGCGCTGATTTTGACAGCAGCCACTCTTTTGTCAGGCTGCGGCGGTTCTGGAAACGGAGGGGCACAGCAGGTAGATCTGAACAGCCTGTCCCTGGATGAGATCGTTGCAAAGGCCCAGGAAGAAGGGGAAGTAAATTCCGTAGGAATGCCTGATGACTGGGCCAACTGGGACGATACCTGGGCAGGACTGAAAGAAGAATATGGTCTGGAACATACAGACGTAGACCTTTCCTCCGCAGAAGAGCTTTCTATGTTTGAGACAGAAAAGAATAATGCAACAAAGGACATCGGAGATGTGGGAGAAACCTACGGAGCCGTAGCCGAGGAACAGGGACTGACTTTAAAGTATAAGACAAGCTACTGGGATGAAATCCCGGACTGGGCCAAAGACGATGACGGCGACTGGATCGTAGCCTATTACGGGACCATGGCCCTGCTGACCAACAAGAAACTGGTTCCGGTAGCGCCTACTTCTTTCCAGGATCTGCTGGAGGGAGACTATGTGGTATCTATCGGCGATGTGGCAAGGTCTACAAGAGCCCAGTATGCGGTACTGGCAGCAGCCTACGCTATGGGCGGAGATGAGAGCAACATCCAGCCGGGACTGGACTTTTTCCGCCAGCTGGCAGAACAGGGGAGATTAGATAAAGGAGAATTTACCCTGGGAAGAATTGAAAAAGGAGAAATCGGAGTAGCCATTATCTGGGATTTTGTAGGGATCGGATACAGAGAGCAGATAAAAAAGAATAATCCGGACGCTGATTTTGAAATCTGCATACCAGAGGAAGGCTCTGTACAGAGCGGATATTCTACTATCATTAACGCTTACACCAAGAGACCTCACGCAGCGGCCCTTACAAGAGAATATATCTTAAGCGATGAAGGACAGCTGAACCTGGCCAAAGGTTACGCCAGAACTGTCCGGGATGTAGAACTGCCTGCAGACCTTCAGGAAAAGATGATACCTGATGACCAGTATACCAATGTAAGAATGGTGGAAGATCAGGAGGCATGGCAGGAGACGGTATCTCAGCTGCCCACACTCTGGAATGAAGAAGTTATGGCTTACGCCCAGTAAGGAGAAAAACCATGAAAAAGACAAAAAGGAAAACTTATCTCTTTGCTCTGCTGCCCTTTTTGATCCTGGTGGGTCTGTTTGAGATCCTGCCCATCCTGTCTATCATTATCCGCAGTTTTATGCCCCAGGGGGGAGCAATAGGAATCACCTTAGAAAACTATATCCGGATCTTTACCACAAAGCTGTATCAGACAGCTATTATAAACAGTTTGTTTATCGCTGTCTGTTCCTCTGTCATAGGACTTGCCGTAGCCTTTCTCGGGGCTAAGGCTGCCTATGAAAAGGGCGGAAGAGCCAAGAAGATTTTTATGAGTATTCTCAATATGGTCTCCAATTTTTCCGGAGTTCCTTTGGCTTTTGCCTATATTATCATGCTGGGAAACACAGGTGTGTTTACCCTGATCGGACAGAAGTTTGGAATCGGATTTCTGGCGGAATTCCCTCTTTACTCAGTAGTGGGACTGATGATCACCTATATTTATTTCCAGATTCCTCTGGCAGCCCTTCTGCTGATCCCGGCCTTTGAATCTATCAAAAAGGAGTGGAAAGATGCAGTAGGACTTCTGGGAGGAAGCAGCCGGACCTTCTGGTTTAAGGTGGGACTTCCGGTTCTCATGCCAAGCATTCTGGGAACCTTTTCCACCATGTTCTCAAACGCCATATCGGCATACGCCACGGCCTACGCCCTGGTGATGAACAACCTTTCCATCCTGCCTATCCGCATATCTGAGCAGTTTGTGGGAGATGTGGTCCAGAATCCTCAGCTTGGAGGAGCTCTGGCTGTAGTATTAATGCTCCTTATGGTTCTTTCCATTGTTATCAATGAAAAAATATTACAGGGAAACAGGAGGGTAAAACATGCGTAAGAAAAAAGGGATCGGAAACGGTATCATTTTATGGATCATTGGGATTTATCTGCTGTTTCCGCTGTTTCTCACATTTTTATATTCACTTTTTACCGAATGGATCACCATCCTTCCAGATGGATTTTCCCTGAACGGATATCTGGAGCTCTTTGGGGACAGCTATTTCTGGCAGTCTGTGGGACGCTCCCTGGTGATTTCCATTGTACCCATTGCTCTGTGTACAGTGGCAGTGCTTCTGGCTATGTATGTAGTGGTAGTTTATCTTCCGGGCCTTGACAAGGTCATGAGGACCATCTGTACCATTCCTTATGCCATTCAGGGCGTAATCCTTCCTATCAGTGTGCTGGGATTGTACGCCAATGCGCCGGAGCCTTTTTCAAACAGAGTGTTTATGCTGGTATGTACTTATTGTATCGTGGTCCTTCCCTACATTTATCAGGGAGTCCGCAATAACCTGAACGGCGTTCATGCGCCAAGACTGCTGGAAGCCGCCCAGATGCTGGGGGCAGGAAAATTCTATGCCTTTTGGAAGATCATTCTTCCCAATATCACCAGCGGTATCCTGGTTTCCGCAATGCTGGCCCTGTCTATTGTATTCGGTGATTTCGTGATCATCAACACACTTGCAGGAAACTACTTCCCCACAGGCCAGATGTACTTGTACTCAGCTATGCGCCAGTCCGGCCAGCAGGCCAGCGCAGTGATCGTGGTACTCTTTGTAGTAACACTGCTGATCTCACTGGGGGTTTTCGGACTGCAGAAAGATAAAAAGAAGGAGAGATAAATCCAGATGTCTTATATAGAATTTAAAAATATCAATAAATATTATGGTGACAACCAGGTTCTGAAGAATATAAGCCTGAATGTGGAGAAAGGCCAGTTTGTAACGCTCCTGGGCCCCTCAGGCTGTGGAAAGAGCACCCTTCTGCGCTGCCTTTCCGGTCTGGAGGAAATCTCTTCCGGACAGATTATTATGGACGGAAAGGACATTACAGACCTGGAACCCAAAGACCGGAATATCGGAATGGTATTTCAGCATTACAGCCTTTTCCCCAATATGACAGTAGAAGAAAATATTGCCTTCGGCCTGAAGATGAAAAAGAAACCCAAAGAGGAAATTGCAGAAAAAGTAAAGCAGGCCATGGAAATGGTAGAGCTTACAGGAAAAGAAAAGGAGTATCCGGATAATCTTTCCGGCGGCCAGCAGCAGAGAGTGGCTCTGGCAAGAAGTATTGTCCAGGAACCTAAGGTACTGCTTCTGGACGAGCCTTTAAGCGCCATTGACGCCAAGCTGAGAAAATCTCTTCGGAACAGTATCAAGCAGGTACATAAGGCTCTGGGTCTTACTTCGATTTTCGTAACCCACGACCAGGATGAGGCTATGGTAATGTCAGATACCATACATCTGTTCCATGAAGGAAAGATTGAACAGTCCAGTGACCCTATTACCATGTACACCTCCCCGGTAAGCAAATTTGCCGCAGCCTTTATCGGAAATTATAATATCCTTACACAGCAGGAGTTTGAAAAAATCACTGGACGCCGGATCGCTTCACCGGAAGGTATCGCGATCCGCCCGGAAACCCTTCAGATTTCTGATGGAAAGACCCCTGAGGCAGAGTATGCCTTTGAAGGCGTGATCATAGACAACACCCCCAAGGGAAATGTTCTCCAGTATCATGTGGATGTAAACGGGATCCAGTTAAAGGTAGACGTGCTTTTCAGGAGCAAGGTATTGTTCGACAACGGAACCAGGATACGGATTTCTGTTGCAGACCACAATTGTATCAGATTATAATAAGATAGGTTAAAGAAGGTAAAAGTATGAAATATGGAACAGTAAATTCTCTGAAATCCCCAAGATTTGCGGGAATAAAAACATTTATGAGAATGGAAAGCGCAAGAGTCCTGGAAGATATTGACTTTGCCGTAGTGGGGATCCCCTTTGACACCTGCGCCACCTACCGAGGCGGCGCCCGGTTCGGCCCTGCTTCCGTAAGAGAAATGTCTTCCCTGGCGGCAAAACCTTATAATCCCAGCCTGGAGGTAGATATTTTTCAGGAGTGTTCCGGGGTGGATTACGGAGATCTGGGTTCCGTGCCCGGCTATGTGGAAGAATCTTTTCAGGTTATCCAGGAGGAGATCCAGGACCTTTTTGCCCACGGAGTAATTCCCATTGCCATAGGCGGGGATCACAGTGTGACCCTGCCGGAACTGAGAGCCTGCAGCAGTGTTTACGGCCCTGTGGCCCTGGTACATTTTGACGCCCACTATGACACCATTTCTCAATACTTTGGCAAGCCCTACAGCCACGGAACTCCTTTTTACCATGCGGCAAAAGAAGGTCTGGTAGATACCTCCGCTTCTGTTCAGCTGGGAATCCGGGAGGGACTTTACGGCGCCGAGGACAAAGAAAATTCCGCAAATTTAGGATATCTGTCCTTGACTGCATCTCAGATGCGGAAGATGAGTCTGGAAGAAATCATCGACATCATCTGTGAGAGGACCAGAGGGAAAAAGGTATTCCTGACCTTTGATATTGATTTCCTGGATCCGGCATTTGCCCCTGGCACAGGAACGCCGGTACCGGGAGGATTTTCCACCTGGGAGGCCCTGGAGCTTGTGAGAGGGCTGAAAGAGCTGGATATCGTAGGCTATGATCTGGTAGAGGTGGCCCCTGCTTTTGACGGAAACGGGATCACATCTATTGCGGCAGCAGGCCTGATCCAAGAATTTATGTCCCATATTGCCTGGAGGAAAAAGAATGGAAAACTTGGAAATGCAGATTAAGGACAACCATCTCCTGGAGAAAATAAAAAAGGGAGAAGAAGTCCTGTGGATCAACCCGGGGAAGATTCCTTTCCAGGAAGCCTCTGAGAATCTTCCTCTGACAGAGGAGGACATTGAAGAGGCCAGGAAAAGACTGGAACGGTTTGCACCTCTGCTCATGAAATATTTTCCGGAGACCAGAGAGCGGAATGGACTTATTGAGTCCCCTCTTACGGAAATCCCTTATATGAAAAAGCGGATGGAAGAAAAATACGGGAAAAAGTGCCGCGGCAGACTGTTCCTTAAAGAAGACAACCGTCTGGCTATTGCAGGTTCTGTGAAAGCCAGAGGGGGGATCTACGAGGTGCTGAAGCACACGGAAGATCTGGCCTTAGCCCATGGACTCCTGAAGCCGGGAGAGGGATATGAACATTTGGGTGACCCGGAGAAAAAGAGATTTTTCAAAGACTATACCATTCAGGTGGGATCTACAGGAAATCTGGGACTGAGCATCGGCATTATCAGTGCTGTTCTGGGATATAAGGTGATCATACATATGTCCGCAGATGCAAAACAGTGGAAGAAAGATCTGCTGAGAAGCTATGGGGTAGATGTCCGGGAATATCGGTCAGACTATGGAAAAGCCGTGGAACAGGGAAGAAAGCTTTCCGCCCGGGATGAGAAAAGTTATTTTGTGGATGATGAAAATTCAAAAGATCTGTTTTTAGGATATGCTACTGCGGGAAAAAGAATCGCAGATCAGCTTCAGGAAGCCGGCATAGCCGTGGATCAGGAGCATCCTCTGTTTGTTTATATACCCTGCGGCGTAGGCGGGGCGCCGGGAGGCATCACTTTCGGCCTGAAAGAAATTTACGGAGATCATGTACACTGCTTTTTTGCAGAGCCTGTCCAGGCTCCCTGTATGCTTCTGGGAATGTCTACAGGGCTTCATGACCGGATATCTGTAGAAGATGTGGGCCTTACCGGAAAGACCCAGGCAGACGGACTGGCCGTAGGACGGCCCTCCGCCTTTGTGGGAAAAGTTATGGAGCCTCTTTTAAGCGGAGCTGTAACTGTGGAAGATGAAAAGCTGTACCGCTATATGAAAGACCTGCTGGATACCCAGAATATCTTCCTGGAACCCAGTGCCTGCGCAGGATTTCAGGGTCCTGTGGGAATCTGGGGAAGTCCGGAGTTTGAAGCATATCTGAGAAAAAATCATCTTGAAGACTCCATGGACAGAGCCGTTCATGTCCTGTGGGCAACAGGAGGAAGCCTGGTGCCGGAGGAAATCCGCAGGAACTATATGAAAGAGGCTGAAAATTTGTAAATTATACAGGAATCACTTCCAAGATCAGGCAGCTGCCTTTTTCTTCAGAAGTTCCTTTCCGGAGGTCACTACAATGGTCACGCCCAGGATCATCAGAAGCACAGCGATTATAAGCTGGAGGCCTTCTACCATAAATACTCCCGTTCCTGCTGTAAAGGCATTGACCAGAGCGATAAATCTCTGCACCAAAGCAGTAAAGGTTACCACCAGCATGATCACGAAAGGAGGTACCAGAGTCCGCAGTTCCCGGCCTGTGACTTTCAGGAATACGCAGAGGGTGATCAGTACCAGAGCGCTGAGGAGCTGGTTGGCGCTTCCGAAAAGAGGCCAGATATTGGAGTAGCCTACCT
>ERZ1643247.2058-NODE-2058-length-16729-cov-11.512834_pt1 | contig 16729 bp, 15 predicted proteins | sample MGYA00579264_ERZ1643247 | MGnify/ENA primary metagenome ERZ1643247 (study PRJEB29033, sample SAMEA4952262) | chicken gut metagenome | biome: Broiler Chicken; feature: Gastrointestinal Tract; material: Caecum | place: Ireland | collected 2018 | study: Broiler... | reverse complement strand
TCGGCCACCATGAAGGCGGAGTAGAAGCCCACGCCGAACTGGCCGATGATGTCCACGTCAGAGGGCTTGTCCCCCTCGGCCGCGGCCATGTCCTGCTTGAACTGGAGGGAGCCGCTGCGGGCGATGGTGCCCAGGTTGCTCTCCAGCTCCTCGCGGGTCATGCCGATGCCGTTGTCGCTGATGGTCAGGGTGCGGGCAATCTGGTCGGGGGTGAGGGTGATCTTCAGCTCCGACCGATCCACCCCCACCTTGTCGTCGGTGAGGGCCCTGTAGGCCAGCTTGTCCAGGGCGTCGCTGGCGTTGGACACCAGCTCCCGCAGGAAGATCTCCTTGTGGGTGTAGATGGAGTTGATCATCAGATCCAGCAGGCGCTTGGACTCGGCCTTGAACTGTTTCTTTGCCATGGTTGTTGCCTCCTATGTGAAAAAGTCGGCGCGTCAGGGATGCCGCGCCCTACAAATAAAGAGCAGCGTTAGCACTCAAAGTTTCCGAGTGCTAACGCTATCATAGTCCTTCGAACCGAAAATTTCAAGAGGGTTCAAAAATTGTTTACAATTTCAGCCGCCGGTACGGGGCTCTCCCAGGATCTCCCGGCAGTTGGCGGCGGCCTCCTCCAGCCGCGCGGCCAGGGCGCTGTCGGCGCCGGCGGGGATGGAGGACGCGTCGGTGAGGGTGAACACCCGCTCCGTCCCGTCCCGGCGCACCATGAGCATGGGCACATAGTCCCAGCCGGTGACGGAGGCCTTCCCGGCGGCGTTGTCCTTCGTCAGCTCCACGGTGAGCACCGCCGTGGTGTCGGTGAGGGGATCCACCTGTGAGGAGATGAAGTTGCCCAGGGAGTAGCACACAAAGCCGGTGCGCTCCGACCCGTCCCAGCCGGTGACGGTGCGCTGCTCGATGGGCTGGGGCACGTGGGAGTGGCCCCCCAGCACCAGATCCGCCCCGTTGGAAATCAGCAGGTCGGCAAGCTCCTCCTGATAGGAGTTCTGGGTGGTCTGGTACTCCACCCCCCAGTGGATCATCACGGCGATGAGATCCGTGTCCAGGGCCCGGGCGGCGGCCAGATCCGCCTCCAGCTTATCGGTATCCGGGGTGGAGAGGGTGGTCATGTAGTCGGTGTTGAACAGGCTGACGGCGTAGTCCCGCCCCTGGGGGACGGGGATGCCGTTGGTGCCGTAGGTGTAGCCCAGGAAGGCCACCGAGATGCCCCCCACGTCGGCCACGTGGATGGTGTTTTCCGCCCGCTCCTCTGCCGAGCGGTAGGTGCCCACGTGGGCCAGCCCGGCGCCGTCCAGGGCGTCCAGGGTGGACACCAGGCCGTCCCAGCCCCGGTCTAAACAGTGGTTGTTGGCGGTGAGGAGCAGGTCAAAGCCCGCCTCCGCCAGATCCCCGGCCAGGGCGGCGGGGGACTTGAAGGCCGGGTAGCCGGAATAGGGCCCCGCCTCCGACAGGGTGGTCTCCAGGTTGGCCACGGCGTAGTCCGCCGCCTGGAGGTAGGGCGCGGCCTGGGCGAAGATGGGGGAGTAGTCGTAGCTCCCCTGCCCCTCGTCCCAGGCGTCGTTGGTGACGGGCATGTGGCTCATGATGTCGCCGCACACCGCCAGGGTGGCCACCGTGGGGGACGGCGTGGGGGTTGGCGTGGGCTCCGGGGTGGGGGTGACCTCCGCCGTGGGCGGAGGGGCGGGCGTCTCCGCCGGGGCGGCGGGGGCGCACCCCGCCAGCATAAGCAGGGCCAGACAGAGGCCCGTCCAGGTTTTTTTCAATCAGGTATCCTCCTCCACGGCGGCATAGACCGCCTGGGCAATTTCGCCGCATATCGCGTAGATGCCGTGCTCGTCCACCACGCCGTCGGCCCCGGAGGTGAGCACCACCACCCCGTCGCCGGTGTCCGGGTCATAGGAGAGCAGGGCATACTGGCCATAGGCCGAGCCGGTGTGGTAGTACAGCCCGTCCCGGCCGTACAGCTCCTCCTGGTACCGCAGGGGGCGGCACTGGAGGAAGGTGGAGCGGCCGTCGGACACGGGGGTGTCCAGGGGCGTCTCCATCCAGACCACCGACTCCGGGGAGAGCAGAACCTGCCCCTCATATGCCCCGTCGTTGGCCAGCACGGCCGCCAGCTTGGCCAGATCCCCGGCGGAGCAGGTGAAGCCCCCGTCGAAGAAGTTGCCCTTGTGGCCGGGGGCGTAGTCCAGGGTGTAGCTCCGCTGCTCCGATGTGGAGCGGGCCAGGGAGCCGCCGTAGTAGTACAGGGTGGCCAGCAGATCGGTGTTGTCCACGCTGCCCCCCTCAAAGGCGGCGTCGATGCCCAGGGGATCCAGCAGGCCCTCCGCCAGAACGTAGTCCAGGGAGGTGTCCGCCGCCAGCTCCAGGGTCATGCCCAGCACGGCGAAGCCGTAGTTGTTGTAGGCCCAGCCGGCGGGATCGCCGGGCTCCACCGCGCGGTAGCCGCTGCCGGAGATGCGGCTGCGGGCGCCGGAGTAGGTGCGGGCGGACAGGCTGTCGCTGGCGGCCAGGGACGAGGTGTGGGTGAGCAGGGTGTCGATGGTCACCGGCGTGTCCGGATACCAGGGGTTGACGGAGGCGGTGTCCCACCAGGTGCCGATGGGCTCGTCCAGGGTGACGGCGCCGTCCTCGGAGAGCAGCATGGCGCACATACCCACCACTACCTTGGTCAGGGAGGCGCACCGCAGCTTGTGATCGGTGGTCATGGGGTCGCTGTTCAGGGTGGCCCAGCCCCAGGCGGTCTGGGCGGTGACGGCTCCGTCCTCAATCACTGCCGCCTGGACGCTCACCGCCCCGTGGTGCTCCGCCGCCGCCTCCACAAAGGCGGCCAGCTCCCCGTCCGTCAGGGGCGGCTTGGGGGTGGGCGTGGGCTCCGGCGTCGGGGTGGGCGTGGGGGCCGGAGTGGGGGACGGCAGGGCGGTCTCCGGCACAGCGGCCTCCGCCGGAGCGGGGCGTGTCCCGCCGCATCCCGCCAGCAGCAGGGCCAGGGCCAGCACACAGGCAAACACGCTTCGTTTCAAGGGAAATCGACCTCTTTCTCTCTGTTTTCCCCTATTGTAGCACAGTTCGACCTCTCGGTGGATGGAAAACCACAGGAAATTTCCGCTTTTGTGCCATTTACTCGAGCTCCACACACAGCTCCCCGGCCTGGTCGAGCACCGGGATGGCCTCCTCCAGCGTGTCTAGTCCCGCCAGGGGCAGCTCTCCCCACCAGTCCCAGGGGACAAAGGCCAGAGGGTAGGGCTCGCCCTCCGGCGGCACGGCCACCACCAGGAGGGGGTTGGCATCCAGCCCATAGGCCCGGAGCTGGCTGTCCACATACATGCCCCCGGCCAGCAGCTGGGCGGCATCCTCCGGCGGTTCGGTGCGGAAGGCGGATTTGACCCAATAGACCTCCAGCGCGCTGCCGTCCGCAAAGCCGGTCCATCCGTCCTCCCTGGCGAACTCCAAAATGTCCCAGCTGGTATAGCGGCCATCCCAGGCCGAGGCGCACACCCGGTCCAGATGGGCGGCGATGGCGTCCTGATAGGGGGCGTAGGAGGCTGGGTCGGCCAGCAGATCGTCCGGCGTGTCCAGACTGGTGCGGAGGAGCTGGTAGAGGGCCTCGCTCTCCAGGTGGAGCCGTCCGCCGGGCAGGTTGGCCCCGCCGAACACCTCCACCACGTTCTCCTCCAGGCCCGCCTGCAGATAGAGGGCGTCGTCTCCGGAATAAGTTTCCTGATCCTTGGGGGCCAGGTAGCAGTCCAGCGTCCACACCACGTCGGTGGCCGAATCGTTCAGGGTGAAATCGGCGTGGTCGATGGGGTGCTCCGCCGCCTGGCGGAGCAGCTCGGCCAGCTCCTCCGCCGAGGGGGGCTCGTTGGAGCCGTACCAGCTCACATACCCGATGTCCTCCGCCGTCAGGTTGGTCAGCCGCTCCAGCAGGGCCTGGTCGGCGGTGTTCCTGTGGGCGCGGATGTGCCAGTTTTCCCCGTCCTTCTGCAGGGTCAGCTCGGCCCGATGGCCGTTCGCCCAGGGCTCCGACCACAGCAGGGCGGTACCGGCGGCCTCGTCCACCTGGCCTCCGGCGCACACGAACATACCGGGGCCGAAGTCACTGGTGAAGGTGTACCAGGCGTCGTAGTCCTCCAGATAGGGAACGCCAGAGGTGTCGGCCAGGCCGGCGGAGGTGATGCCGGCGTACCGCTCCAGGGCCGCATCCACCGAGGCGCGGGTGATGCGGTGGATGGGCACGGAGCCCGGCGAGATGCCCCAGGGATAGCCGGGCAGGGCGGCCAGCGCGGCGGCCTCCGCCTCATCCCCGGCGCTCAGGGTGCCGTCGTCCGGGAAATACTGGAGGAAGGCGGCAAAGTCCAGCCGGGTCACGTCATCATAATAACTGGTGAAAAAGCCGCTCACCGGAGTGGCAATGGTGACGCCGTTCTCCTCCGTCCAGGAGGCAAAGGCCTCGTTGACCGCCGCCACCTCCTCCTGAGTGAGGGGGCGGACGGACTCTGATGCCGGGGTGGTCTCCGGCGGCGGGGTGGTGTCCACAGGGGCCGGGGCCTCCGGCCCGCAGGCGGTCAGGAGCAATGCCAGGGCCAGGGCGGCCAGCAGGGGAAGAAAATACCTTTTCATACACTCAGTCTCTCCCATCTATGTCTGGATCCTTCTCCCGAAAGACGACCCGGAAGGTGGGGATATTGTCATAGCCCAGGTTGGAATACTCCACTGTGAAGCGGTAGGCCCGGTCGGTGAGGACGGCGGACACCACCACGTCCTCCCCGTCCTCCTGAATGGTCACATCGGTGAGAAAGTGGCTGTCCCGGCCCAGGGAGCCCGCCGGGAAGGAGTAGGGGTAGAGGTTCTCCGGGTAGCCCATGGCCGCCAGATCCCCGTTCAGCGCGGAGCCGGTGGTTCCGCTCTCCAGGCTGGTGTTGTAGAGCCGCAGGGTGAACCGCCGGGTGTCCGGGTCGAAGCTGGTATCCAGACTGGGGACGCCGGTGGCCGCCGGGAAGAAGGACTGGAACCGCTCCATGCTGTCCCCGCTGGGGATAAAGGAGAAGGAGAGGCCGTCGGCGTCGATGCGGGCGTCGTAGAGCTGCTCCCAGCGGTCGCTCTCCGCGGGCCCGCCGTCCTCCCAGTACCCCAGATAGAGGGGCTCCGCCGGGTCCACCCAGGTGGTCTCGGAGTAGGTTCTGATCTCCGCCCACTCGGCATTGGCGTCGATCATGCCGTTCTGGTCCCCCAGCACCCGAACCGTATAGGTCTCCGGCAGGCCCTTGAAGGGGGTGACGGCGCTGACGCCGGTGGTGGCGCACTCCACCTGTCCGGTGCTGTTGATCTCGTAGGACACAAAGCTGTCCAGGGCGGTGAGCTGTGCCCACCGTCCGGTGGCGCCGAACACCCAGTCCAGCATGGAGGTGTCCGGGTCGCTGGCGTAGCCGTACTCCACCAGGAAATCCCCCTCGTAGGGGGTCAGCTTCCGCACCTCATACCCCTCCTGGCCGTAGAAGGCGCGGATGCTCTCCTCCGTGACGGGGAGCGCCAGGAAGGAATCGCCCGCGGCCTGGTTCTCCGTCTGGGCCGGGGTGGTCTCCGGCGGCGGGGTGGTCTCTGTGGGGGCCGGGGCCTCCGAAGCGCAGGCCGCCAGAAGCCCGGCCAGGGCCAGGGCGGGCAGGCCGCTCAGAAGTCTTTTTTTCATGACCGATATCCTCCTTTTGTCCTACTATGATAACACCCGCGGCGGGAAATTGGGTTACAGGGGCGGTTCCAATCCGGTTACAGGCAATGACAGCGGGTTACAGGGCCGCTTTGCAAAAAACGGTTTGCCCTTTTGCGGGAAATCACATATAATATAACTTGTTTGTTGTTTTGTTTGTGACAGAGGGAGGAGCACTATGATATTGAACGTACTGGCCGTGGGCGACGTGGTGGGGGATTCCGGGGTGGAATACCTGGGCCGCCACCTGCGGGAGCTGAAAAAGCTCAAGGACGTCCACTTCACCGTGGTCAACGGGGAGAACGCCTCCGGCGTGGGCATTCTGCCCCGGCAGGCCCGGGAGATCTTCGACGCCGGGGCCGACGTGGTCACCCTGGGCAACCACACCTGGAACCGCATCCAGATCGCCGACTTCCTGGAGAGCGACCGCTACACCCTCCGTCCCGCCAACTACACCAGCCGGGTGCCCGGCCGGGGCTGGGGCGTGTACGACGGCCCAAAGGGGGTGCGCATCGGGGTGATCAACCTCATCGGCCGGTGCGAGATGGACAGCAACTTTGAAAACCCCTTCACCACCGCCGACCGGGTGCTCAAGCGCATGGAGGGCGCCGACGTGGTGCTGGTGGACTTCCACGCCGAGGCCACCAGCGAGAAGGGGGCCATGGGCTGGTACCTGGACGGCCGGGCTCACGCCGTCTGGGGCACCCACACCCACGTGCCCACCGCCGACTGCCAGGTGCTGCCCAAGGGCCTGGGCTTCGTCACCGACCTGGGCATGACCGGCCCGTCCCAGAGCGTGCTGGGCATCCGGCCGGAGCAGGCCATCAACCGCTTTTTGGGCGGCCTGCCCCGGCGGTTTGAGCCCGCCCCCGGCCCCTGCAAGCTGGAGAGCGTGCTCTTCTCCATCGACGTGGCCGCGGGCAGGTGCCTGTCCGTGGAGCGGGTGGACATCCGCGATTAAACGGCGGACGGGCCGCCTACGTCCCATCGCAGAAAGGAATCTGAAACCATGCTGACCATCATCCACGGGGCGGACTTCCATCTGGACGCCCCTTTCGCGGCCCTGCCGGCGGACAAGGCCAGGGAGCGCCGGGGGGAGCAGCGGGAGCTGCTGAACCGCCTGGCCGATCTGGTGGAGGCGCGGCGGGCCGATCTGGTGCTCCTGTCCGGCGACCTGCTGGACGGCGGGGAGACCTACCAGGAGACGGTGCAGGCCCTGGCCCGGTGCCTGGGCGCCCTCCCCTGTCCGGTGTTCATCGCGCCGGGCAACCACGACTACTACGACGCCCGCTCGGTGTACGCCGGGACGGCCTGGCCGGACAATGTCCACATCTTTTCCACCGTGGCGGTGGAGTCGGTGGCGCTGCCCGGCCTCAGCTGCGTGGTGCACGGGGCGGCCTTCACCACCCCCCAGGCCGACCGCTCCCCGCTGATGGGCTTTTCCACCCCCCGGGACGGGAACATCCACCTGATGGTGCTCCACGGGGATGTGGAAAACCGGAGCCGCTACGGCCCCATCACCCTGGCCGACATCGCCGCCAGCAATCTCACCTACCTGGCCCTGGGCCACGTCCACGCCTGCTCCGGCCTGCAAAGGGCCGGGGATACCTGCTGGGCCTACCCCGGCTGCCCCGAGGGGCGGGGCTTTGACGAGACGGGGGACAAGGGCGTGCTGGCCGTGACCGTGGACGACGGGGGCGCGGTGTCCGCCGAGTTTGTCCCCCTGGCCGGGCGGCGGTATGAGATCCTGACGGTGGACGTCACCGGGGCGGAGAGCCCGGCGGCGGCCCTGGAGGCCGCCCTGCCCGCCGCCCCCACCGGCGACTGCTGCCGCATCGTGCTCACCGGCGAGCGGGACACGCCGCCGGATATTCCCGCCCTCACCGCCCTGGCGGAGCCGTATTACTACAGCGTCACCCTCCGGGATCACACCCGCCAGCGGCGGGAGCTGTGGGCCCGCTCGGGGGAGGACAGCCTCACCGGCCTGTTCCTGCGCACCCTGAAAAGCGGGCAGCCGGAGGGGCTGGAGCTGGCCGCCCAATTCGGCCTGGCGGCCCTGGAAAACGGGGAGGATCCCTGCCCATGAGAATCGTACGTATGAAAGCCTCCTTCGGCACGCTCCGGAACCGGGAGCTGGCGCTGGGGGAGGGCCTGAATATCATAGAGGCCCCCAACGAGGGGGGCAAGTCCACCTGGTCGGCCTTCCTGCGGGCCATGCTCTACGGCGTCAACACCAAGGAGCGGGACAGGCAGGGGTACATCGCGGAGAAGAACCGCTACCAGCCCTGGGGCGGCGGGCCCATGGAGGGGAGCGTGGAGCTGATCTGGCAGGGCCAGTCCATCACCCTCCGGCGCTCCGCCAAGGGGAGCACCCCCTTCGGCCAGTTTGAGGCGGTGTACACCGACACCGGCGCGCCGGTGCCCGGCCTCACCGGGGCCAACGCCGGGGAGGTGCTCACCGGCGTGCCCCGGGAGGTCTTTGAGCGCTCCGCCTTTGTGGGCCAGGGGGGCGCGGCCATCGACGGCGCCCCCGCCCTGGAGGCCCGCATCGCCGCCCTGGCCTCCAGCGGGGAGGAGGACGTGTCCTACTCCCAGGTGGAGCGCCGCCTGCGGGACTGGCTCAACCGGAGAAAGCACAACAAGACCGGCCTGATCCCCAGGCTGGAGGGCGAGCTGGCGGAGATCGACGCCGCCCTGGCCCGGCAGGCCAAGGCCTTCCGGCTCTCCCAGGAGGCCAGGCGGGAGATCGACCGGCTCCAGGCCGAGCACAGGCTGCTGGAGGCCGAGCGGGACGCCCATCTGGCCCGGGCCATGGAACAGCGCCGGGAGCGGTGGGAGGCGGCCCAGGCCGCCCTGGCCGAGGCCCAGGGGCAGGTGGACAATCTGGAGGCCGAGCGCACCCGCCACGGCCCGCCGCCGGATCGGGACACCCTAAAAAAGGCCCAGGAGGAGCTCAACGCCCTCAACGCCCTCCACACCAGCCGCAGGCTGACGGAGAGCCAGCTGGAGGAGGCCCGCTCCGCCGAAGCCGAGGCCGAAGCGGCGGCGGAAGACCCCCTGTTCCCCGGGCTGACCCCCGACCAGGCCTGGCAGCAGGCCAGCGCCGACGCCGAGACGGCGGAGCGGACGCCCCGCACCGGCGGCCTGTACGCCGGGGGCGGCATCCTGCTGGCGGCGGGAGCGGCGGCCCTGGCGCTGGGAATTGCCGGCGTGCTGCCCGCCCTGTGGATGGGGCTGGCCCTGTGCGGCGTGGGACTGGCGGCGGGAGCCGCCCTGCTGGCCGCCGCCGGAACCGCCAAAAAGCGGGCGGCCGCGGCGGCCGCGGAGATCCTGGCCCGCTATGAGGCGGAGAGCCCCCAGGATATCCTGGGCCGGGCCAATGCCTACCGGGAATCCCGGGTGGTGGCGGAGCAGGCCGCCAAAAAGCGGGAGGAGCTGGAGCGCACCCTGTCGGAGCTGAACCAGCGGGACGAGGCCACCCGCTCCAGGCTGCTGGAGCTGGTGCACCCCTTCGCCCCCGGCGTGACCGACTCCTTCGGCGTGTCCGCCGCTCTCTCCCGGGCGCTGAATCTGGATGAGAAGCTGTCCACCGCCCGGGTGCGCCTGGAGGGGGCCAAAAAGCTGGCCGACAGCCTGCCCCGGCCGGAGGATACCGCCGCCGACCCCGGGGTGGAGCCCCGGTTTGACCCCGCCGAGACGGCGGCAAGGCTCACCGCCGCGGAGGGGGAGCTCTCCCGCCTGCGGGGCGGCCTGGCCATGGCCCAGGGGGAGCTGAATACCCTGGGGGCGCCGGAGGAGTTCCGCGCCCGGCGGGAGGCCGTCACGGAGGAGCTGGAGCGCCGCCGGGCGGAGTACGATGCCATCGCCGCCGCCCTGGCCGCCCTGGAGGGGGCCCACGGCCAGCTCCAGGCCCGGTTCTCCCCGGCCCTCAACCGCCGGGCGGGGGAGCTGCTCTCCCGGCTCACCGGCGGCAAGTACGACAAGGTGGCCCTGACCCAGCAGTTTGAGGCCCTGGCCGAGGAGCACGACGGCCTGACGCCCCGGCGGGCGCTGGCCCTGTCCCAGGGCACCGCCGACCAGCTCTATCTGGCGGTGCGCCTGGCGGTGTGCGGGCTGGTGCTGCCCGGGGACGACCCCTGCCCCCTGGTGCTGGACGACGCCCTGGCCAACTTTGACGACGGCCGCTGCGCCCTGGCCCTGGCGCTGCTGGAGGAGCTGGGGAGGGAGCGGCAGATTCTCCTGTTCACCTGCCACACCCGGGAGGCCGCCCTGCTGGCGGAACATCCGGGCGTGTCCATCCAGACCTTGCAATCGTGAGCGGATCAGGGTATAATACCCTTAACTTTGTATGTGCATGGAGCTGATACCATTGGCAAAAAGCAAGAAAACGGACGAAAAGGAGAAGGAGGAGCTGTCCAGCGAGGACTCCTTCAAGATGGATCTCTTCTTCTGGCTCCAGGCCCTGGTGGCCGCCCTCATCACCCTGATTCTCCTCTTCACCTTTGTGGGGCGCATCATCGGCGTGGACGGGGACTCCATGTACCCCACCCTCCACAACGGGGATCTGCTTCTCCTCCAGAGCGTGGGCTATGAGCCCAAACAGGGGGACGTGGTGGTGCTCACCAAGGAGTTTGACGCCTCCGACGGCCCCATTGTCAAGCGGGTGATCGCCGTGGGGGGGCAGACGGTGGACATCGACTACGAGGCGGGCACCGTCTCGGTGGACGGCCAGGTGCTGGACGAGCCCTATATCAACCCCGAGGAGATCATGGCGCCCCCGTCCAACTACGAGCACGCCACCCATGTGGAGGTGCCGGAGGGCTCCATCTTCGTCATGGGCGACAACCGCAACCACTCCTCCGACAGCCGGGACGTGACCCTGGGCGCGGTGGATGAGCGGTATGTGCTGGGGCGGGCCCTGTGGATCATCCTGCCCTTCGACCACTTCGGCGCCATTCCCGACGGGACGGAGGGCTGAGCCCGGACACAGGCAGAAAAACGGCGGCGCGCATCTGTGATGCGCGCCGCCGTTTTGTTGTCCCCTTCTCAGCCGCCGTCCCCGTGCCGGGGCACCACGGCGAAGAAGATCAGATCCTCGCCGCCGTCGTTGACCAGGGAGTGGGTGTGCCCCTCCGGACAGTAGTGGCAGCCGCCGGGGGCCAGGGCCTCCTCTCCCCCGTCGTACAGGGCCTTCCCCGTGCCGGAGAGGACATAGACAATCTCGCTGCTCCCCTGGTGGGGGTGCAGGCCGATGGAGGCCCCCGGCTCCAGCCGGCCCCTCATGATGCGGTTGTTCCCGTCCACAAACATGCGGGCGTAGGTGGTCTTCTCCCCGTCCCGGAAGCGGGGGATGGCGGTCTCCTCCATGGCGTCAAAGTCCAGCTTCATGACAAAATCCTCCTTTTCTCACAGCAGGGAGACGCCGAACTGCGCCGCCAGGTTCCGCAGGCCGTCCTGCACCTCATCCCGGGCGAAGCCCCCCTGCTCCAGCTGTTCGTCGCTGAGATCATTGAGGCGGCTGTAGAAATCCACCGCCAGCTCCAGATAGCGCCTGTCCTCCGGCTCCGCCCGCTGGTAGAGCAGATCCTCCGCCCCGCCGATATCCCCGGCGTTGACCTTCTCCAGCAGGGTGCGGTAGAGCTCGTCAATCTCCGCGTCCTCCGCCGCCCCGGTGGGGGTGTAGGCCGTATCCTCCTTCTGAAACACCAGATAGGCGATGGAGCGGGCCAGGGCCTCCACCTGGCGCATCATCCAGTCCTCGGTCAGCATGGCTTTCCCTCCTTATAAATTGCGCACCAGGCGCACCGCCACGCCCACAATGCGGGCCGCGCCGGTCTCAAAATCCCGCAGGGGGACGAGCCTGGGCTCATAGACCGGGTTCTCCGGCTGGAGGATCACCATGTCCCGCTGCACCCGGAAGCGCTTGAGGGTGGCGTCCTCCCCGTCCACCAGGCAGGCCACGATCTGGCCGTTCTCCGCCGTATCCTGCCGCCGGATGAGCACCAGATCCCCCGGACGGATGCCGGCGTTGACCATGCTGTCCCCCGTCACCCGCAGGTAAAAGTGATCCTCCGGCCCGGACACGTCGGCGGCGGCCCAGCCCTCCGCCTGCTGCCGGGCGGCCATGGGCAGGCCCGCCCGGATGGTGCCCAGCACCGGCACCATCCCGCCGCCGGCCGGCGACGGGGTGCGGGGCACGTCATAGCCCTGGAGCCACAGGGGATCCACCCCCAGGGCCCGGGCAATGGCCGCGGCGGTGCCGATTTTGGGCTCCCGCCGGCCCAGCACATAGCGGTTCAGGGTCTGGGGATTGCGCCCCAGCAGGGTTCCCAGCTGCTCATAGCTCAGCCCCCGCTCCTCCATCAGGCCCCGCAGGCGGGCGCCGAAGGTACTCTCCTGCTCCATGCCGCCGTCCCTCCTGTCCCATACTTTGGGCTATCCTATCACATTTCATCACCAATTGCAATATAAATTCAGAAAAATCTCTTGACTATTATCTCCGTTTGGTGTTATGATAGCCAAGTAATCGAACAAACGTTCTATTTTGTTCCCTGTTTATCACCATTTGGGGATATCAGTGCCGGCCCACAGCCCCGCAGCAGCGCACATGCGGATAAAAAAATGCCCCGCCTGAAACCCCAATCACAAACCAGCGGAGCGCTTGTGATTGGGAGAGGAGGAGCAAGGGAGTGGACGGATTTTTGACATCAATTCTGACATCATTTTATTTGTTTTCTGTGGTTTATTCTCGCTATTTTTAGTTGCCTTATTAGCACTCTGTGTTATCCTATTTTGAGCGAAAAGGTTGCAAAAACATGCTGGAATCAATAAAAAACGCCCCACCTGCTGGCGGGACGTTTGTTGGTGGAGGAGGGTGGATTCGAACCACCGAAGCGAATCGCAACAGATTTACAGTCTGCCCCCTTTGGCCACTCGGGAACTCCTCCATGTGAACTTGTTCCGCCCTGCGCAAACCCCGTCGGAGACTGGAGGGGGTATCGCGCCGCAGGCGCGTATCTAGGGGGAACTAGTTCCCCCTAGAAGGCGCTTCCCTCGCGAAGCGAAAGATTTTCCGCAGAAAATCGAAGCGCCCTGGAGCTGGTGGACGGACTCGAACCCCCGACCGGTTGATTACAAATCAACTGCTCTACCAACTGAGCTACACCAGCAGACCAGCTCGTCCACAGCGAATGTTATTTTACCAAGCGTGAGGTGATTTGTCAAGTAGAAGTTTTTGTTTTTTTACACTTTTTTGCGAGGGGGCGGAGAGGATTCGACGGCGGATCTGGCTCCGGCCCCTGCGGGACAGCCAGCGGCTGCCCCCGCGGGGCTGGTGCCGCCGGTGCCGGGGGGAGCTCTACGGCGGGGAGGCGGGGCTGTGCCCCGCCTGCCGCGCCCTGACAGCCGGCGGAGATGGAGAGGAGGATACAACCGATGACACTGATGGAGCTTTCCGTGCAGTACCGCGCCAATGCCGCGGCGCTGCGGGAGCGGGCGCTGGCGCTGGAAGGCCGGCGGCGGAGTGAGCCGGAGCAGGCCGGCCGCCTGCTGGACAGCCGCATCCAGCAGCTGCGCGCCATGTGGCGGGAGGCCAGGGATCTGGCCGTCCTGTGCGAGCACTACTATGAGAGGGGGTATCGCCGCAATGCCCGGTATACGCTATAGGCGGGGCGGCGCCTATGCCGCCGACATGGCCCGCTATGCCCAGGCCATGGCCGGGGACAACTCCGAGCAGCTCAGCATCGTCAAGCGCAATCTGGTTCGGGCTCTGCAGGAGGACGTGACCCCCCGGCAGCGGGAGGTGCTGCTGCTCTACTACGGCCAGCGGCTCAACACCCGGGAGATCGGGGAGAAGCTGGGGGTGAGCCGCTCCACCGTGGCCCGCACCATCAAGCGGGGGGAGGCCCGGCTGCGCCGCTGCCTGCGCTACGGCGCGGGGGCTTTTCTCAGCCCCGGCAATTAGCGCCGGCGCATTTTCTACATCCCCGGGCCCGTTCTTGTGTTGAAATGGGGGCCCATTCCATGATATACTGTCTCCCGTACGAAATTCCCCGTTTTTTCGCAAAGGGAGGCCAGCGCATTGGAACTCAATCTCTCTCAGAAGCAGACGCAGACCCTGTCGCCCCAGATGATGCAGTCCATGGAAATCCTGCAGATGGGCTCCCAGGAGCTTCTGGAATACATCGAGGAGGCGGTACAGGAGAACCCGGTGCTGGAGCCGGAGGAGTCCTACGACAAGCAGGACGAGTTTTCCACCCTGCGGCGCAAGCTGGAGTGGCTGGAGTCCACCGACCCCCAGAACCGGTACTACCACCAGCAGGACACCGAGGAGGAGGACAACCCCCTGAAAAATTACGGCACGGTGGAGGACGACGACGAAAACCTCTACTATTATGTCCTCTCCCAGCTGAAGGTGCTGGAGCTGGCGCCGGAGGTGATGGACGCCGGGATCTTCCTGGTGGAGAGCCTGAACCAGAACGGCTGGCTGGACGAGCCCCTGGACGCCCTGGCCGCCGACTGCGGCTGCCCGCCGGAGACCATGGAGAAGGCTCTGGAGGTGGTGCAGTCCCTGGAGCCCGCCGGCGTGGGGGCCCGGAACCTGTCTGAGTGCCTCAAGCTTCAGCTGGTGCGCCGCCAGCCGGTGAACCAGCTGGCGGTGACCATTGCGGAGCATTACCTGGACGCCCTGTCCAAGAACCGCTACGGCCTGATCGCCCGGGAGCTGAAGGCCAGCCAGGAGGAGGTGCGGGCGGCCTGTGATCTGATCCGCTCCCTCAACCCCCGGCCGGGCACCGGCTTTGCCGCCCGGGAAAACCTGACCTACATCAACCCGGACATCATCGTGGTCAGCTTCCAGGATCACTTCGAGCTGCTCACCAACGACTACTACTTCCCCACCCTGAACATCAGCGGGTATTACACCCGCCTGCTCAAGGAGAGCGACGACGAGCAGGTGAAGGACTACCTGACCGGCAAGGTGCGCCAGGCCAAGTGGATGGTCAAGGCCATCGAGCAGCGCCGCTCCACCCTCATGTCCTGCGCCGAGTGCATTCTGGAGCTGCAGGAGGACTTCTTCCGCAAGGGGCCGGGCCACCTGGTGCCCCTGTCCCTGGCCGACGTGGCCCAGCGCATCGGCGTCCACGAGTCCACGGTGAGCCGGGCGGTGAAGGACAAGTACATCCAGTGCTCCATGGGGGTGTATCCCCTGAGCTACTTCTTCTCCCGCAGCCTGGGCGCCTCCGGCGCCGGCGGGGAGGAAGCCGCCTCCCCCGACGCGGCCAAGGCCCTGCTGAAAAAGCTCATCGCCGGGGAGGACAAGAAAAAGCCCCTGTCCGACCAGAAGCTCTGCGAGCTCATGGCCGCCCAGGGCTGCACCCTCTCCCGGCGCACCGTAGCCAAGTACCGGGACGAGCTGCACATTCCCAGCACCGCCGGGCGGAAGCTCTACGAATAAATCGCGTCTCATCCAGGCGGCCGGGCCGCCTGGATGAGGCATGTTCAGCCCCCGTGCGCGGAGGAGGATACACAATGGACTACAAAGCTGTATTTTTTGATTTCGACTACACCCTGGGCGACGCCACCGAGGCCATCGTGGCCGGGTTTCAGTACGCCTTTGCCAAAATGGGCCTGCCCGAGCCGGAGCGGGAGGCGGTGCGCCGCACCATCGGCATGATGCTGGAGGACGAGTACACCGTCCTCACCGGCGACAGCGGCCCGGAAAACCGCGCCCGCTTCCGGAAGCTGTACACCGAGAAGGCCGGCCCCCTCCAGGTGGAGAGCACCCGGCTCTTCCCCGGCGCGGCGGAGCTGCTCACCGCCCTGCACCGGCAGGGCATCCCCGCAGGCATCGTCAGCACCAAAAAGACCGGCACCCTCCGGGACGTGCTGGAGGCCCGGGGCGTGGCCCACCTGCTCACCTCCATCGTGGGGGGCGACCAGGTGTCCGCCCCCAAGCCGGATCCCCAGGGGCTGCTGGCCTCCGTGAACGCCCTGGGCCTGGCTCCGGAGGAGGTGCTCTTCTGCGGGGACACCACCATCGACGGGGAGACCGCCCGCCGGGCGGGCACCCACTTCTGCGCGGTGCTCAACGGCACCACCGGCGCGGAGGAGTTCCTGGCCGCCCGGGTGCCCTGCGACCACATGGCCGACTCCCTGTGGGATCTCAAGCAGTGGCTGGGCCTCAACTGAATCACAGTACAGGACGGGCGGCCCCGCTGGGGCCGCCCGTTTTTCTGCCCGGGACTGTGAACATTGTGTAAAATGCGGAGCGGATGCGTTGACTTTTCCGGGGCGCGCTCTTATCATATGGTTAGCACACGAAATAATAATTCGCACTTCGGAGGAAATCCATATGAAAGAGATCAAAGACAGCGACGTGAAGCCTTCACCCCCGAAAAAGCCACTGTTTTTTTACTATCTGGTGGCCCTGATCGTGCTGATGCTCCTCAACGTGTTCCTGTTCCCCTCCATGCTGGAGCGGCAGGTGTACGAGGTGCCCTACAGCCAGTTTTTGGACATGGTGGACGACGGCCGGGTGTCTCAGGTTGCCCTGGATGAGACCAATCAGGAAATTGTGTTCCTGGCCGTGGATGAGAGCGGCAGCGAGGCCGTCTATCAAACGGGGATCTGGCCCGACGACGGACAGCGGCTGCTCAGTCAGCTGCGGGAAAACGAGGACATCCAGTTTACCGCTGAAATCCCCACCCAGGCCAACCCCATCCTCTCTGTCCTGGTGAGCTGGATTCTGCCCATCTTTATCTTTATCCTCCTGGGCGAGCTGCTCTCCCGCTGGATGATGAAGAAGATGGGCGGCCTGCCCGGGGGCATGGGCAATGCCATGACCTTCGGCAAGGCCAACGCCAAGGTCTACGTGGAGGAGGCCTCCACCGGCGTCACCTTTGCCGACGTGGCCGGCCAGGACGAGGCCAAGGAGGCCCTGATGGAGGTGGTGGACTTCCTCCACGAGCCGGAGAAGTACGCCGCCATCGGCGCCAAGCTGCCCAAGGGCGTGCTGCTGGTGGGCCC
>ERZ1643247.2057-NODE-2057-length-16729-cov-15.076826_pt1 | contig 16729 bp, 16 predicted proteins | sample MGYA00579264_ERZ1643247 | MGnify/ENA primary metagenome ERZ1643247 (study PRJEB29033, sample SAMEA4952262) | chicken gut metagenome | biome: Broiler Chicken; feature: Gastrointestinal Tract; material: Caecum | place: Ireland | collected 2018 | study: Broiler... | reverse complement strand
CAGCCGAATCCGATTGGCCCCACCCCCTAGCGCTTTTTTGGTGACTTTTTGGGCGTCCAAAAAGTCACTCGCCGCCCGCAGGCGGCGAAATCCCCCGCGAAAAACCGCCGAAACGGCGCGCCGAGGTCGTCGCGCCCTACAAGGTATCCGAAATCTGCCCCCTCATCCGGCCCCTTCGGGGCCACCTTCCCCCCAGGGGGAAGGCTTTAAAGGGGGCGGTGAAATCCCCCTGCCTAATGAAAAAAACGGCTCACTCCAACAGATCCACCCGCCTCACCTCCACGCACTGATGCGTCTCGGTGTCGATGACAAATTTGCAGGCGTTGATCTTACAGGGGCCCTCCGCCTCCTCGTACCGCTTGGGCAGGCCGCCCAGAAACAGGTTCAGGGAGAGCTCCGGCTTCACCCCCAGAATGGACAGGCGTGGGCCGGTCATCCCCAGGTCGGAGAGAAACCCGGTCCCCTTGGGGAGGATCTGCCCGTCCGCCGTGGGCACGTGGGTGTGGGTGCCCCAGACGGCCTCCACCCGCCCGTCTAGGTACCAGGCCATGGCCCCCTTCTCGCTGGTGGCCTCGGCGTGGAAATCCACCAGCACCACGTCGCACTGCTGGATGTCCTCCCGGCGGAGGATCTGGTTGACCTGCTTGAAGGGGCTGTCCAGATTGGCGTTGAGCTCCAGGCGGCCCATCAGGTTGATCACCCCGATTTTCAGCCCCCGGGGCCCGTCGTAAATCCCGAAGCCCCGGCCGGGCACCCGGCCGGCGTAGTTGGCCGGGCGGAGAATGTACCGGTCCTTCTCCAGAAAATCCGCGATCTGAATGCGGTTCCAGGTGTGGTTGCCCAGGGTGATCACGTCGGCCCCGGCGTCATAGAGCCCCCGGGCCTGCCGGGGGGTGATGCCCACCACCGAGGCGTTCTCCCCGTTGACCACGGTGAAGTGGATGTCCTCCGCCTCTCTCAGCTCCTTCAGGCGGCGGGCCAGGATATCCTGGCCCCCCTCTCCGCACACGTCCCCCACCGCAAGCACATTCAGCAGCATGGCGCCTCTCCTCCTTGGAAATCGAAATCACATCTCCCACCATTATAGTGTATCCAACGGGAAATCGCAAAGGCTTTTTGCTTCCGGCGGACATACCCCGCCAACCGGCAGCATATTCTGTCTGTGAGCGCGGCCCGGCGGCCGGCAATTTGAGAGAGGGGGCAGAGGGATGGCATACCGGGATCGAAGAAGGGACTCTGGAAGCCGCGGGACAGGCTCCCCCGCCCGGCGGGCAGCTGGGACGGGACTCATCCTGTCTGTGGTCCTGTTCCTCCTGCCCCTGCTCACCGTACCGCCCCCCGGCTCCGGGGAGACGGCGGAGGAGCTGCCCACCGGCACCCTCCCCATCCACCGGGCGGTGCAGACCGCCTCGGGGGAGCGGGACAAGAGCCGGATGGTGAAGCTCCAGCAGGCGGACGGCACGGTGGCGGAGCTGTCCATGTCCGACTACCTGTTCGGGGTGGTGGCGGCGGAGATGCCCGCCGCCTTTGAGGAGGAGGCCCTGAAGGCCCAGGCCTGCGCCGCCCGCACCTACACCGTCCGGAAACAGGAGCACACCACCGGCGCCCACCCGGAGGCCGACGTGTGCACCGACGTCAACTGCTGCCAGGCCTACGTCCCCCGGGAGACGGCGGAGAGCCGCTGGGGAGTGAGCGCCCAGACCTACGCCCAGAAAATCGAGGAGGCCATCGCCGGGACCGACGGCCTGGGGGTCCTCTATCAGGGGGAGCCCATCCAGGCGGTGTTCTTCTCCTCCGCCCCGGGCCGCACCGTGGATGCGGTGGAGGTGTGGGGGAACCAGGTGGACTACCTCCAGAGCGTGGAGAGCCCCGAGGGGGAGGAGGTCCCTAACTACCACAGTCAGGCGGTGTTCTCCGCCGCCCAGGTGCGGGAGACGGTGCTGGCCTCCTACCCCGGGGCAGACCTGTCCGGCGACCCCTCCGCCTGGTTCGGAACTCCCGCCGTCAACGAAGGGGGCACGGTGTCCAGCGTCCTGGTGGGGGGCGTCACCCTCACCGGAGGCCAGGTGCGCACCCTGTTCGGCCTGCGCTCCGCCTGCTTCACCGTGGGCTGGGACGGGACCAACTTCACCTTCTCGGTCACCGGCTACGGCCACGGGGTGGGCATGAGCCAGTACGGGGCCAACGCCATGGCCAAGGCGGGCAGCTCCTTTGAGGAGATCCTCACCTGGTACTACACCGGCACCCAGGTGGAGCAGCTGTGGTGAAACCGGTTTCCAGGACAGAAAACCGCCGGAGCAAATCGCTCCGGCGGTTTTTGTGGTATTCAGCTTTTTTCCTCAAAAACGGCGCCGCAGCTGCGGCAGGTGACGGTGATCTTCCCCTTGCCCCGGGGCACCCGGAGCTGCTGGCCGCAGTTGGGACACTTGAAGTAGCAGTGCTCCTTGTCCCGGTGGATGGTGCGGCGCAGCCGGAACCACTGGATGGCCGGCCCGGCGACTTTCAAAAACCTGGCGTTCTCCGCCCGGCGGCGGGCCGGGTTCCGGGAGAGCATCCGGAACAGGGCAAACAGGATCAATGCGAAGGAGATCCAGTAGAGGGGATCGAAGCCCGTGAGAAAATAGACGAGATAAAGGGCCAAATAAAGGACCAGCAGAGCCGTGTTCAGCTGGTCGTTTCCATAGCGGCCGTACATAAACCGCTGAAGTGCATTGCGGATCATAGAGAGCCTCCTCGCGCGGGGTAAGCGGAACAGACACCCGGCTCAACCATTTCTTTTTCTGAAAAATATGATACTGCGCAAATAAAAACTCGTCAAGAAATCAATCGTAAACAAAGTGTAAATTGTGCCCCGGAGGGGGACAATTCCCCTCAAAATGTTCCACCCGGGCGGATAGCCCCTCGGCTCCCCCCTTGCCTTTCGGAGGGAAATCCGGTATACTTAGGGCAAAAAGCAAGGCTGGGAGGGCCCTTCCATGAAGCGCATCGACAAAGAGAATTACTATCTGGACATCGCCGAGACGGTGCTGGAGCGGTCCACCTGCCTGCGCCGGTGCTACGGAGCCATCATCGTGAAAAACGATGAGATCGTCTCCACCGGCTACAACGGCGCCCCCCGGGGGCGGAAGAACTGCATGGACCTGGGCTACTGCGCCCGGGAGGCCATGCAGGTGCCCAGCGGCGAGCGGTACGAGCTGTGCCGCTCCGTCCACGCGGAGATGAACGCCATCATCTCCGCCGCCCGTCGGGACACCCTGGGGGCCACCCTGTACCTGGCGGGCCGGGAGGCCAAGAGCGGCGAGCTCCTCCACGACGCCACCTCCTGCTCCATGTGCCGGAGGGTCATCATCAACGCGGGCATCGACCGGGTGGTCATCCGCAGCGGCGAGCGGGACTACCGGGTGGTCCATGTGGAGGACTGGGTGCGGGAGGACGACTCCCTGCCTGCAAAAGTATAAGCATAAAGCAGCGGGGGGCTCAGACCGAACGTCTGAGCCCCCCGATTTTTTTACACCCATTTGACCCCCAGCAGGGCGGCCACGTCCGGGGCCTGCTCCAGGGCCAGGACGGCCCCCCGCAGCTCCTGGTGGTCCTGGGAGAGGGTCAGCCCCCGGATCTCGCAGGTGGACAGGTCCACCCCCCGCAGGGAGGTCTGGAAGAAGTCCGCCCCGGTGAGGTCCGCCCGGCGGAAGGCCAGGTTCCGGTGCCGCACCTGGGAGAACACCCCCTGGGTCAGGCGGCAGTCCTGAAAGAGCCCCGTCTTCCAGCTGGTCTTGGCAAAGTTGGCGTACCGCCAGGAGCCCTCCTCCACCCGGGTGTGGGAGAAGGCGCTCTGGGCGAAGGCGCACCCCTCCCCCCGGCAGTCCAGAAAGACCGCCTCCCGGAAGGAGCACTCGGAAAAGCGGCAGCCGGACAGGTCGCACCGCTCCCAGCGCACCCGGTCAAAAAAGCTGCGGCTGAAGTCCACTCCCATCAACCGGCAGCCCCGGAACACCACCTGCACGCAGTCCAGGTGGGAGAAATCGCCCCCGGCCAGCACCTGAGCGGCGTACTCCCGCTCCCGCAGCTCCTCCTCCCCCTGGAGGCACCGGGTCAGATCCCGCTCCAGCGAATCGCTCACGGCTCCCCCTCCCCATACGCCTCCCGGGCCTGGCGGAGGAACTCCGCGTCCTTGTCGTCCAGGGCGTGGAGGCCGGCGGTGTCCTCCATGTGGTGGGTGAACTCGTGGGCCACGGTGGCGAAGATCTCGTCCTTCCAGGTCTCCTCGTCCTCGCCGGCCAGGAGGGCGGCAAAGGAGCCGTAGTACAATACGATGTACCGCCCCAGCATGTCGTGGCAGTACTCCCCCATGATGTACATCTCTCCCGGGGGAAACTCCGGGTCGGGGAGGGCCTGCTCCTCCAGCTGGATGCCCCCGTCCAACTCCTCAAAAAACGCGTCCGGGAATTTTTGGGAGATCTCCTCCAGCCAGTCCCCCATGGTCTCATAGCTGGGCACCATATCGTCCGCCTCCTGTCTCAAGCTGTTCTGGCGCCGCCATTATACCACGCCGGGCGGGCTACTGCCAGCCCAAAACGCCGAAACACAGCAGCCCCAGCAGGGCGCTGATCCCGATGACCACCGGGACGCTCTGCTTTCCCTTCAGGAGCAATACCAGATCCAGCACCCCGATGCCCACCGCCGGCAGGCTCACCTGGCCGGAGGCCCCCAGGTAGTTGGTGAGCATGGAGCAGGTCACCCCCACCACCATGCCCAGGCAGGCGGGGCGGACCCCCACCAGGATGTGCTCCATGTACTTGTTGCCCTTCACCCGCTCAAAAAATACGGCGGCCGCGGCGCACAGGGTGAGGGTGGGGGACATGACCCCCAGATTGGCGGCGATGGCCCCGGGGATGCCCGCCGCCTGAATGCCCGCGAAGGTGGCGCAGTTGAAGCCCAGGGGGCCCGGGGTCATCTCGGCGATGGCCACAATGTCGGCCACCTCGCTGGCGGTCATCCAGCCGTGGGAGAGCACCTCGTCGTTGATGAGGGGGATCATGGACAGCCCGCCGAAGCTGGTAAACCCGATTTTCAGAAAGCTCCAGAACAGCTCAAGCAGCACCATCGCCGTTCCCTCCTCTCCGCTCATATACTTCACAGATGGCCAGTCCGGCGGCAATGCCCATCAGCACCAGGAACACACAGTTCACGTCCCAGATCAGGTACAGGGCGAAGGAGGCCGCCGCCACCGCCACACAGGGTGGATACCGGAAGGCACCCTTCACCAGATTCAGGGCGGCGGAGGCCATGATGGGCACGATGGCGGCCCGCACCCCGGTCATGGCCGCCATCACCCAGTAGTTGTCCCGCACGGCGGTGTAGCAGAGGGTGAGCACGCTCAGAATCAGAAATGGGGGCAGGATCATAGCCACCAGACACACCACGCCTCCGGCCAGCCCCGCCGCGTGGTTGCCGTACAGCATGGCCACGTTGCCGATCATGGTGCCGGGCAGGCTGCGGCCTACACTGGTGATGTCCAGCAGCTCCTCCCCGGTGATGGTCTTTCGCTTTTCCACATACAGCCGCTGCATCTGGGCCACAATGCTCCAGCCGCCCCCAAAGGTGAAACAGCCGAACTGAAAAAATTCCCAAAACAGGGCCAGCAGCGTCTTCCCTCGCTTCATGCCGCCGCCTCCTTTTCTGTTTTCACCGGATTATCATACACCCATCCCCGGGCGTGGGCAAGTCCCCTCCCCATTCGGGCCCGCCCCCCACAAAAACCGCCCCGGACGCACAGACGTCCAGGGCGGCTTCTCTTTTGCAATATCAGTCGTTTTACTTCTCAATGCCCCGGCGCTTCATCCAGTCGGGGAGGGGTTTATTGTTGTACTTACAGCCGGGGTAGCGGCAGTTGGAGCAGTTGCCCTTGTTGCCCTTGATGGCGGGCTCGCCCTTGACGTTCCGCTCCAGGTAGTCCACCAGGGCCTTGATGTCGGCCTCCTCGCCGTCCACCGCCCAGTAGTGGGCCCCCTCGTTGCCGCCGATGCCGCCGGCGCACACCACCTTGGCCTCGCAGTGGAACATCATCCGGATGGCCTCCGCCTCGGTGACGATGTCCGCGCTGGACAGGCAGTACATGCCCGGGTCGGCCCCCAGGGAGATGTCGATGCGGCTGGCGCCGCCCAGGGCCCGGCTGGCCGCCGGCACGGAGGGCACCAGCTTGTCATAGCCCACCGGGCAGATCCACTTCAGGCCCTTGGAGGTCATGTACCCGATGAAGTTGGGCACCGTGCCCCCGTTAAAGCCGCTGGTGATGACGCCCACGTGGCCCTCCAGGTCGAAGGCGTTGGCCCCCTTGAGGATGACGGTGTCGGCGTGGTAGTCCTGCAGGGCCTCGTCGATCTTCTTGTCCACAGGCTGCCCCTTGTAGAACACGTTGGGGAAGCTCTTGCGGCTCTCCGGCTCGGTGACGCACAGCAGCCCCTCACAGCTCAGGCCCACGGTGCAGCGGCCGGGCTCGATGGACGGGTCGTTCAGCAGCTCCTGGGCGATGAAGGCGTTGGTGGTGCCGCCGGCCAGAATCACGTAGGCGTCCTTCCATGCCTTCTGGAACTCGGGCATCTGGATCACGGCCTTGGCAATCAGGCGGCGGGCCTCCGCCGGGGTCAGAACAAACGTCGCTTTCATAGTAAAAACCTCCTCACAAAAGGTAACAGTATCACGCTTTTTCCGGGTGCTTCTTCAAATCCACCACCGGGTTCACCAGGGGCTCCATGGCGAATCCGTCCGGACCCACGATGCGGCACTCGGCCACGTCCCCGTCCTGGATGTGGAAGGCCCGGGGGGTGCCGGTGGCCAGCACATCGCCGGCGTACCAGCCCTGGATGCTGCTGTGGAGGGACACCAGCCGGTCCGGCTTGTGGGTCATGTGGTCCACGGTGTTCTTGGCGTGGATCTCCCCGTTGTGCACCGACTGGACCTCCAGCTTCAGCACGTCGGGCACCTCGTCGGGGGTGACCAGCTGGGGACCGAAGGAGAAGAAGGTGGGGAAGTTCTTCACGATGCACAGGTACCTGGGGTTGCCGCTGAGGTAGTCGTTCCCCTTCAGGATGGACTCCTCGGTCATGTCCAGGATGGTGGTGTAGCCCACGATGGCGCTCTGCCAGTCCTCCTGGGCCACGTCCCGGCAGTCCCGGCCCATGATGACGCCCAGCTCCGCCTCGGCTGTGGTCTTCTGGGCCTCCTTCAGGGTGGGCAGCTTGATCTCGTCCCCCGGGCCGATGAGGGTGTCCGCCATTTTAAAGAAGCTGCCGGGGAAGCCCTGGGGAGGGGCATTGCCGATGTCCCCCGCGTGCTCGGCGTAGTTCAGGCCGATGCCGAAGATTCGCCGGGGGTTCCGGTACAGGGGGGCGTACTCCACCTGGTCCTGGGGCACCAGGCCGGGGATGGTCTCCAGCTCGTCCTTCCCGCCCTCGTTGTACCACCTGGTGAGGCCGGGCACCTGCTGGGCGCAGATCAGCTCGTACATCTCCTCTCTCCAGGCGGTGCCCTTGGCCGCGTTCAGGGCCGCGATGGGCAGTATGCCGGACTCCGTGACGATACCGGCAATTTCTTTGCCGTTTAACTTGATGGTTGCCAGACGCATAACGATTCTCCTTTTTCAGCCGTCCGGCGGGGCGGGGGTCCCCCGCCGCCGGGCGAAGTCCTCTGTTTTTATCTTACCACCCCGGCCGCGCCGGGGCAATGGAGAAGTTCCTCACTTTTTCAAGTTCTCCACCGCCTGCTTCAGGCGCTGGCACCCCTCCACGATGCTCTCATAGCTGGCGGCGAAGGACATGCGCAGATAGCCCTCCCCGCCGGGGCCGAACACGTCGCCGGGCACCAGGGCGATCTTGGCCTCCTCCAGGAAATACTGGGACAGCTCCGCCGAGGACTTCCCCAGCTCCTTGCAGTTGATGAAGATGTAGAAGGCGCCCTTTGGGCACAGGCAGCGGATGCCGTCGATGTCGTTGATGGCCTTCACTGCGTAGTCCCGGCGGCGCTGGTACTCCTTCACCATCTCCTGCACCTCGTCCCCCTCCTGGGTGAGGGCGGCCACGGCGGCCGCCTGGACAAAGCTGGGGGCGCAGGTGGTGTTGTGCTGGTGGAACTTGTTCATCACGGTGATGTACTCCTCCGGAGCGGCCACATAGCCCAGCCGCCAGCCGTCCATGGCGTAGGCCTTGGACATACCGTTCATGGTGAAGGTGCGCTCCTTCATACCGGGGAGGGAGGCGATGCTCACGTGCTTGGCCCCATCGTATACCAGCCGCTCGTAGATCTCGTCGGCAATCACCATCAGGTCGTGCTCCTGGACAATGGAGGCCAGCTCCTTGAGCACATCCTCCTCCAGCACGCCGCCGGTGGGGTTGTTGGGGGTGACGATGACCACGGCCCGGGTCCTGGGGGTGATCTTGGCCCGAATCTCCCCGAAATCCATCTGGTAGCCGTTCTCCTCTTTCAGGCTGTAAGTGACGGCCTTGGCCCCCAGCAGGTTGGGCACATTGATGTAGTTGAGCCACACCGGGTCGGGCACCAGGATCTCGTCCCCCTCGTCCAGCAGTGTGGCCAGCACGGCGAACACCGCCTCGGACAATCCCACGGTAACCAGCACCTCGGAGGCCTTGTAATCGATGTGGTTCTCCCGCTTGAGCTTGCCGGCGATGGCCTGACGCAGTTCCATGGTGCCGAAGTTGGAGGTGTAATGGACCTTTCCCTGGGCCAGGGCCTCGTTGGCCGCCTTCTTGATGTACTCCGGGGTGTCGAAGTCGGGGCGGCCGATCTCAAAGTGGAGCACCCGCTCCCCCGCCCGCTCCATGGCCAGGGCCTTCTCGTTTACCTTCCGGATGCCCGAGGGGGCCATCCGGTCCATCCGGGCTGCAATGTGATAGTTCATACGCATTCTGCTTCCTTTCCTGACGCCCGCGCGCAGATATAACCGACGGATACCGAACGGTCCCGCGGCCGCTTCAGGGCGGACGCCTTGCCGCTTGTCCGGCTTTCTGCTATAATTTTACCGGAACCCGCCGGATTTGTAAAATTCGTAAGTGTTTAAGAGCTCATATCGTTTTGCTTATAGGGGGCGCGCTCATGCTGAATTACAAGGAGTACATCTACGCCATCTACCAGGAGCACAGCTTCTCCAAGGCCGCCCAAAAACTCTTCGTCTCCCAGCCCTGGCTCAGCTCGGTGGTGAAGAAGGTGGAGCAGGAGATCAAGACCCCCCTCTTTGACCGGAGCACCAACCCCATCTCCCTGACCCCCGCCGGGGAGTACTACATCCATCAGGTGGAGAAGGTCATGGCCATTGAGGAGGACATGCGGGAGCACTTCGCCGCCCTCAGCGGCCCGGACACCCAGCTGCACATCGGCAGCTCCATGTTCTTCTGCACCTATGTGCTCCCCCGGCTGTTCCAGGAGTTTCGGGAGCAGAACCCTCAGATCACCCTGACCCTCACCGAGGGGAGCAGCGCCGCCCTGTCGGAGAAGCTGCTGGAGCGCAGGCTGGACTTCTTCCTGGAGGCCGAACCCCTCCGGGACCCCAAGATCCAGTCGGTGGCCTGGTGTACCGAGGAGATCGTGTTGGCAGTCCCGGCCCGCCTCCCCATCAACCGGGAGCTGGCGGAGTACTGCTACTCCTTTGATGAACTGCTCAAGCGCAACGAGCCCGGCCGCAAAAAGCCCCCGGTCCCTCTCCAGGCCTTCCGGGAGGAGCCCTTCCTGCTCCTCCAGAGGGGCAACGACCTCTACGACCGGAGCATGGAGCTGTGCCGGAACGCGGGCTTCACCCCCAAGACCTCGGTCTTTCTCACCCAGATGATGACCGCCTACTACCTGGTCTGTGAAGGACAGGGGGTTTCCTTCCTGCGCTCCACCATCCCCGAGTATGTGACGCCCACCGACAGCGTGGTCTTTTACCAGCTCCGCGACCCCATGGCCACGCGCCCCATCTATCTGTCCTACTTGAAGCGCCGCGCCAATCCCGTACAGCAGAAACTCATTGACTTCATGTGGAGCCGCAGCCTGCTGGGGGACCGCTCCGGCGAGCGGTAAGTCCCGTCCAGACTCAAACAGATTCTGTTCCGCACAGGTTTTCCACCAGCGAAACGCGGACCCTGGAACATCCAAGGTCCGCGTTTCGTTTTTATTTGCTCCGCCTCAGGACCTCCAGCAGGAAGGCCCACACCCGCTGGACGGAGGAGATGCTCATCCGCTCCCGGGGGGTGTGGATCTCCAGCAGGTCGGGGCCGATGGACACGCAGTCCAGGCCCGGGATCTTCCCCGCCAGCAGGCCGCACTCCACCCCGGCGTGGATGGCCTCCACCTTGGGCTCGTGCCCGTACTGCTCCCGGAACACCTGGACCATCCGGTCCCGGAGGAGCGATTCCTCCCGGTACTCCCAGGCCGGATAGTCCCCGGAGTACTGGGTCCTGCCCCCCAGGGCCTGGGTGAGGCAGGTGAGCCGGTCCTTCAGGGCCTCCTTCTGGGACCCCAGGGAGCTGCGCACCGAGAAGCAGGCCCGCAGCTCCTCCGCCCCGGTGGTGAGGATGCCCAGGTTCAGGGAGGTCTGCACCAGGCCGGGGATGTCCCCGCTCATGGCCTGCACCCCGTTGGGCAGGCAGGTGAGGAGGCACACCGCCCGCTCTGTACTGGCCCGGTCCATGGGACTCCCCTCCCACTGGGAGGGCTCCGCCCGGAGAAACAGCTCCGGGTCGGTGGTCCGGTACTCCCGCCGCAGGTTGGCCTCCAGCTCCCGGAGGGCGGCCCGGGCAGCCGCCTCATCGGACACCACGATCTGGGCCCGGCTCTCGGTGGGGATGGCGTTGTCCTTGCTGCCCCCTGCCGCCTCTCCCAGGCGCAGCTCGGTCCGGGCGGACACCGCCCGCAGGCAGCGGCCCAGGAGGACGTTGGCGTTGGCCCGGCCCCGGTGGATCTCAGTCCCCGAGTGTCCCCCCGTCAGGCCGCCCATCGAAATGGTCATCCTCGTTCCTGCAAAGGGTTCTCGCTTTACAGGAAGAACACACTCAGTCCGGTTTCCCCCGGCGCAGCTGACGGTGAACACCCCCTCCTCCTCCGAATCCAGATTGATGAGGGTCCTGCCCCGCAGGGGGGACGCGTCCAGGGCGGCCGCCCCCAGCATGCCCACCTCCTCGTCCACGGTGAGGACCACCTCCAGGCGGGGGTGGGGGATGTCTTGGGCGTCCAGCAGGGCCAGGGCCATGGCCACGGCGATGCCGTCGTCGCCCCCCAGGGTGGTCCCCCGGGCGGTAACAAAGTCCCCGTCCACCTCCAGGTCCAGCCCCTCCCGCTCCAGGTCTTTGGGGCAGCCCGGCTCCTTCTCGCACACCATGTCCAGGTGGCCCTGGAGGATCACCGGCTCCGCCCCCTCATAGCCGGGGGCCGCCTCCTTGATGATGATGATATTGTTGAGGGCGTCCTGGTGGTACTCCAGCCCCCGGGCCTTGGCAAAGGCGGCGCACCAGCCGCTCACCGCCTTGGTGTTCCCCGAGCCGTGGGGGATGGCGCACAGCTCCTCGAAATAATGAAATACAGCCCTGGGCTGCAATGGGGATAGCACTTCCATACTGCGCTCGCTCCTTTTCTCGCTTCTGCCGTTATCTTACCCCGGGCGGTCCCCTTTGACAAGGTCTTTTTCTTTTTCTGACCCCGTGGTACAATACGGACATCTGATTGGAAGCGAGGTGGGTCCCGTGGACCATATTTTGATTGTGGAGGACGACCGGGCCCTGAGCCAGGGCATCCGCCTGGCCCTGGACCAGGCGGGGCGGCAGTTCACCCAGTGCCACACCCTCCGGGAGGCGGAGGAGGCCCTGGCCGCCCGTCCGCCCCAGCTGGTCATTCTGGACCTGAACCTGCCCGACGGCAATGGGCTGGACCTGCTCCGGCGGCTGCGGGCGGCCTCCTCCCTGCCGGTGCTCATCCTCACCGCCAACGACCTGGAGGTGGACCAGGTGCTGGGGCTGGAGCTGGGGGCGGACGACTATGTGACCAAGCCCTGCTCCCTGGCGGTGCTCCGGGCCCGGGTGAACAACCTGCTGCGGCGCTCCCGGCCCGCCGCCCCGGTACTGGAGCTGCCCCCCTACGTCTTTGACTTCGGGCGGATGGTCTACACCAAAAACGGGGTCCCCCTGGACCTGTCCAAGACGGAGCAGCGGCTGCTGCGGCTGCTGGCGGAGCACCAGGGCCAGACCCTCACCCGGGAGCAGCTGCTGGACCGGGTGTGGGACGGGGGAGAGTTTGTGGATGAGAACGCCCTGTCGGTGGCGGTGAACCGGCTGCGCCGGAAGCTGGGGGAGGCCCCCATCCGCACGGTGTACGGGGTGGGCTACGTGTGGGCGGAGGGTTGATGATGGACGGATTTTCCGTGTTCTGCCTGCTCCTGGCCGGGGGCGGGGTGCTCTTCGGGCTGGTCCAGCGGCTCCGGGCCCGGCGGCAGCTGGCCCAGATGAACCGCATGCTGGACCGGGCCCTGGAGGGACAGTTTCAGGAGACCACCTTCGACGAGTCGGCCCCCTCCGCCCTGGAGGCCAAGCTGGCTCGGTTTTTAAACGGCTCCGCCGCCTCCGCCCGCGGCCTGGCGGAGGAGCGGGGCAAGATCGCCGCCCTCATCGCGGACATCTCCCACCAGACCAAGACCCCCATCGCCGCCCTGCTGCTGTACTCCTCCCTGCTGGCGGAGAGCCCTCTCCCTCCCGAGCAGCGGGAGCAGGCCCGGGCGGTCCAGGCCCAGGCGGAAAAGCTGCGGTTTCTCATCGAAACTCTGGTGAAGTCCTCCCGGCTGGACAGCGGGATTCTCGTCCTCACCCCCGCCCTCCACCCGGTGGACCCCCTGCTGGAGGAGGCGGCCGCCCAGTACGCTGGGGCAGCTGCGGAGAAAAATATCTCCCTCACCGTGCAGCCCGCCCAGGGCAGCGCCCGGTTCGACCAGAAGTGGACCGCCGAGGCCCTGGGCAACGTGGTGGACAACGCGGTGAAGTACACGCCCTCCGGGGGCTCGGTGGCCCTGTCCGCCGTCTTTTACGAGCTGTTCTGCTGCATCCAGGTGTCCGACACCGGCCCCGGCGTCCCCGAGGGGGAGCAGGCCCGGATCTTTAGCCGCTTCTACCGGGGAGAGGGGGTGCGGGACCAGGAGGGGTTAGGACTAGGGCTCTTTCTCACCCGGAGCATCCTCACCCGGGAGGGTGGCTATGTGAAGCTGTCCTCCAAATCCGGGAAGGGCAGCACCTTCTCCCTCTACCTGCCTCTGGAATAAACAGCGGCCCCGCCGGTTGAACCGGCGGGGCCGCTGTTTGTCAAAAAACCTGCGCAGAATAAAATCCGCCTGAGACAGGGCGGGGGAGCTCGAGGGGGCGGCAGCCCGCCTCGAGTGGGATCAAATGCCCCGGAAACCTTGCTGTGCAAGGCTTCCGGCAAGCGAAGCGCGGACTTTTGCGCCGCTGTGCGGTGCAAAAGTAACGGCATTTTTGCAGGCTGTCGGAAAAGTCCTGGGACTTTTCCGACAGCCTGCGGGGCCGCTACTGTTGGGGTGTTCAGGAAATGCCGGGGCGTTACCGCCGCAGGTCGTGGTCGTCCTCCCGGGCCATCTTGGCCACCACCCCGGACAGGGCCAGCAGGGCGATCAGGTTGGGGAACACCATCAGGGCGTTGAACAGATCGGACAGGTTCCACACCAGGGGGGCCTCCAGCATGGAGCCCAGGGCCACGCACACCACCGCGATGCAGGCGTACACCTTCACCGCCTTGACGCCGAACAGGTACTTCACGTTCTGGGCGCCGAAGAAGTACCAGCCGATGACGGTGGAGAAGGCGAAGAACAGCAGGCAGATGGCCACGTACAGGTTGCCGAAGCCCTGGAACACGGTGGTGAAGGCCACCTGGGCCATGTTCTCGGCGGCGGGGTTCTCCGCCATGTTGTTCACGTTCAGGGCGCCGCTGGTGAGCATCACCAGGGCGGTCATGGTGAGGACAATGAAGGTGTCGATGAACACGCAGATCATAGCTACAATGCCCTGATCCTGGGGTTTCTCTACCTTGGCCATGGCGTGGGCGTGGGGGGTGGAGCCCATGCCCGCCTCGTTGGAGAACAGGCCCCGGGCCACGCCGAAGCGCATGGCCTCCCGCACGCCGATGCCGGCGGCGCCGCCCACAATGGCCTGGGGATCAAAGGCGCCTACCACGATCATCCGCAGGGCGTTGGGCAGGGCGGTGATGTTGGCGATGAGGAGGACCAGGCCGCCCACCAGATAGAAGGCGGCCATGATGGGCACCAGCTTCTCGGTGACCGAGGCGATGCGGGTGACGCCGCCCAGGAAGATGAAGGCGGCCACCAGGGCCAGAATCACGCCCACGATCCAGGTGGGCACGTTCAGGGCCTCCCGGAAGGCGTTGCTGATGGCGTTGGACTGGACCATGTTGCCGGTGAAGCCCAGGGCGAAGATGATGGCCAGGGCGAAGAAGCCCGCCAGGATCTTGCCGAAGGCCCCCTTGAAGGCCTGCCGGATGTAGTACACCGGGCCGCCGATCACATGGCCGGTCTCGTCGGTGGTCTTGTACTTCTGAGCCAGGCAGGCCTCGCCGTAGATGGTGGCCATACCGAAGAAGGCGGCCACCCACATCCAGAAGATGGCCCCCGGTCCGCCGGAGATCATGGCGGTGGCGCAGCCGGTGATATTGCCGGTGCCCACCTGGGCGGCGATGGAGGTGGCCACGGCCTGGAAGGAGCTCATGCCCTCCTTGCCCGCCTTCTCTCCGTTGAGGTTGATGCTGCCGAACAGGCGCTTAAAGCCGGTCCCGAACTTGCGCACCTGAATGAAACGGGTGCGGATGGTGAAAATAATGCCGGTGCCCACCAGCAGGTAGAGCAGCAGGCCGTTCCACACAAAGTCTGCCAGATTGCTGACCTGATCGGCCAACTGGTTCATGTCCATATCTCTCTTCTCCTTTTCCTTTCCCGGACAAAAAACGGACCGCGGGTGGCTCCGCGGTCCGGTCGTTGGGCGAAAAAACACGCGCCCGCCCGCGTCTAAAGACGCGCACAGGGGCGTTTTGCTTCCTCGTCTCTGTCCTTTTGCCTGAGAGATTGGCGGCCTGTACCCAAGACCGCGTTGCACCTTCGGCACCCGAATCGTCGAGCTTCTCCAGAGTCACATCCACGCACAGTCCTCGTTCCAGGGGAACGCCTGAGAGTGTTACTCCTTCGGCAAGCGGGCTGACGCCCTGCTGTTTTCCTGCGCGCTTCCTTTGTTCGGTTCACTTGTCTCTGATACGGTACCACAGCGGGCAAAGTTTGTCAACCCCTGGCGAACATTTATACATCTCCGGTGGAAAATCCGGAGTTCTCCCCTGGAAAATTGGAAATTGTGTGGGGGAAAGTTTACAATTTACTCTTTTTTCTCCCAGTGGGATGTGGTATACTAAGATGATCGTGCGCGGAAGCGCCGTTTTTCCCCGATATATTGGACAAATCAGCATCAGCATTGAGGTGTATCGCGATATGAACGTATTCAAAAAGATCTTCGGCACCAGCTCCCAGCGGGAGGTCAAGGCCATCATGCCTCTGGTGGACAAGGTCCTGGCCCTGGAGGAGGAGTACAAGGCCCTCAGCGACCACGAGCTCCAGGCCAAGACCGGTGAATTCAAGGAGCGCCTCCAGAAGGGCGAGACCCTGGACGACATCCTGCCCGAGGCCTTCGCCGCCTGCCGGGAGGCCGACTGGCGGGTGCTGGGCATGCGCCCCTACCCGGTGCAGATCATCGGCGGCATCATCCTGCACCAGGGCCGCATCGCCGAGATGAAAACCGGCGAGGGCAAGACCCTGGTGGCCACCCTGCCCGCCTACCTGAACGCCCTGTCGGGCAAGGGCGTGCACATCGTCACCGTCAACGACTACCTGGCCAAGCGCGACTCGGAGTGGATGGGCAAGGTGTACCGCTTCATGGGCCTCACTGTGGGCCTGGTCATCCACGGGGTGATGGGACAGGCCAAGAAGGACGCCTACGCCGCCGACATCACCTACGGCACCAACAACGAGTTCGGCTTTGACTACCTGCGGGACAACATGGCCATCTACGCCCAGGAGCTGGTCCAGCGGGGCCACTCCTTCGCCATCGTGGACGAGGTGGACTCCATCCTCATCGACGAGGCCCGCACCCCCCTGATTATCTCCGGCCAGGGGGAGAAGTCCACCCAGCTCTACACCCTGGTGGACCAGTTCGTCTCCCGCCTGAAGTGCCAGCGCATCGCCAAGGTGGACACCAAGGAGGAGGAGGACCCGGACATCGACGCGGACTACATCGTGGATGAGAAGGCCCGCACCGCCACCCTCACCGCCCGGGGCATCGCCAAGGCCGAGCAGGCCTTCAACATCGAGAACCTGGCCGACCCGGAGAACACCACCCTCTCCCACCACATCAACCAGGCCATCAAGGCCCACGGGGTGATGAAGAAGGACATCGACTATGTGGTGAAGGACGGACAGGTCATCATCGTGGACGAGTTCACCGGCCGCCTCATGTTCGGCCGCCGGTACAACGAGGGCCTCCACCAGGCCATCGAGGCCAAGGAGCACGTGGAGGTGGCCAACGAGTCCAAGACCCTGGCCACCATCACCTTCCAGAACTACTTCCGCCTGTACGACAAGCTCTCCGGCATGACGGGCACCGCCATGACCGAGGAGGAGGAGTTCGGCACC
>ERZ1643247.2056-NODE-2056-length-16731-cov-10.948429_pt1 | contig 16731 bp, 18 predicted proteins | sample MGYA00579264_ERZ1643247 | MGnify/ENA primary metagenome ERZ1643247 (study PRJEB29033, sample SAMEA4952262) | chicken gut metagenome | biome: Broiler Chicken; feature: Gastrointestinal Tract; material: Caecum | place: Ireland | collected 2018 | study: Broiler... | reverse complement strand
ACGCCCCGAAGCACCCCCGGTTGTGGGCCACGGAGAAGCGCACCTCCTCGATGGCGGGCACGCCCCCCATCTGGTCGTACATGGGGTGGGGCTCCCGCACGTAGGGCAGCTCCGCCACAAAATCCAGCTCGGCGGTGGTCAGGGGCATGGCCGGCGGGTTGACGATGAGCAGCCGGTCGCCGTGGCGCTGGAGGATGGCCCTCCCCCGGATGGGGTCGTGCTCCTCGTACTGGATCTGGTTGGCCTGGGCATAGGAGCGCTTGTCGGTGGACACCTCCTCGAAGGAGGGGCACTCCACCTTGGGATAGGCGCAGGCGGAGGGATCTTTGTCGATAAAGGCAGTCCCCTTTACATCGGTGATCTCCCCGATGGGGGTGCCGGAGGCCAGACGGGCGGCGATCTCCCGGGTGGCGGTCTCCCCCATGCCGTAGACCAGCAGGTCTGCCTGGCTGTCAAAGAGCACCGCCCGGCGCACCTTGTCCTCCCAGTAGTCGTAATGGGCAAAGCGGCGCAGGGACGCCTCCAGCCCGCCGATGATCAGCGGGATGTCCCCAAAGGCCTCCCGCACCTTGTTGGCGTAGACGATCACCGCCCGGTCGGGCCGCAGGCCGGCCCTGTTTCCCGGGGAATAGGCGTCGTCGTGGCGGCGCTTCTTGGCCACGGTATAGTGGGCCACCATGGAGTCGATGTTGCCGCTGGACAGCATGACGCCCAGCCGGGGGCGGCCCAGGGCCGTAAAGGAGCTGGCCTTGCGCCAGTCCGGCTGGGCCAGGATGGCCACCCGGTAGCCCTCCGCCTCCAGCACCCGGGAGATGATGGCCGGGCCGAAGGAGGGGTGATCCACATAGGCGTCGCCGGTGATGATCAAAAAGTCATAGCTGTCCCAGCCCCGCGCCTCCATGTCCGCGGTGCTGACGGGTAAAAACTGATTCATAGGTTCATCCAATCTTCTTTTACGGTATATCCGATGTCCTTCTCCAGGATGTCCAGGGGCACCCGGCTGCCCTGGGCCTCCCCCACCTTGACGAAGCCGTACTTCTGATAGAAGCGCTGGGCCCGCAGGTTGTCCGGGGCACAGCGCAGGCGCAAGCGGGTGCGGCCCAGGGGGCGGAAGGCGGACACCGCCTGGCCCAGCAGCTGCACCCCCAGGCCCTGGCAGCGCAGCTGGGGCATCATGTAGAAAAAGGGTATGTAGCCCACGCCCTGGTCGGCGTCCCGCTCCAGATCCAGGTGGAGGATGCCGGCGGGCTCGTCCCGGCGCATGGCCCACATGACCGCTTTGTGGGAATCCTGCTTCCAGCAGCGCAGGGCGTCCTTCACGAAGCCGTCCCCGTCGAAGGGCACCGACGTGCCATGGATGTTCTGCCATGCCTCGTGGCGGGCAGCCCGGAAGCGCTCCGCCTCCTTCTTCATGTTCAGGGGGCGGAACCACAGGTTGGCGTCGCCGCCGCCCCCGTCCCGCTCCTTCCACCACTTCTGCCGGGCCAGGGTGGAGATCTCCTCCGGCAGGTGGGAGTTGTCGTTTTCAAAGACGATGCGGGCCTGGTCCCCCTGGATCTCCAGGCAGGTCACCGCCGTGTTGTCGCTGTGGCCCAGGCCGTCCATCTCGCCGGGGCCCAGCCCGCGGATGGCGGCCTGGAGGCAGCGGATGGCGGTGCCGTGGGAGAACAGGGCGATGGTCTGACCCGGGTGGGCGGCGGCCAGCCGGAACACCGTCTCCCTGATCCGGGCCTGCACCTGGGCAAAGGTCTCCCCGCCCCGCACCCTGAACTCCGGGGAGCAGTGGTTGAAGCGGATCAGGTTCAGGGCGTCCTCCCGCTCCAGCGCGCCCCAGGGCTTGTCCTCCCACACCCCCACGCCGATCTCCCGCAGGCCCGGGGTGGTGTGAAGCTCCAGGCCGTGGCCCGGGTAGATGGCCCGGGCGGTGGTCATGGTGCGGAACAGGTCGCTGGAGTACACCGCGTCGATGGGCACATCGGCAAAGCGGCCCCGCAGGGCCGCGATCTGCCGGTAGCCGTTCTCGGTGATCAGGCTGTCGTACCAGCCGTGGACGCGGCGGTACAGGTTCCCCTCCGCCTCCGCGTGGCGGATCAGATAAACGGTTGTCATTGCTCTGCTGCACCTCTGCATCTGAAATCCATTGGGCTCATTCCTCCAGGGCCTTCTCTACCAGCTGGAGCAGCTTTTTTGCCGGATAGGTGCGGATGCTGTGGTATTCCGAGTCATCCTTGACGCTCAGATGGAGCCGGAGCCGCCCCGTCACCGTATCCAGCACCGCGCACAGCGGCAGCGTACTTTGTGTGAACGTATAGTATGTGTCAAACAGCAGGATGCATACAGGCCCTTCAGCGGTCTCCACCGTGTAGCGGTCCACCACTGTCCCACTGCCAAAGCCGCCGTGAAGCACTGCGTCAGAAACCCGCTTCGCACATTCCTCTAACGTCAACTCCGGATACAGCTCGGCCGTGTAGTTCATCTGCCGCTCCTTTCTCAAAGCCGGTAGGGGCCCAGCGCGTCGTGGACGACGCCCTCAAAGGACTCCGCCGCGCCCCAGTCGAAGCGGAACAGGCCCTCGCCCCCGCCGCCGCTGGCGCAGTGAACCCGGGTTCTGCCCGTGAAGTCGTCCAGGGTGACGGTGAGGGTGAGCCGGTTGCCCGCCCGGTAGTAGTGCTTCTCAAACACCAGCACGATGCACCGGCCTCCGCTGGGGTGGGTGATGGCGTAGGCGTCGATCTCCTCGCCGGTGACGCTGTCGAACACCGCCTCCCGGATGCGGTTGGCGCAGTCCACCGCGTCCAGGGATACAAAATAGCTGTCCATGTCCCGCTCCTTCCGTCAGTCCAGGGCCAGATAGGGGAACAGCTTCTGCCGCAGGGACTCGCTGTACTTCTCCGCCGCAGCCTTGCTGTCGCCGTTCTGGCCCAGAATCCCCTCGCCGCCGGTGACCACCCAATAGAGCCGGGTGCGGCCCTCCAGGCTGTCGAGCACCGCCGTCATGGTCAGGCGGCTCCCCGCCCGGATGAAGTACTTCTCAAAGATCAGCACCATGCCACGCAGCTCGTCCCCCTGCCGCAGCTCGTGGCAGTCCACCATCTTGCTGGTGAGGCCGTCCCTCTCCACCAGCTCGGATACGGTGCGGGCCGCCTCGGCCACGGTGAGGGCCAGATAACAGGTGTTCCGCTCCATGGCGTCACCAGGGGCGCACGCCGCCGGTGAGGTCGGCCACCCGGGCCAGGCCCTGCTGGGCGGCCAGCTCCGCCAGCTCATCCCGCACCTTGACGGGGGCGTAGGGATCGGCGAAGCAGGCGGTGCCCACCGCCACGGCGGAGGCCCCGGCCAGCATGAGCTGGGCCGCGTCCTCCCCTTTTGCCACGCCGCCCATGCCCAGGATGGGCAGGCCGGGGACGGCACAGGACACCTCCCACACCATGCGCACCGCCACGGGCAGCACGGCGGGGCCGGACAGGCCGCCGGTGTTCATCTTCAAAATGGGCCGCCGGGTGTTCACGTCGATGCGCATGCCCCGCAGGGTGTTGATCAGGGACAGGGCGTCCGCCCCCGCGTCCGCCGCGGCCCTGGCGATCTCGGTGATGTCGGTGACGTTGGGGGACAGCTTCACCATCACCGGCACTGTTCCGGCGTGGGCCTTGGCCACCTGGGTAACCTCGGCGGCCAGCTCCGGCTTGGTGCCGTAGGCCAGGCCGCCGGCCTTCACGTTGGGGCAGGAGATGTTCACCTCGATCATGTCCACACCGGCCGCCGAGAGCTTCTCGCACATGACGCCGTACTCCTCCGGCGTGTTGCCGGAGATGTTGGCGATCACCGCCAGATCATGGCGGCGCAACTCGGGCAGCTCGTGCTCGATGAAGGCGTCCACCCCCGGGTTCTGAAGCCCCACAGAGTTGAGGATGCCCATGGGGGTCTCGGCGATGCGGGGGGGCGGGTTGCCCTCCCGGCGGTGGAGGGTCAGGCCCTTGCAGCAGATGCCTCCCAGCTCGCTGAGATCGTAAAACTGGCCGTACTCCCGGCCGAAGCCGAAGGTGCCGGAGGCCACCACAATGGGGTTTTTCAGGCGGACGCCCGCCAGGGTGACGGACTGATCCACGGCAAATTTCCGCTTCTCCGGGCGGATCACCACGGAACCGGGCCCTTTCCCTGCCGGTTCCAGAGGCTCCGGACGGCACACCGCCTCCGGCTCAAAGACGAACTTTTCCCGCTCAGACATTCCAGTCCACCTCCCCCGCGTCAAATACCGGCCCGTCCTTGCAGACGTGCTTCATGGTGCCGTCGGCCATCTGGATGGCGCAGCCCAGGCAGGCCCCCACGCCGCAGGCCATCCGCTCCTCCATGGACACCTGGCAGGGCACGCCGAACTCCGCAGCCACGGCGGCCACGCTTTTCAGCATGGGCCTAGGGCCGCAGGCCAGAATTGCTGTAAAGTTTTTATCCTTTTCAAGTATATCCCTCACCTGGGCGTCCACAAAGCCGTGCCGCCCGGCGCTTCCGTCATCTGTGCAAAGGTAAACTTCTTTACAGGCTTCCCGGTACCGCTCCTCCAGGATCACCCGATCTGCCGACCGGAAGCCCAGCACGGCAACGGCGTTCTGACGGAAGGCTTCGGCATAGCCCAGCAGAGGGGGCGTGCCGATGCCGCCCCCCACCAAGAGGTAGCGGCCCCCATTCTCCACAGCAAAGCCGTTGCCCAGGGGGCCCAGCACGTCCACGGTGTCCCCCACCTGACGCTGGGCCAGCCAGCGGGTGCCCTCCCCCTTCACCTCAAAGATCAGGGCGGCTGTGTCCTCCGGCTCGTCCGGATAGGCGAGGGCCACGGAGATGGGCCGGCGGAGGAGATTGGCCTCCCCGCAGGCCACGTGGAGGAACTGCCCGGCGCGGAGCCCCAGCTCCTCCACCATGTTGCCCACCTCCAGAACCATCCAGTAGGTGGTGGGGTTGATCGGCGTCATCTCCACCACGGTGCAGCGCTGCTGAACAGGCATGGTCTTCCCTCCTTACCCGATGGTGATGAACCGGCAGATATCGTCCCGCATGGCGATGGCGGCGTTCCGGGCCGCCTCCTGGTAGTCCTCGCCGTTCTTCCCGGTCTTCTGCCAGGCGCAGATGATGCCCCGGGAGGAGTTGACGATGGCGCCCTTCCCCCCGTCCTGGAAGGCGTACTGCACGTCCTCGGCGGTGCCGCCCTGGGCGCCGTAGCCGGGCACCAGCAGGAATGTGTGGGGCATGCGGGCGCGGAGCTTCTGCAGCTCCTCGGGGTAGGTGGCCCCGGCCACCGCGCCGGCCCGGGTGTAGCCGTACCTGCCTTGGGTGCCCGCGCCCCACTTCTCGATCAGATCGGCCATGAGGCCGTACACCGTGTCGTTGTCCCCGGCGGTGACGTTCTGCAGCTCACCGGAGCCGGGGTTGGAGGTCTTGGCAAGGATAAACACGCATTTGTCCCGCTCCCCCGCCACCTTCAGGAAGGGGTTGACGCTGTCCGCCCCCATATAGCCGTTGAGGGTGACGCAGTCGGCGTTGAAGCCCTGGCACAGGGTCTCCCCCACCTTGGTGGCGCCCAGCCAGGCGTCGGCGTAGGCCTCCGCCGTGGAGCCGATGTCCCCCCGCTTGATGTCGGCGATGACGTACATGCCCTTCCCGTGGGCGTAGCGGATGGTCTGCTCCAGCGCAATCATGCCGTGCCAGCCCAGCCGCTCATAGTAGGCGGACTGGGGCTTGACGGCGGGGACGATGTCGCACAGGGCGTCGATGAGGCCCTTGTTGAACTGGAGCACGGCGTCCGCCGCCCCCTCCAGGGTCTCGCCGTACCTGCCGTAGGACTCCCTGCGGATATGCTCCGGCACATACTCCGGCTTGGGATCCAGGCCCGCCACCGTGGGGTTTTTCAGGGCAATGATCTTCTCCTGCAGTACATCAAAGGACATGATTTATTCTCCTTCCCGGTAGACGACCCGGCCGCCTACGATGGTATATTTGACTTTTCCCCTCAGGGTCTTGCCGCCGAAGGGGGTGTTGCGCCCCCTGGAGGCGAACTGGCTGGGCTCCACCACCCACTCCTCATCCGGGTCGAAGATCACCATGTCCCCGTCCGCCCCGATGGACAGCCGGCCCTTGGTGGGCAGGCGGAGGATGCAGGCCGGGTTGATGGTCATCTTGCGCAGGATGTCGGACAGGTTCATCTCCCCCGTGTGGTAGAGGTAGGTCAGGGTCACCGCCAGGGCGGTCTCCAGCCCCACCATGCCGCTGGGGGCCTCGGTGAGGGGCTTTGCCTTCTCCTCGGCGGAGTGGGGGGCGTGGTCGGTGGCGATGGCGTCGATGGTGCCGTCCTTCAGGCCCTCGATGATGGCCTCCACGTCGGACTTGGTGCGCAGGGGCGGATTCACCCGGGCCAGGGAGCCCTGGGAGAGAATCTCGTCCTCAGTGAGGGAGAAATACTGGGGGCAGGTCTCGCAGGTGATCTGCACCCCCTTGCGCTTGTACCGCCGCACCAGAGCCACCGACTTGGCGGTGGAGATGTGGCAGATGTGCACCGCGCCGCCGGTCTCCTCCGCCAGCATGGCGTCCCGGGCCACCATCAGCTCCTCGGCGATGGCGGGCCGGCCGTTGAGCCGCAGCTGCCGGGATACCCGGCCCTCGTTCACCGCGTAGTTCTTAACCATGTCCGCGTCCTCGCAGTGGGATAGGATGGTCAGGTTCTGCCGGTGGGCCAGGATCAGCCCGTCCCGCATGAGGTTGGCGTTCTGCACCGGCACCCCGTCGTCGGACAGGGCCACCGCCCCGGCCTCCTTCAGCGCCTCGAAGTTGGTGAGCTCCTGCCCCGACTCCCCCACCGTCACCGCCCCGATGGGCCAGACGTGGACGCCGCAGGCCTTGGCCGCCTTCTGCTTTACGTAGTCAATCCGCTCCGGGCTGTCGGTGGCGGGCCGGGTATTGGGCATGCAGGCGATGGAGGTAAAGCCCCCGTGGGCCGCCGCCGCCGCCCCGGTCTCGATGGTCTCCTTGTACTCAAAGCCCGGCTCCCGCAGGTGCACGTGCATATCCACCAGCCCGGCGCACACCACCAGGCCGCTGGCATCAATCACCTGGGCGTCCGGTTCGCTGATGTTGCTGCCGATCATCGCCACCCTGCCGTCCTCCAGCAGGACGTCCATAACGCCGCCGATGCCGCCCACCGGATCCACCAGCCGCCCCTGCCGAATCAACAGCTTCACGAGATCACTCCTTTCTTCACGAAAAAACGCTTCCCTGCGCCCCATGGCGCACACAAAAAGAGGAGAACACAGGCGCGCTCCCGTCTCCCCTCCTCGATCATCTCTTTCTTCTGGTATTATACCTTGAAAGCGATGGAAACACAATATTTAGCAGCGGTTTTTTCCGCGCTTCCGGCCATACTATTTCCGGACGCAGATCTGGAAGGGGGCGAATCACAGTGACCAAGCATGCGTTTCTGGAGGGCATGGGCCTGGGCGTTCTGGCCGGCGCCGCCATCGGCATGGCGGTGGCCGCCCGGGGGATGCAGAACCCCGACGTGCGCCGGGCCGCACGGAAGGCCGGCCGGCGGATGAGCCACATGAAGGCCGAGCTGGCCGATACGCTGGGGCTGTAAGCCCGGCGGGCACAGGAAGGGGGGCGCCGCTTTCGCGGCGCCCCCCTGGTGATTCGCTGCCTGCCTCCGCTTACGCGTTGACCTTGGTGATGGCGGCCAGGAGCAGCCGGCTGCCGTGCTGGAGGAACTCCTCCCGGGACAGGCCGATGGCGGTGCCGATATACTCCTCCCGCAGCTCGGCGGTGTGCACCATGCCGGACAGGGCCGACCAGAACAGCAGCACCGTCTCCATGGGGGGCAGCTGGGAGCGCACCGCCCCCTCCGCCGCGCCCCGCACCAGGAAGGCGGCCAGCTCCTCATTGATCTCGCCGTTCACCCGCTGGATGTCGGCCACGCCCTTCTTGGCCTCGTCCGACGCCTGGGACAGGGGCATGGCCCCGGTGGCCGCGTCGTAGGCCGTGGGATTCTCATCATAAAAGCGGACAATGGCCCGGCACACCGCGTCATAGGCCTGGTACCAGTCGCTGTGGCTCTCAATGGCCTCGTGGATCTTCTTTTTCAGCAGCACCATGCCGCTGAGGAGGATGGCGTTGATGATCTCCTCCTTGCTCTGGAAATAGACATACAGGGTCGCCTTGCTGTACTCCGCCTCCCGGGCGATGTCGTCCATCGTCGTCTTTTCCGTCCCCTTCTCTGCAAACAGCCGCTCAGCCGCCGCCAGGATGGAACCGCGATGAAACTCGGTCAATGCCTGTTTTTTGCTCATCTCTATCATTCCAGCCTTTCAGATTTACATATCAAACTTTTGGTTTAAGAAATGATATCATGATTTTTGTTTTATTGCAAGGGCCTTTGCAAATTTTATACGCCCTGCCGGGCGCAAAAAGGCCGGGGGATATTATAATGGAGCCGGGGCAAAAAAGCAACACCGGATTGCGCCCCCTTCGGGGGAATTTTTCAGATCATACAGGAAGGCCCCCGCCGACGGCGGGGGCCCCTTGTTTACTCGTCGGCGGTGATGGTGTAGCCGCTGAGATCGATGCGGAAGGTATAGGTGGCTGCCACGTTGTCCTGGGCGCCGTCGCTGGACAGGAAGGCGATGGTGTAGTCAAACACGCCGTTGTCCTTCATCTGGTAGGCGCCCTCCGCCTGCCGGGCGAACACGGCGCCCCACTTGAAGTAGTAATTGTCGCCGTCCTTTGTCCACCAGCCGGCGCCGGCGTCAGCGCCGGTGGAGCTGGGCATGGCCCAGGTGTTCCACTTGCCGCCGTTGACGGAGCGGGCGATCTTGTCGAACTGGAGGGTGCCCTCCCCCAGGGCCTGGGGTACGGAGTAGTACACGGTGTACTCGCCGCCGCCCATGGCGGCCACCTGGGACTGGGTCAGCTCTCCGGAGCCGCCGTTCTCCACCAGGGCGGTGGAGCCGTCAAAGGACAGGCCCTCGGCAGTGGAGGAGACCCCGGCGGGCAGCTGGTGGGTGGACACGGTGACGCCGGTCAGCTCCGGGATGTCCACCCGGACGCCGGACAGATCCACCTCGTAGCGCACCGCCTCCCGGCCGTCCCACTGGAGGGTGATGTGGGTCTTGGGGGTGAGGGCGGCGGCGTTGATGAAGAACACCGCGTACTTGCCCTCGCCGATGGCGGGATTCTCGGTCACACTGGTGCTCTGGCCGGCCTCACCGCTGGCCTCGGTGCCGAAGGCATAATGGAAGGTGTCCCCCTCATAGCCCTCGGGGGCGGCGAAGGCCACGCCCACCCAGGCGCCCTTGCCGGCGCCCTCGCTCTGGTGGACAGGCACCACCTCGTCGGTGGACAGGGCCACGCGGACAAAGTCCTCGCCGGCGCGCTTGACGGCCTTGGCGGTGACGGCGGGCAGCTGGGTCTCAGGGCTGTCCTGATCCACGGGGCGGACGCCCACCACGCCGGACACCTTCTCCACGCCGCCGGTGACGGTGTCGCCGTCGCTGTCGGTGGGCGGGGTCACGCCCTCGGCCACCTCCACGGCGTCGGGCTGCCTGCCGTCCAGCACCACGTTGTCGGCGTGGACATTGGCCTTGGAGATGGAGCCCTGGTTGTCCACCTTCACGGCGGCCCGGGCGTTGAGGGCGCTGACGGAGGCATCCGCGCCCACGGTCACGGTGCCGTCGGCCCTGTCCACGGTCAGCTCCGCCACCTGGGAGGCGCCCTCCAGGGACACGGCGGCGCCCTTGGTGTTCACCCACAGCTCGCCGGCCACACTGGAGTCCTTCACGGTCAGCCTGGCCTCACCGGCCTTGGGGGCCACGATCACGCCGCCGTCCACGTCGGCGGCATCCACGGTCACGCTGTCGGCGGCCACCAGCACGATGCCGTCCACGTCGCCGGTGACGGAGGCGCCGTCCTGGTCGGCGTACTCAGCCACCGCGTTGTCCAGCAGGGTGACCACGGAGCCCCGGGTGATGCTGGCGCCCAGGGCCAGCCTGCTGCCGCCGATGCCCTGGACAATGCCGGCGTCGGCCATGGCGTCGATGTAGCCCACAGACCAGTCGGCGGCCTCATCGCCGTCCACGAAGTTGGACAGGTCGGGGTTCTGGCTGGGGCGGATGCCCATGGCCCGGGCAAAGAGGACAGTGGCCCGTTCCCGGTTCATGGGTTCCTCGGCGTTGCAGTTGGCGCCGTCGCCCTCCAGAATGCCGGCGGCGGTGAGGCGCAGGATGTAGGGGGCGTACCACTCGTCGCCCCTGAGATCGGCATAGGGGTTCTCCACCGTCTCGGTGTAGCCCATGGCCCGGCAGAGGATGGCGGCGAACTCGGCCACCGTCATGTTGGCGTCGGGGCGCATGCCCCGGCTGTCGCCCTCCACGATGCCGTGGGCGTGCCACCGCTCGAAGGCGGCCTGGCTCCAGTGGCCGTCCAGCTCGGGCAGGGAGCCGGCGGTGTTGCCCTGGGCCGCCGAGGCCAGGGGGGTGGTCAGGGAGGCCGTCAGGGCCAGGGACAGCAGGGCGGCAGGGATTTTCTTCATACTTGGTTGTGCTCCTTTGTGTTCAACTCCCCGTCGGGCCGGTGGGCCGTCCCGTCGGGCTGTGCCGTTATCATACATAAACGCTATGATATTTGCAATGCTGAACTTCTGGAAGCGCAGGCAGCGGCTGGGCGGCGAAATTTTTTGCAGAACCGGGAACCAAACCGGCCTCAGATTGATCTATAGAGTGTCCGGACAGAGAAAGGAGGCGGCAAGCCTATGGAATTGGTGCCGACGGCGGCGGAGCGGGCCCGGGAACAGTTTTCCGCGGTGGTGACCCGGCACGGCCGCAGCCTGTTCCGCGCGGCCAGGGCCGTGCTGGACAGCGACGCCGACGCGGAGGACGCGGTGGGAGAAGCCGTGCTGCGGGCCTGGCAGTCCTGGGACAGGCTGCGCACACCGGAGGCCGCCCGGGCCTGGCTGCTGAAAATCGTGGTCAACTGCGCCTGTGAGCTGCGGAAAAAGCAGGGCCGGGTGACCTACACCGACGAGCTGGAGCGCCTGGCCGGCGCCACAGAGGAGGAACCCGCCCATGGCCTGTGGGAGGCGGTGCTCCGCCTGCCCGAGGAGCAGCGGGCGGCAGTGGTGCTCTACTACTATGAGGAGCTGAGCGTGGCGGAGACCGCCAAGACCCTCGGCGTCGCCCAGGGGACGGTGAAATCCCGGCTGAGCCGGGCAAGAGAACGGCTCCGGGAACTGCTGAACGAGGAGGAATCCTGATGAACGAATTTGACAAGCGCATGAGAGCCCGGGCCAGTGCGGAGGACTGCCCCATTCCCGCAGGCTTTGACGGGCGGCTGGAGGGGCTGCTGGAGGAACTGCCGGAGCGGCAGGCGGCCCGAAAGCCCCGGCGGCTCCGCAGAACCGTGGTGGCCGCAGCACTGGCGGCGGCCCTGTGCGTGGGCGGCGTGGCGGCCGCCTCCGGCGTGATGGAGCTGATCGCCCGCCCCGGCGGCTTCGGCAGCGCGGCGGAGGGGTTCCAGCCCTACTCCGCCCAGGTGGGGGCGTCGGTGACCGACCAGGGCTACACCCTCAGCCTGGATGGCATCGGCATGGACGAGGCCTTTATCACCCTCTACGCCACCATCACCGGGGAGGAGCCCATCCCCAAAGATGAACGGGGCAGGCCGGAGCTGTGGACTCTGCGGCTGAGAGCCGAGGGGAAGGATCTGGAGTTCTGGGGACAGGATCAGGAGACCGAGTGGGTGGACGACTACACCCTGAAGGTGACCCAGCGGTGCCCGGTGCTCCGCACCCTGCCGGAGCAGGTGGAGCTCCAGGTCTATTCCAACGAGCTGTTCTACGGCGTGGAGGGCGACTGGAGCCTGAACCTGCTGGTGGACAAGAGCGCCCCCGACGGGGAGAGCCTGGTGGTGGAGCCCAACCAGGCCGTCACCCTCCACGGCGGCCGGTGGAAGGTGTCCAAGGTGGTGGTGGCGCCCTCTGGCGGCGGGCTGGTGCTCACCGGCGCGGGGGAAAATCCCCCGAGGAACTTCTTCCTCCGGGATGACCAGGGGAACTACTTGTACAAGGAGAGCTACGGCCTGGTGTCCAGGCCCCTGCTGCCCGTGTCCAACTTCATCGCCTTCTACGGCGGCCGGACGGATATGGAATCCCTCACCATTGTCCCCTATGAGTGGGTCAGCCCTTACGAGGAAGCGGCGGATAACCACCAGGTATTCGGCAGCCTGGACGGGCTGCCCCTCACCGACGGCTCCGCGGAGGACGGCTACACCCTCCTGACCCTGGACATCGGGGAAGAGCAGGCCGTGGCCGCCTTCCAGACCGGCCAGGGGCTGTTCCAGTACGGCGGCTATGGCGGCTCCGGCACGGACTTCACCCTCCTGGACGGGGACGGAGCGGAACTGGAGCTGGGGGACACCTACCTGAACCGCGCCTATGACCGGGAGACGGGGATCTGGACGGTGACCATTTCCTATCCGGACGCCGATCCGGCGGAGCTGGCCCGGGCGGAGCGGGTCTGGTTCTGGCAGCCCGACGACACCATCCGCGTGCTGGAGGATCAGGCGGTGACCATCGACCTGAGCTGATCCCGTCCGGGGGCCGCCGGGGGCGCGAACTCTGCAAGGCTTTTCGGCACGCTGACCTTCCCCCCGCTGGGGGGAAGGTGCCCCAGTGCGCACACTGGGGCGGATGAGGGGTTCCACGGTTTCACGCCAGGGTCCCCCCCGCGGAGCAGGCCTGCCCGGCCGGGGCCCTCTTTAAGCGGCCGCGCAATGCACGCCCCTACAGCGTAGACGGAGCATGGCGGTTGACACGCGCGCCGGGTCGTCGCGCGCCGCAGGCCTGTGACTGCGGTACCCTGGACGGGCGGATGATATCCGCCCCTACAGCACGGAAGTCCACACGCCCGTCCTGAAAAACACAGGGGGGGAGTCCCGCCGGACAAAACAGCGCCCCGGAGGCGATTGCCTCCGGGGCGCACGGTTTTTCTCTCAGAAATCCAGGGGATCCACGTCCACCGGGTGGGTCTTGCGGTACTCCTTCGTCCACTGGGTCACCCGGAAGATCGTCCACAGGTCGGAGACCCCCTCATAGATGAGCACGGCGCCCAGGAACATGACCAGGGCCTCGGCGGCCAGGAAGGGCTGGAACACGATGAACGCCCCCAGCGCCACCGAGCCCACGGAGAGCCACAGGGGGATGTTCCACCGGACGTAGGCCATGCGGCGCAGCTCCAGAGCCCGTTTCAGGTTGACCAACCCGTCCACCACGATGAACAGGCCCAGGATCACGGGCAGGATGGTAGCCACGATGGCGGGCCGCAGGAGGAACAGCAGGCCCAGGGCGGCGGCGATGATGCCCAGCAGCAGCTCAAAGACAAAGCTGCCCTGCCGGCTGTCCCGCAGGAAGAAGCTGACCACGGTGACCACGCCGTAGGCCAGCAGCACGCCGCCGAAGGCGTAGCAGAACACCACGGCGCTGACGCCGGGCCAGAGCAGCAGCACCAGGCCCAGAATGACATAGAGGATCGCGGCCAGCAGAAAGCTGACCTTCATGGTGTGGAAGAACTCCCGCACGGAGCATCCCCTCCTTTTCCTCTCTAGTATAACCCGGCGGCGGGCAAAAGTCACTGGACAAAAGGCCGTTCCTGTCCAGTCAGGGCTTGTTTGAAAATTGGCGATGTGTCCAGCGGCGAGGGATTTTGGGCCGCTGGCAAGCAATTTTTTCGCAGGAATCCTGACGGATTTCAAGGAAAAATTGCGCCGTCCAGGGGGCAAAAGGCCCGCCGATTGGGCATGTTGACATGTTTCAAACAAGCCCTAGGCCCAGTTTTTGCACACGTCGATCCACCCGGCGCTGTTGGACAGCTCTGAGAGCTCGTCGCAGGTCAGGCGCACGGCGGAGGCGGCGTTGCCGGCGGCGGGATAGACGATGTCGAACCGCTTCAGGGACACGTCCAGGTATGTGGTCACGTCAGGATTGGTGACGCCGAAGGGGCACACGCCGCCCACGGCGTGGCCGGTGTAGGCGAGCACCTGGTCGGGGGTGAGCATAGTGGCCTTGGTGTGGAACTGGGCCTTGAACTTGGGGTTGTCGATCTTGGCGTCCCCGGCGCAGACAATGAGCACGCAGCCGCCGTCCACGGCGAAGGAGAGGGTCTTGGCGATGCGGGCAGGCTCACACCCCACGGCCTGGGCGGCCAGCTCCACCGTGGCGCTGGACACGTCGAACTCCCGGATGCGATCCTCGAAGCCCTTCTCCCGCAGGTAGGCCCGGGCGGTCTCAATAGACATGTCAGTCCGCCCCCTTCTTGGCCTGGGCTTTGGCCAGAAACTTCTCGTTCTGGATCACAAACCGCTGGTGGACGCCCTTGCCGATGGGGCCAGCGTCGTCAAAGGCGGTGACGGCGAAGGTGAGCTTGCGGCCGTCCACGGCGGTGAGCTCCGCCTCGGCCCACACCTTCATACCGATGGGGGTGGCGGCGTCGTGGCTCACGTCCAGGTGGGTGCCCACGGTGCCCTCCCCCTCGTTCAGGCCAGCCTGGACGGCGTTGACGGCGGCGTTCTCCATCAGGGCGATCATCTGAGGGGTGGCGAATACGGGCAGCAGGCCGCTGCCCACGGCGGCGGCGGTGTTCTCCTCGGTGACCACGCACTGGGCGCGGCCCCTGGCTCCAACTTGCAGTGACATGGGGATGCTCCTTTCGGGATGTTCAGAATATCCCTATTTTACAACATCCGCCCGGCCCTGACAAGAAAAAACTGGAGCCGCGGCCATGGTGCGCGGCTCCAGTTTTTCAAACGGGGCGGATCACGCCGCAGGCGATGCGCGCCCCGGCGCTGCCGGTGGGCTGGCTGCGGTAGTCGTCGGGCAGGGCGTGAAGCACGGCGGAGCGCCCCACCACCTGCCCCGGCGTGAAGCGGCCGGTGTAGTTCACCGAGAAGGCCCGGCCGCCGCCGGACAGCAGCACAGGCAGATCCCCCGCGTGGTCGGGGTGGCGGCGCCCCGCCGGGTTGAAGTGGCCGCCAGCCCCCAGATAGGCCACGTCTCCGCCGGTGCGGCAGGAGCCGAAGGCGTGGATGTGCAGGGCAAAAAAGCCGTCGCCGGGCAGGCCGACGGCCCGGGTGAGCACCAGGGTGCCCCCCTGCCAGGGGTAAAACAGCATCTCCCCCAGCAGCCCGGGGTGGGCGTCGCTCCCCCGGAGCAGGGCCCGGGCGGCGGGGCGCCCCTCCAGCAGGACGCCGGGCAGCGGGCCGGAATGGTCGGACATGGCTCTGCCTCCCTTCTCCCCCATCCTATGCGGCGGAGGGGCGCGGCGGTTCGGCCCCCAGGAGGCGGTTTGGGCGAGCGCCGCTGCGCAGGCAGCAAAAAAGGATCAGCCGCATCGGCTGATCCTTTTTTATTACACAGCGCGGGTGACCTTACCCGAACGGAGGCATCTGGTGCACACGTACACGTGCTTGGGCGTGCCGTTGACAATCGCCTTGACGCGCTTCACGTTGGGCTTCCAAGGGCGGTTGGAGCGGCGGTGGGAGTGGGAAACCTGGATGCCGAACACAACGCCCTTATCGCAAAACTCACATTTGGCCATTCGCTATTACCTCCTCGCTCGTCAGGATCGCTTACTAAAGCATCGATTGATATAATAACAGAGCCCGGCGGGAAATGCAAGCACTTTTTTTCAAAACCCGACTTTTTTTCGTCCGGCTTGCAAAGGGACGGGCTGTGGTGGTATACTAAACCAAATAAAGGAGGGAGCGCCAGTGGACAGCCTGTACAGCGTCAAATTGGGAAAATTGATCCGGGAGTTCCGCCTGGAGGTGCTGCGGGGCGCCGCCGGATATGAAGACCGGCCCATCCGCACCGAGAACGTGAACCGCCCGGGGCTCCAGCTCACCGGCTTTTTCGACTACTTCGATCCCGACCGGCTCCAGATCATCGGCCGGGTGGAGGACACCTTCCTGTCCGGCCTGACGGCGGAGCAGCGGCGGGTCAGCTTTGAGCAGCTCTTGTCCCAGGACATCCCGGCCCTGATCATCTCCCGGGGCATCGACCCCTACCCCGAGTGCATGGAGATGGCGGACAAGTATGACCGGACGGTGCTGCGCAGCCAGGACACCACCTCCGTGCTCATGAGCAACATCATCGCCGCCCTCAAGTCCTACCTGGCCCCCCGCATCACCCGCCACGGGGTGCTGGTGGAGGTATACGGCGAGGGCGTGCTCCTGCTGGGCGAGTCCGGCGTGGGCAAGAGCGAAACCGCCATCGAGCTGGTCAAGCGGGGCCACCGCCTGATCGCCGACGACGCGGTGGAGATCAAGCGCAACGTCACCGACCGGCTGGTGGGCACCGCGCCGGAGCTGATCCGCCACTATATCGAGCTGCGGGGCATCGGCGTCATCGACGTGTGCCGCCTGTTCGGCATGAGCGCCGTCAAGGACGAGGCGGAGATCGACATGGTCATCAACCTGGAGCCCTGGAAGGACGGCACCATGTACGACCGGCTGGGCCTGGAAAACCTGTACACCACCATTCTGGACATCCAGGTGCCCTCCCTCACCGTCCCGGTGCGGCCGGGCCGCAACCTGGCGGTGATCATCGAGGTGGCGGCCATGAACAACCGCCACAAGAAGATGGGCTACAACGCCGCTGTGGAGTTCACCAAGCAGATCAACGAGCACTTCGACCAGGCCATGAGCGCCCAG
>ERZ1643247.2054-NODE-2054-length-16742-cov-201.024690_pt1 | contig 16742 bp, 12 predicted proteins | sample MGYA00579264_ERZ1643247 | MGnify/ENA primary metagenome ERZ1643247 (study PRJEB29033, sample SAMEA4952262) | chicken gut metagenome | biome: Broiler Chicken; feature: Gastrointestinal Tract; material: Caecum | place: Ireland | collected 2018 | study: Broiler... | reverse complement strand
CCAAAGGGCATAAAAATCCCCAGCAGTAAAATACTTTTACCACTGGGGATTATAAGTTGCGGACATACACATATACAGCATACACCTGTTTGTGATTGCTGTTTTTGGGGATATGTCAAAATTGATAAGGCAAAAGTATTCTTAAATTGGGTACAAAAAACTAAGCCCCTACAAAAGGAACTATCATAATCCTTTGTTCCCACTATTTGATTATAGTTTTATTTAAGAATACCTTGCCGCATATTTTTTACTCCTTTTCTGGAATGAAGTTATTATATCACATCAGTTTTAGGAAAGCAAGTACCTAAAAGAAATTTTTCTTCCCCTTATATGTAACAATCATACCGGCTTCCTAGCGTTCAGAATGTTTTCTGCTGTCTGCTGTGGTGTTTGGTTGGAATTGTCCAACCAAAAGCCGATCCGTGGTGTTGTCTGCATTTTACTAAATACAAATTCAATGTATACAGAAAGAAATATATAAGGAGTGGGAGGGATTCCGCCGTAGTCGGCATTGTAGGAAAATCCAAAAGTTTAGATTTTCCCACAATGCTTATCTTTTGGTCTTTGGTTCGGAATAGTGTAGTGCTGGCGGTCTATCTCTTGTTTTCGGTTGCTTGCTTCCTTACCGTACATGAGCATCATCGGCTGGCACATCGCATTGAAAAGCAAGTTCTCGCAATGTTTGATCGTTGTTTTTCGTTTGAATTGACGGCCCTATCACAATTTTTACTGTGCCGCTGTTTACAATTCCGTAATAGTGGAAAGAGGGAGTAATAAAGTAGCCGATGTGTGTGCCGATTGCGAGTATTTCATCTCGGTAAGGTGTTATAGGATCTACCGGCAGATTGACAAGCGTATAGTAGAATACTTGTTTCTCGCTTTGGAACACACGGATAGGAATGCCGGAAAGGTTGCCTATTACGGTGCAGAGATAGTTGTAGTCGATGTTGTCCATGGGGAAACCTCCAAAATCACAACAATTATAACGAAAAACAAACAAAAATGCAAGACTTTATCATGATAAAAGTTGTATAATTTTTGTGAAAAATGGACAAGGAGACTAATTCGGGTATGGAAATAAAAGAATTGTTGTCAAAACTGACAGCAGAGGAGAAAGCCGCGCTCGTTTCGGGCACCGACTTTATGTTTACAAACCGTATTCCGAGATTGAATATTCCCGCGTTGCGGATGTCAGACGGTCCGCATGGATTGCGCGTTCAGACAGAGAGCGGAGACAACGGCGTAACGGGCAGCCTTCCTGCAACAGCATTCCCGACGGCAGCTTGTACGGCGTCAGGATGGAATCCTGAAAATGCACGCAAAATGGGGAAGGCCATTGCACGGGAGTGTCATAAGTATGGCGTACATATTGTTCTCGGGCCGGGAGCAAATATCAAGCGCAATCCAACGGCAGGGCGCAATTTTGAATATTTTTCGGAAGATCCGTTGCTCGCGGGAAAAATGGCGGCAGCCGAAGTAACCGGGATTCAGAGCGAAGGGGTGGGGGTATCCGTCAAGCACTTTGCGCTCAACAACAGCGAGAACTACCGTTTTATGGGCGACAGTATCGCGGATATGCGTGCAATCCGTGAGATATATCTCAAAGTGTTTGAGATTATCGTGAAGGAAAGCCACCCCGCCACGATGATGTGCGCTTATAATAAAATCAACGGCGAATTTTGTTCGCACAACAAGTGGCTTCTGACAGACGTCCTTCGAGGAGAATGGGGTTTTGACGGGCTTGTTATGACAGACTGGGGTGCCATGCATGACCGCGTTAAGTCTTTGCAGGCGGGACTTGATCTTGAAATGCCTGGCGATTCTGCTATTTGCCGCAAATGGATTTTGGATAGTGTAAAGGACGGTATGCTTTCAATAGAGGATTTGGATAAGTGCGTTTCAAATATTCTTCGTGAAATTGAAAGGTATGCCAAGAAGATAGCGGATAACAGCGATTTTGAAGCAAACGACCGCCTTGCCGGTGAAATCGCCGAGGACTGTGCGGTGCTTATGAAGAATGACGGTGTTCTTCCGCTTACAGAGAACAAAAAAATTCTTGTCGTCGGCGATTTGTTTGAGAAAATGCGCTATCAAGGTGCAGGCAGTTCCATGATAAATCCGACGAAGGTAACGTCGCCCAAGACCGCATTTGATTCGATGCGTATCCCGTATGTTTTCAAGCGCGGATATGCGGAGAATAAACTTGAGCCGCAGAAAGAATTGATCGCAGCCGCTGTTTCCGAAGCAGCAAAGTACGAAACGGTACTTGTATTTGCAGGACTCACGGATTATGTGGAGAGCGAAGGGTGCGACCGCGAACATATGCGGTTGCCCGAAAACCAGCTCGCGGTCATCGACGCACTTTGTAAAACAGGAAAAAAGGTAATAGTCGTTCTCTTTGGCGGATCTCCTGTCGAATTGCCGTTTGCAAATAGAGTAAACGCGATACTGAATATGTATCTGCCCGGTCAGAACGGGGGAACGGCTTGTGCAAATCTGTTATTCGGAAGGGCAAATCCTTCGGGCAGACTTGCCGAAACCTGGCCGTTGAAATATGAGGACGTGCCCTTCGGTAACGAGTTCGGCAAGACAATTAACGAGATTTATAAAGAAAGTATATTTGTCGGCTATCGCTATTATACGACGGCACGAAAGCAAGTACGATACCCGTTCGGGTATGGGTTGTCTTATACGAGTTTTGAATATTGGGATATGAACGTGCAGGAGGCCGAGGATAAAATCATTGTTTCCTGCGAAGTTGCCAACAACGGAAAGCGCGACGGGGCGGAGGTCGTGCAGCTTTATGTCAAGGCGCCGCAAAGCAAAATATTCAAACCGGAACGGGAACTCCGCGCATTCCGAAAGGTCTATGTGAAAGCGGGAGAGAGTGTAAAAGCAGAACTGACCGTTTCTAAATCCGATTTAAGATATTTTGATATAGAGAAAAATGATTGGGTGTTGGAAGGCGGTCAGTATGAATTGCAATTCTGTTCCGACAGTCAAACGGTAATTCTTTCAAAGCATATAAAAATCGACGGTGAGAATTTTTCTTCGTATAATAAAGAAGTCAGGCAAGCTTACACCGGGGCGGGTTTTATCGGGCTGACAAACTCCCTGTTTGAAAAAATGAGCGGGGTAAAGATTCCCCCGTTGCCACCCGCTAAGCCGCTTCGCCTTGAATCGCGTTTTACAGATTTACGGGCAACGTTTATGGGCAGAATTCTGTTTAATGCGGTTCTCGGCGTGGCGAAAAAACAGATGAAAGAGGCGCAGAAATTGCCTGAAGGGACGGAGAGAGACAATAAGATCAAAGGGGCAATGTTTCTGAAGCATATTCTCGAATCCAATTCCGTTATTTCCATGTCAATGTCAGCGGGAATAAATATGCCGTATAACTTTGCACAAGGATTCGTAAATCTTGCAAACGGACATTTAATCAAAGGAATCAAGTGCTTTTGCACGAAAATAAAAGTACCGGCTTTGCCGAAAGACAAGGAGGAAAAAAGATAATGGCAACTGCGGGAAAAATGTTGAGCGGAAAAATTTTCAACAGCCGCATACGTTCAAGAAACGTTGAGGGCAAGGAAAAGTGGATAGGCTACCTTTTAGGCCCGTGCGGGGCGTTGCTCATCAACGCCATACTCGGAGGCTCATTTCTCAACCAATACTGGACGGACGTTCTTAAAATAGGCGGGTTGTGGGGAGGCGCCTTTTTGGTGGTATTCCCTATAATTTCAAAAATTATCGACGCCATAACCAACTTTATTATGGGTTGGATAATCGACCGCACAAAAAGCAAACAGGGTAAGGCAAGGCCATATCTGTTATTGTCGGCAATCCTTGTTCCCGTAACGGGCATTTTGCTGTATACGGTCCCCGATATGGCCGTCGAATGGCAGGCCGTGTGGGTAATGATTTCGTATAACCTGTTCTTTTCGTTTGCATACACCATCTATAACATGAGCCATAGCATGATGGTTCCGCTTTCAACGCGCAACTCAACGCAGCGCGGCGTGCTTTCGGTATTCAACCAGATAGCTACCGTCATGGTGACGGGTATTCTGGCCGCACTCATTTTCCCCACGGTTATTTTGCCTATAATAGGCAGCAGTAAGGGTGCATGGATAGGCGCAATGTCTATAATCTGCATAGCAATGTTGCCGCTTATGGTGTTGGAATATTATTACACAAAAGAACGCGTGACGGAAGAGCTCGGCAAAACAGAAACGGTAAAAGTGCCGTATGTCATGCAGATAAAGGCTGTGTTTACCGATAAGTATATGGTGCTTTTGCTTGTGTACTTCCTTATATACACAATCGGTTCCACCCTTAAAAATACGGCGCTCGTATATTACTGCAATTACGTCCTCGGCACTTATAACGACGGCGTTACGCAGATGCTCATCTCCGTAATAGGCGGAATACCCATGGGCATAGGCATCTTTGCCGTCTGGCCGCTGGCAAAAAGATTCGGCAAAAAGAATGTATCTGTTGCGGGATTTATATTGTACGCGTTAGGCAGCGCTATTTGCTGGATGGTTCCCTCCAACATTGGCGTTGTTCTGACGGGGCAATTTATAAAGAATATCGGCGGCTTGCCCTGCGCGTACATATTCATGTCGCTCTTTGCCGATTCTTTCGACCATCTGGAATGGAAAACGGGATATAGGAGCGATACGTTGGCAATGTCTATCTATTCGACGATAGTCGTAGTTTTGCTTGGCGTGGGCGTTGCAATTTTCAATGCATGCCTCAATGCAAGCGGCTACATTCCTCCCGTCAATGCCGCAACTATTGCCGACGCCGAGGCTGTTCTGGCGGAGAACGGCTGGCTTGCACAGCTTGCGCTGGGTGATTATAAAGCCTTGGTTGACGGCACGTTTACGATAGGCATACAGCAGCCGGACAGCACCTTAAATGTGATTTCCTTCCTGTTCGTAGGGCTTGAAGTTATAACGGGTATTATAAGCGCCGTTCTGCTTGCATTTGTCAACGTTGAAAAAACATTGACTAAAAAGCAGACGATTATACGCGAACGCCAGAAGAAGGCCTGCGAAGACAGCGGCAAAGTATGGGTAGAGCCCGAAGTTCAGATTGAAATGGAGCAGAAGGCCGCAGATGAAGAGGCGGAAGAAATTTACCGCAAAGAGCTCAAAGAGCGTTGCGAAAAGAAAGGACTCGATTACAACCTTGAACTTGAAAAACATATCGAGTCAATACGGGTAAAAGAGGAAAAACAGGCCGAAAAGGAGAAGCTGGCTAAAATCAAGGCGGAGGAAAAGGAAAAGATAGCAGCCGATAAGCAGGCCGATAAACTTGCAAAAATGACGCCCGAACAGCGCGCAAAGCGTGACGCCCGCATGGAAAAACGCAGGGCGCGCGAAGATGCCGCATGGGAGATTGAGCGTAAAAAGGGCGAGAGAACTTATAATAAGATGCAGGCTATGCTCAAAGAATACCTTGCAGCCAAAAAAGGAAAGATGAAAGAATGATAAATACGGCTGGATATAAAATTTGCGATATCGAAAAGGAAAACGACGAACTTGCGCTTGAAATAGCGGCGGAAGGCATAGTTTTGCTTGAAAACAGCGGCGCGCTGCCTTTGAAAAGCAAAAATGTGGCGCTGTACGGTTCGGGCGCCCGCAACACCTGCAAGGGCGGGACGGGCAGCGGCGAAGTCAACAACCGCAAAAACATCAATGTGGAAGAGGGGTTGGAGCTTTGCGGCTTCCGTGTGACCACCAAGGGCTGGCTGGACGACTGCGATTCACAGATGGCGCGTGAAGAAGAGGCGCGCGACGCAAAAATCAGACAGATAGGCAAAAAGTACAGTGTATTCCGCTTCTGGGAGCTGATGAACGAGCTGGCTCTTCCGATAATTTACCCCAAGGGGCGGGATATAACGCAGTCCGACGTGGCCGCCTCCGATACCGATACCGCCGTATATGTTCTGACCCGCCAGGCGGGCGAAGGCGGCGACAGGCGCAACGTAAAGGGGGAATATTACCCTACGGATAAGGAACTGCGCGATTTGCAATTTCTTGTTGCGCATTATAAAAATACCATACTCGTCATAAATGCGGGCGCATGCATAGATATGGCGCAACTGCTTGCGGCAAAGCCGGGCGCCGTAATATTTATGGGTCAGGCGGGTCAGGCTGGCGGGCTTGCGCTTGCGCAGCTTATGAGCGGCAGCCGCAATTTCTCCGGCAGACTGGCAGCTACATGGCCGAAAGACCTTGCAGACCTTCCTTGTTCCGATTCATACAGTTTTCTGGACGGAAATACAGAAAAAGAAATATACAAGGACGGGATATATGTAGGCTACCGCTACTACGACACGTTCGGCGCAGAGCCGATGTATGCCTTCGGCTACGGGCTCTCCTATACGCGTTTCAATATATCGGCCGAGGCAGAGCTGAACGGTTCGCGTATTTCCGTATGCGCAAAAGTAAAAAATATCGGCAGCGTTGCAGGCAAGGAGATCGTTCAGGTCTATATCTCCTGTCCCGGCGGTAAAATCGCGCGTGAGTACCAGCAGTTGGCGGCATTCGCAAAGACGCGCAGACTCGATGCCGGAGAGAGCGAAGAAGTGAATCTTGGGTTCGACATCTCTGATTTTGCGGCATACGACGAAGAAAATTCGTGCTTCGTGCTTGAAAAGGGCAGCTACCTGATAAGGGTGGGCAACAGTTCGCGCAATACTGAGTGTATTGCCTCGGTCGTTTTAAGCAAAGATGTTATAACCGAACGGTGCAGGGCGACAGGCGGTGCGCGCGGCCGCGTGCGCGAAATACAGGCTCCCGCAGGTTGCCGCGGCGCAGAATGTGCCGGCAAAGTGTTGTATCTCGACGAAAAGGCCGTTGCAGTCATAAAGCGCGATTATTCGGCGCCGTATGTAAAAATTCTGCCCGAGGCGGCGCGCATGACGGATAAGGAGCTTTCCGATATTTGCGTAGGCGATCCTGCGCTCATGAGCGGAGGTATTCCCGATGTGGTCGGCGCGTGCGGGCAGATAGATAAAAAGGTTTGCAAAAAATACGGTTATTTCCCCGCAGTAATGGCGGACGGCCCTGCGGGAATAAGAATTGCAAGGGAGTATGTCGTAGAGCCGGGCGGAAAAATAAAAACAAAGGGCAAGCTCCCGCAGGAACTTATAAAGGCTAAAAAGCTGTTCGCTTGGCTTGACCGCATATGGGGCAGGCACAGCAAGCGCGCAAAACAGGTTTATCAGTTCTGCACTGCCTGGCCCGTTGCCGCCGTGCAGGCGCAGACATTTTCTCCTGCGCTGATTAAAGAAGCGGGCAGGGCGATTTCTGCTGAGATGGTCAGATACGGTGTGGGCATATGGCTTGCGCCGGGAATAAATATTCAGCGTCACCCGCTGTGCGGAAGGAATTTTGAATATTATTCGGAAGACCCCGTACTCACCGCCGCGATGGCCTGCGCCGTCGTCTCCGGCGTGCAGGAAGATTCGCGTTGCGCGGTAACGGTAAAGCACTTCTGCTGCAATAATCAGGAGGATAACCGCATGAAGTCTTCGAGTGAGATAAACGAAAGGGCTATGAGGGAAATTTACCTCAAAGCGTTTAAACTCGTTGTAAAAAATGCGCGGCCCGAATGTATTATGTCAAGCTACAACAAGGTGAACGGAACTTACGTAAACAGCTCTTCTGACCTTATAAACGGCGTTTTGCGCTGCGAGTTTGGGTTTGAAGGAGTTGTTATGACCGACTGGCAGAGCGTTGCCGTCGGGCAGGCAGACGCAGGCGAAGTCCTTTCGGCTGAAAACGACCTTATAATGGCGGGAAATAAATATCAGCATAAGGCGCTGCTTGGCGCCGTAAAGTCCGGCAGAACAGACAGACTGCATCTGCAAAGGTGTGCAAGCAGAATACTTTCGCTGTGCAAAAAACTGCATCCCTGAACAAAGGAGCGGGCAATGGAAGGCAAGGTGCTTTTTCCGGGAGGAAAGTGCAAGGCGGTAACGCTTTCGTACGACGACAATATGTTGCAGGACGAGCGTTTACTTGCAATATGTAAAAAATACGGGCTAAAAATTACATTCAACATAAACAGCGGAATCTTTCTGCCGTCATGGATAAAAATATCAGCAATATACCGAATTTTAAGCAAAAACAAGGCCAGGCAGATTTTTGATTCCGATATATGCGAAATAGCCTCTCACGGGTATTTTCATAAAAATCTGGCAAAAATGAGCTTTCGCGGCATTGCAAAGAATGTTTCGCATGATGTGAAAGAGCTTGAAAAAATTTTCGGCAGAAAAATAACGGGCCACGCATACCCCATGGGGCAATTTAACCAAGATGTTAAAAACGTTCTTAAAGACAACGGAATTCTGTATGCGCGCACGGTAAAATCAACGCATGCGTTCGGCTTGCCGAAGGACTGGTACGAGTGGAATCCCACCTGTCATCACGGGGAGGCGGGTAATATGGACGATATCGAGCGCTTTTTGCGCGACGACGGGGCTGTGCTGTTCTTCCTCTGGGGACATGCTTTTGAATTTGACCGCGACGACAACTGGGAGCTTATGGAAAAAATAGCAGGCAGGCTCGGCGGAAGGGACGATATCTGGTATTGCACCAACGGCGAGTTGTATTCATGGCTTGCCCGTTCCCGTGCGGCTTCGGGTATACCAGTCACATAATTTAAGGAGATGTATATGTGTGACACCGTTATAGAAACGGCAAGGCTTTATCTGCGCCATTTCCGCAATGGAGACGAATACGATTTATTTGAATATCTGTCTGAACCGGAAGTCAACTGTTTTCTTCAAATGAAGACGGATGACCTGGCGCAGGCACAAAAAGGTGATATATGGCAAGCTTGCTTTTGCATATTCTTGACGCAATATTCAAACGGATGCCTGCAAACGGCGACATTTATGCCGAAAGAAAAAATAACGCCGCGCGCCGTCCGCCGCGCCCGCCAAGGGGTGTTACGGCAGAGCGGACGGAGTTCGGCGGCATACCGTGCGAAGTGGTCAAAAAGGCCGGAAACACCCGCATTCCCGTGTTCTATATTCACGGCGGCGGTTTTACTACCGGCTCTGCGCGCGAACGCAGGGCAATAACCTTTTACCTGTGCGACAGGTTCGGTTTCGACTGTATTGCGTGCGATTATCGCCTTGCTCCCGAACATAAGCTGCCCGCAGCGCATGAAGATTGTTATGCGGCATACGGCGCCGTTGTACAAAGATATCCGCAAGTCGTTTTAATGGGTGAAAGTGCGGGCGGAACGCTCGCCGTATCGGTGGCAATGCGCGCTTTGAAAGAAGGTATTGCCCGTCCCGCGGCCGTGGCGGCATTCTCGCCTCTCGCCGCATTGAATACAGACTTGCCTTCGCACAAAACTAACGTAAAGACGGACTATATGTTAAAGCGCGACCCGTCCTCAGGCGAACTTTTAAAACTTATATGCCCTGAAAATGCGGGCGCCGAATTTTTTAAAGACCCCATAATATCACCTGTTTATGGCACTTTCAACAATTTCCCGCCCCTCTTTTTATCGGCCTCCGATTCGGAAATTTTATACGACGATGCCGTAATGTTGTACCAAAAGGCGGTAAACGACGGCGTAAAGGCACACATAGAGGTGATGAATGGCCTGTTGCATGCATGGCCGATAATAACGCAACTCCCTGAGGCGAGAAAGACATTGAAAAAACTTGACGTTTTTTTAAAAAGTGCAAGCATATAGCCTGCGGAATTTTAAGAGGAACAATATGAAAGCTATAAATTTAAAGACGGAGTATCTGGTAAATCCGATAGGCATCGACATAAAAAATCCCCGCCTTATGTGGAACTGCGAGGGCGGGAAAAAGCAGACGGCATACCGCATTATAGCCGTGTCGGACGGTAAAACAGTGTGGGACAGCGGAAAAGTGATGTCATCCTCGATGCGCGCCGAATATCCCCAGCCGCCTAAATCGCGGCAGAAGGTGGAGTGGAGCGTAACCCTCTGGGACGAAAATGACAAAGAGGGGGAGAGCGCCTCGGCAGCGTTTGAATACGGGCTTTTAAATGCGTCCGACTGGCAGGCGAAGTGGATAAGCGGAAATTACAGGGTCAATAAAAGGAGGCGCTACCCCGTCGACTGTTTCAAAAAAGATTTTACCGCCATCGGTGTTGTAAAGGCGCGGCTGTACGTCACGGCCTGCGGGCTTTATGAAGTGAAGATAAACGGCGGGCGCGTTGGCAACTTTGTGCTCGCTCCCGGCCATACCGACTACACAAAGCGCATACAGTACCAGACCTACGACGTGACCGAACTTATAAAGAGCGGCGCGAACATAATCACCGCAGAGCTCGCTGACGGCTGGTACCGCGGCAGTTGCGGCGCGTGGGGCTTGCGCAATCAGTACGGCACGCAGACAAAACTTTTGGCTCAGCTTGAACTCACCGACGGCAGCGGCAAAATCTCGCGCATATGCACGGATGAAAGCTGGAAGTGGTCGGACGACGGCCCCATCACCTTTGCCGACAACAAGGACGGCGAAATTGTAGACGCGCGCAAAAAGCCCACATATTCGGGCAACGCAAAACTTGCAAAGTGCAAAGTCGTTCCTTCCGCTTCAAACAATGTCGCCCTCACCGAGCACGAAAGGTTTTCAAATCCCAAACTTATAGTCACCCCCAAGGGTGCGAAGGTGCTCGATTTTGGCCAAAACATAGCGGGATATGTGGCGTTTACCGTAAATGCAAGGGCTGGGCAAAGGCTGGTTTTGCGCTTCGGCGAAATGTTCGACGGTGAAGGCGAATTCACGCAGAAGAACATTCAATGCGCCACCAAAAAGCGCGCCACGCCGTTGCAGAAGATAGAGTACACCTGCAAAGGCGGCGTAAATACATACAAGACAAAGTTCGCCATATTCGGCTTCCAGTATATGCTCGTCGAGGGCGACGCGGAGTGGAAAGCGGACGACTTTACGGCCGTCGCCGTGTATTCGGATATGCAGCCGACGCTCTCGTTCGACTGTTCGCACAATCTTATAAACAAGTTTGTGCAGAATACTATGTGGTCGGCAAAGAACAACCACGCCGACGTTCCCACCGACTGCCCCACGCGCGAGCGCCACGGCTGGACGGGCGACGCGCAGATATTTGTGAACACCGCAAGCTATCTGTTCGACTACGACTCATTCGCCCGCAAGTATATCGCGGATATGTGCGACGGCCAGCATAAAAACGGCTGTTTCAGGCAAATAACTCCGCGCGGCGGCATTGATTTTTACATGAATACGATGGACGGTTCTGCAGGCTGGTCGGACGCGGGCGTGCTCATTCCTTACAGGCTGTGGAAACAGTACGGCGACAAACGCATAATTTCTCAAAATTACGCCGCGATGAAAAAATATGCCACGTTCAAAATAAAGACTTTGGGCAAGTGGTATTTGACGGCGCTTCCCACGGGCGTGGGGCTGAAATATAGAAAATATATCTCCAATTACGGCCAGTCATACGGCGAGTGGGCGGAGCCTGTAGACGTCAACGCCTTCCGCATATCCGACTTTGTATGCCCCCACCCCGAAGAGACCACGGCATATGTCGTATATATGCTCGAACACATGGCTGAGATTGCTGCGGAGCTCGGCAAAAAGGATGACGAAAAATTATATAAAAAATATGCCGACAGGGCGCGCACGGGCTACCGCAGACTCGTTCAGACCAAAAAGTATTCATACGATACCGACCGCCAGGCAAAGCTGGTGCGACCGCTGTATATGAACCTTCTTACGGGCGAACAGCGTGAGTTTGCCCAAAAGCGGCTCCTTAAAGCGCTGGATAATTACGGCTGGCGCCTAGGCACGGGATTTTTGTCTACTCCGTTTATTTTGTACGTGCTTGCCGATATGAACATAGAGTACGCCTACCGCCTGCTTGAAAACGAAGAGATGCCCGGCTGGCTGTTCATGCCCAAGATGGGTGCGAATACCATATGGGAGAGCTGGGAAGGCACCAAGGCGCAGGGCGGCGTGGCTTCGCTCAACCATTATTCCAAAGGCGCTGTTTGCGAATGGCTCTTCGGCGAAATGTGCGGCATAAACGTAGACGGCGAAAACAAGTTCCGCATCGCCCCCAAACCCGGCGGCAGCTTGACTTATGCAAGGGCAGAATATCAGAGCGCATACGGAAAGGTGGCCTGCGGTTGGGAAAAGACGGAAAAGGGCTGCACATATGCCGTAACTATTCCCTCAAACTGCAAAGCGGAAATATTGCTTCCGAACGGCGAGAGCCGCTCTGTAGAAGCAGGCAAATATACATATTCAATATAATTTATTCGGCATATCATTTCCTCTGTATCGTAAGGCATGCAGCGCTGAATGGCAATGCGTGCCGAACATGGGGAAAGCGGCTTAGTTAAGGAGGTATAAAAATGAAGGTGTTTATGATTGGCGGCACCGGGCTTTTGGGCTCTGAGGCCGCAAAGGAACTCATCGCAAGGGGACACGAGGTGACGAGCATCGCTCTCCCGCCTCTGCCGCAGGGCGCCGTTCTGCCGCCTGAAATGAAGATTGAATACGGCAATTATTTAGAGATGACTGACGATGAAATAAGGGCGCACTTCAAAGGGTGTGAAGGCTTCGTGTTCGCCGCGGGTGTAGACGAGCGCGTGGAAGGACCCGCTCCTATATACAATCTCTACAAAAAATACAATATCGACCCTGTAAAGCGGCTTTTAAAGCTCGCAAAAGAGTGCGGAGTAAAGCACTCCGTCATTCTTGGTTCGTATTTTTCGTACTTTGCAAAGACGCATCCCGAATGGAAGCTGACGAAGTATCATCCGTATATCCGTTCGCGTATCGATCAGGAAGAGGCAGCGATGAGTTTTGCGGGGAATGGCTTTGACGTCGCCGTGTTGGAACTTCCCTATATTTTCGGCACACAGCCCGGGCGCAAGCCTGTTTGGGTGTTCCTCGTCGAAAATATCCGCTCCATGAAAAAGACGACAATGTGGCCCAAGGGTGGCAGCACAATGGTCACGGTAAAGCAGGTCGGACAGGCTATCGCGGGCGCATTGGAGCGCAATAAGGGCGGCAAGTGCTATCCCATCGGTTACTACAACATGGAGTGGAAGCAGATGCTCAAAATCTGCCACAAATATCTCGGCTGCCCGAACAAACCGATCAAAACCATTCCGAACTGTTTCTATGCGATCGGCGGTATGCAGCTTCGCAAACAGCAGAAGAAAGAGGGTATTGACGGCGGCTTGCACATGGTAAAGTTTACGAAATTGCAGTGCAGCAATCTGTTCATCGATAAAAAACTCGGCTGCGAGCCGCTCGGCGTTCAGCCCGACGATATAGAGTCTGCAATCGGCGATTCGGTAAAATTGTGTGCCGACATTCTCGACGGAAAGTCAAAAAATATCGTCGCCATGAAGGGTGAGTAAAATGAAAAAACAGCGCGTATTTGTCACGGGCGCGACGGGCGGTATGGGCTTTGCTTCGCTCAAAGAGATGCTCAAAGATACCGACAAGCAGGACATCGTCATTCTCGCCCGCGACTCCGAAAAGAACAGGAAAATCCTCGCGCCATATATGCAGACGAATGGGCTTACTATCGTTTGGGGCGATTTGAACGATTACGAAGTCGTAAAAAAGTGCGTCAAGGACTGCGACATCGTTCTGCACATTGCCGCCTTCGTGTCGCCCGCCGCCGATTACTATCCTGAACGGGCGATGAAGGTAAACTACGGCTCGACAAGAAATATTATCCGCGCCATATACGAGCATAAACAGCAGAATTTTACCCGTCTTGTCTATATCGGTACGGTTGCCGAAACGGGCGACAGAATGCCGCCTATCCATTGGGGCAGGGTAGGTGACCCCATAAAGCCTTCCATGTTCGACTACTACGCCGTATCGAAAGTGGCGGCTGAAAGACTGGTCATTGAAAGCGGCTTGAAATATTGGGTTTCGCTCCGCCAGACGGGCATAATCGGCAAGGCGATGAGCGAGATAAATGATGCGATCATGTTCCACAACTGCTTCGACAATGTTCTGGAATACTGCTCCGACCGCGACTCGGCAAGGGCAATGAAAAATCTGTGCGCCTTCTACCACGACGGCGACCTGCCAGAGGCGTTCTGGGGGCATATTTACAACATAGGCGGCGGACCCTCGTGCAGAATTGATACATATTCAATGTTTAAAGTTCTGTACGGCGAAATAGGGCTTACAAAGCTCGACTATATTTTAAGTCCCAAAAAGCAGGCAACTTTAAACTTCCACGGGCATTATTATCTCGACAGCGACAAGCTCGAAAACTATCTGCATTTCCGCCACGATTCCATGCAGTACTATTACGACTGTTATCTCGAAATGCTCGGCGGATTGCGCACGGCTTCGCGCATAATCTGCAAGCTCCCCGGCGGACAGAAGCTTATGGGCGGGATCATGCGCAGGAAGTTCGATAAACTCGCCCGCACCGAGCACGGCACCATTCACTTCATTGAAGATAATGTCGAAGACCATATCGACGCCTATTGGGGCAGCCGCGCGCGCTGGGAAGCGCTGCCCGAAAAACTTTCGGATATGAAGCACTTTACCGATTGGGATAAAGTCATTCCCATCGACCACGGCTACGACGAGAGCAAACCCGAAAGCGAGCTTGACTACGACGATATGAAGCGCGCCGCCGAGTTCCGCGGCGGAAAACTTTTAGGCAAAACAATGACTACTGGCGACTGGAAAACTCCCCTTGAATTCGAGTGCGCGTTCGGGCATAAGTTCAAAGCAAGTCCCCGCCTCGTTCTTGAGGGAGGACATTGGTGTGACGAGTGCGAGAGGAAGAGCTGGAACTACGGCGCAAGGGCTAAGGTTGATCCTTTTTTTGCACAGGTATGGAATCCGCTGCACGGCCCTGATGAGATGCGCGAATATCCGAAAGCTGTCACCGAATTGGACGTAAAGTAATTTGCAGATCAAAAAGGGCATGCCCTTTCCCGTTTTCACAGAAAACGGGAAGTATGTTCTTATCAAAAAGAACAGAACAAAAACGCAAAAAAGTCTGCGTACTCTCCCTCTGTTTGCCAATGTTGAGCAAATGCTTTTACAAATGAAAGAGAAACAAGAACGCTATAAAGAACTATTTGGCAATAGTTATGACTACACGGATTCGGAATATGTATATGTACATGAAAACGGCAAGCTCATTGATCCCGGCTATATTACGCAGCATTTTGGTATCGTTTTGAGAAACAACGGATTGCGGAAAAAGCTGTGCGACTTTGTTGCGTCATAACGGAGCAAGAATGGAAGATATTCAAAGATGGTTAGGGCATAGCACGATAGGAACGACGGAAAAGATATATGCCCACTTTGAGGAGGAAGAACACTTGATCTCGGCAGGAAGAATTGCCAAAGCGTTACAACCGGATTCCGATAATCCGGATGAAAGATCGCTGCCCGCCCCGAAAGGAAAATCCGATTTTGAAATGTAAAAAATCAGACCTGCTCAACCATTACGGTAAAGCAGGTCTGATTTGTGGTGCCGCTGACCGGACTCGGACCGGTACGGTTTTTACACCGAGGGATTTTCGTGCTACTCTATGTTGCCATAGCCGTCAAGTTCAACGTTGTAGTCTGGACTTTATCTTTGCCATGACCAAACGGTTTTAGGCACGCGCCGTAAAGTCTCTACACGTTCCCGAAACGGGCTTCGCTCGGTATTGTCCCGAAAGGGGAGTTCCACCGAATTTGACGCGATTCATACGGAAAGTTTCCTGTTCCGATGCTCAAATTTAAGTCCCTTGTGTCTGCCAATTCCACCACAGCGGCAAAAATAGGAAGAAACAAAATCGCAAATTTTTCTTTCGCAAAATTCATGCGAGAAAAATGCGAGAATTAAGTTGTCAATATTCAGTCGTTTTGCAAATTTATGCAAAATTCAGACGATAGAGCGGCGATTATGCGCAAGGGATTGCGCTTTATGCAGGAACGCAAGCGATTTTAAGTCCTGTGCGTCTGCCGATTCCGCCACGCGGGCATTTATATGAAATTGTTCCATGTCGCAGAAAATATTTTTGGTTGCACGGTTTTCCGCTTTTACGAAAAATGCTTTATTTCTCGCCTCGGACGGCGCGGTAAACGACGTGCGGCATCACCATTCCGTAATAGTGTTTGACGATCTCTCCGCAGATCCGCATTCCGTTGCGCTCTGCAACGCGGCGGGAGGGGAGATTGTTTTCGCGGATGATACTGTATACCTCGTCCAAACCCAACACGTCGAACGCATAGCGTTTGCAGGCGATCGCTGCCTCGGTCGCAAAGCCGTGGTGCCAATACGCTCTCTCAAACAGGTATCCGACTTCGACGACCTTTTTTTCGTTAAATTGCTGGTAAGTCAGTCCGCATTGCCCGATCAGTTCGCCGTTTTCTTTCAATGCTGCGCCCCAAAGCCCGAATCCGTCTTCGCGGTAGCGCCGCAGCTGGTTTTGCAGCCATTTTTGCACTTCCTCGTCGGAAAATGCGTGTTCGTAGGCATACATGGCGTCTTTATCCTGTAAAACGCGCCGCAGTGCGGTTTTGTCGGCAGGGGTGAGTTTACGCAGGATGAGCCGTTTTGTTTCCAAAATATTACACATACATCAAACTCTTCCCCTTGCGGCAAATGAGCGAAGCCTCCGCTCATTAGCAAAGCGGAGGCTGTTTGGAGGCGCCACCCGGATTTGAACCGGGGAGTCAGGGTTTTGCAGACCCTTGCCTTACCACTTGG